>Ga0075124_10000383_pt1 | contig 20562 bp, 31 predicted proteins | sample AntAceMetag02UKS_FD_69809 | JGI IMG/M metagenome (GOLD analysis project Ga0075124, IMG submission 69809) | Saline lake microbial communities from Ace Lake, Antarctica - Antarctic Ace Lake Metagenome 02UKS | ecosystem: Environmental > Aquatic > Non-marine Saline and Alkaline > Saline | place... | reverse complement strand
GGAGCCCCCGAAAACCCCGTCAAATCAATCACTTTTAAAGAAATCACCCAGTTTTTTTGGGCCGGAAACCGTACACACATCAGCGATGAAACATCCTTCACAGGGTGCATTCCGTGGTTTTCGGGGAACCATTCCCCCATCGATTGCATCAGCGGTTCGTATCGCCTGAAGAGCACGGCGGCGGTCACGGGGTTCCGGGACACAGGTACGGGTGATGCCGGACGCCAGATATTCAAAGGTAATACCGGAAGGAGTGAAGCCCAGCGTTTCTTCGATACAGACAACAAAGCAGGCGGCCCGGATACGATCGGCTCCCCAGACACCCGCTTCCGGTGCCTCTGTCATCCGCATCAGGGCACACCGGGGAGGGCTGTCGGGAAGTATACGGTCAAGCGTTCCCCCGACGCCCAGCCGAACGGACGCGACACGCACATCATATTCATCTGCGGGTTCCCATGCACACTCTTTGCAGGCATCGACCCAGGTTTCGAGCACCTCTTTCCAGTCTGCACCGATATCAGGGGAGACCAGCCGGATATCCTCCCAGAGGGTGGCGGCATCCAGCGGATGGCCCAGTGCATATGACAGTTGTTTGGCAACCGTATACCGCTCAGGTTCAGCCTGTTCGCGTGATTTCATGAGTTCATATCGCACAGGGCAGGCGTGGCACGCAACAACAGATGAGATGCTTTTTTGCCGCATATATCAACAAATCCCGGATTAACAAAGGATTATCTGGAAAGCCGCATATAAATAGTGGTATGACGAAGCGTGAAATTGCAGTCAATATTCCAACTGATCTGGACCCGGTTTATGCAAACCGGATTCAGGTCGCCTATAAAGATGATGAGTTTACGTTTGTCTTTCTTCACGAACTTCCGGGAACAAATCAGGCCCGTGCCAAGGCAATTGTCTCAATAAGCCCGAAACACGCCAAGAATTTCGCACAGGTGCTGCAGAAGAGTGTGCAGGATTTCGAGGCGAAGTTCAGTGAAATCAAGACGGAAAGTCCGGAGAAGCAGGAAGACCCGAATGTTACCATTCGCGGGTACTCCTGATCTGATTCAAGACCGCTTATACTGCGAATTATCAATAATCAAACACCACCTTTATTATTTTTCAGCGTCAAATGAAGTAGGCATCTGACAGTTCCGGTAATATGTTGCTGGTTTTGTTGGTTGTTTCTCACACACAAGTGCCGTTGTGGCTTAGGGGTATAGCGGCTGATTCGTAATCAGCAGGTCGGGGGTTCAAATCCCTCCAACGGCTTCCGGAATCGGGGTTTAGAGCCCTTATTTTCGTTCTTTTGCGTACGTATCTCCATTTCATCTCTTTGATGTAGAACAGGAACTTCTCTTTTGAGATTCCATGGTGTTTAATCAGTCTTTCTTTGGCAAAGCTCCAAAATCCTTCAACACCGTTAATGTAGACCTTCCCTTACTTGAATTTGTACTGATGATTGATATTCAGGTGTTTATAGCCACAGAACATGAGAGAATCATATCCTTTCCATTTGTCGGTATAGACGATTGATCCTCGGCGGACCTTCTTCACCGTCTCACTCAGAAGAGACTGCGCAGAGGCATTTGGAACGATACTAACCGTGACCTTTCCCCCTCGTTCAAGGATCCCGAATACAATCGTCTTATGGCCTGCACCACGACCTCGTTTTCCTTTTCTTTTTCCTCCAAAGTATGATTCATCGGCTTCAATTTCTCCCTTCAATAAATCGTCATTTTGAGAGACATGATACAGAATTCCTCTGCGAATCGTATTGAATCCCTTCAATGTAGTTGGATAACTGAGATTTACCTGGAAACTTGCTTTCCTTGCACTCACTTCCAACTCGAACAGCTTTATCAGCCATAACCAGTCACAATAAGATATTCTCAATTCATTGAGCAATGTTCCATAAAATGGATTATAATCTCGCTTGCAGATCCGGTATCTGAGCCTCTTCAGATTCATTATGTAGAAATCTTCACTTCCACAATTCGGGCATTGTATTCCGGATATTTGGCGTTTTTTGTTGAAAATAAAATTAAATGCCTCCTCCTCATTCTGACAGATCTTTGACAGTTGGATGAGGTCCATTATCTCCATGATCTCTGCCTCCTTGTTTATAAAGGGGCAGATCTTTTACAATTACCTTTATATAATATCGGGTCATAATCCGCACCCACCTCCGCCAAGGATGAAATCTCTTCAAGCGGTGGTAGTAAAGAAGGTAATTAAAAATGAGAAAGAGTTTATCAGTAATTTTAGCCCTCATCATTCTTTTAAGCATAACTGTCACGGTAACTGCTGCAGCGCCATGGACCCTCAAGGTGATCTCACCGACCCCGAACATGCAGGTCACCGGGGACTCCCTGCCAATCATCTTGGAGGTGGAAGGTTACACACTTGACGCCCGTTATGCCGGAACACCGACCCTACCAGATACTGGTCACTATCATATTATTCTTGATGGACACCTTATCGATATGGCTGAGAATCCCACTGATGAGGTCAGCATGATCGGCGTCACACCCGGTCCTCATATGCTCACACTTGTCCCAGCCCGCAATGACCACTCGGAAGTCATGGAGGGGGCAGTCAATGTCTCGTTCACCTACGCAGGTCCGTTTCTGCCGCAACCTGGGCCTTTTACCTATCAGGATCCTCCGAGTATTATGATCGTCTCTCCAGCCGCTAACAGTACGGTCAGCGGGGAATCCTTTGAGATGATAGCCGATATTAAAAACTTCGAACTCAGCGGTGAGAGTTACGGAAAGGCGAATGTCGACGGTGTCGGTCACTGGCACATCTTTGTCGACCCGGATATGTCAAGTCCGATGGCAATGATGGCAAGCATGAAGACTATGGCCGATGGGCCCAGCCAGGAGGTCTTTCCCACGGGTTTGACACCGGGAAAACACACATTTGTTGCCTTGCTGGTGGATAATATGCACATGCCCTTCATGGACAAGGACATGATGATCCCCATGAACACCATGGCCATGGTTGATGTGAACGTCGCAGAGAAACCTGTTACCACACCCACAGCAACAGCACCAGTACCCACGACCACAAAAACTCCCGGGTTTGGTGAATTCATTGCACTTACCGGTCTTGCTGTTGCAGCAGTGCTGGTGTTGAAAAGGGAAAGGTCCTGATATCCACATCTCCTCTAAATGGGGAGAAAACTCCATTATTTTTGTAATGCGGGAGGAGCAGGAGTGAAGAATATGTTCTCTGCATTTTGTTATAACCTCTACCAGATGAGAACGATTGAAAAACAGATGGTTTAGAGCGATAGCTATCTGAAAAGGAGAGAAACATAGTCTGAATAAAGGGATAGGACATAGTTGAATTCTGTATCTATTTTGGCTATTTCAAAAAACGGGATAATAGTAATCCTCCGTAATTTTTTCAGAAGATATTAATCCTTAAATGCAATACATTTAAAAATGGCTACAATTGCAAAATTTTACGACGAAGATAAAAGACTTGCTGTTTTAATTGATGCAGATAATGCACAACCAGCAATTGTTGAAGGTCTTTTCGAAGAAATTGCAAAATATGGGATTTCAAGCATCAGGAGGATATATGGAGACTGGACCACCCCTCAGTTACAATCATGGAAAGAGTATCTCCATTCTTATGCAATTACACCAATTCAGCAATTTTGCTATACTTCAAAGAAAAATGCAACTGACAGTGCGCTTATAATTGATGCAATGGACATTTTGCATACCGGAAATATGAATGGATTCTGTATAGTATCCAGTGATAGTGATTTTACAAGACTCGCATCAAGAATTCGTGAGTCTGGTCTTGAAGTATATGGATTTGGAGAACAAAAAACACCAAAAGCATTTCGTGAAGCCTGTAATAAATTTACTTATACTGAAATTCTAAGAAAAGAAAATGAAACAAAGAATAAAGATGAATTAACAAAGGAAAAACCTCTTGCCGTGATTAAAGATAAAAAAGATGATGAAAAATTATTGCTGTTAATAAAAAACACAATTGAAGATTCTTCAGATGAAGAAGGGTGGGCAAATCTCGGTCTTGTAGCTCAGAATTTACAGAAAAAGATGCCAGATTTTGATTCCCGGAATTATGGATGCAAAAAATTTTTAGAATTGACGCAAAAATTTCCGAGATCTTTTGAAACAAAGAATAGAGCCTCCGGAAATTCAGGTGGCCAGGCAGTTTATATTAAAAACAAATAATTTTTTAGAATTTCAAACGCTGAACACAAACAAATACAATTTAATTTAAAAAATATAAGTGGACTGTTGAAATTATGATTATTTCATCAATATTATTCATCGATCATTACTGGGGTTTGATATGATATGAAATCAAAGATTGAAAAAAAATAGTAGAGATTTTCTATAAACCCCCGCCCACCTGAACTACTTAATTGAACCGGATCGATCACTAATTCATGAGCACTGTCACTAATTTTGCAATTAAGTTTGAATACGGACGTATTGCTGAGTTAGACGATAAATTAGGTGAAGTTGAGAAACTGATCGACTGGGAACAATTTCGTCCCATTCTTGGAAATCTTTACTCAAATAAAACCGATAAAGGGGGACGTCCAAATATGGATGAAATCCTTATGCTCAAAATGCTTGTCCTGCAACAATGGCATGGCCTGTCTGATCCCGAACTTGAGCGACAGGCAAATGATCGCATCTCATTCAGAAAATTCCTGGGATTTCCTGACCAAATCCCCGACCGTTCCACAATCTGGCTTTTTCGTGAAAGAATATCAGAATCTGACAAAGATACAGTCTAAATGAAAGGATTACGGAAAGGTACATTTTTTCATCGATATTTTGTGTTTTCAAAATATGGGATTATAATAATCCTCCAATAAAGTTTTAGCATGTGCATGCATTCCCTAATAATATTATTAAATGGAGAATTTTTTAAATGACATTCGAAACAGAATTCGTATCAAATGATCAGGTCCAGGACTCTACAATGAAAAGAATTGTTATTGTCCAGCGAAATGATCCGAATTCTGATGCTGCTACAAATTCGCGGAAGCTGGCAGAGCTCAGGGAGTTAGCAGATTCTGGGGATTATGTGGTTGTTGGCACATTTGTGCAATCAAGACGTCCTGACCGGAAGTACCAGATCGGTTGCGGTAAGGTGGATGAGCTTGCGGAGCTTGTGGAATCTCTGGATGCTAAAAAAGTAATTTTTAATAACCAGCTGTCGATGACGCAGATCTATAATATCTCTGAGTCGTGCAACTGTGAAGTAATAGACAGGTTCCAGCTTATCCTTGAGATATTTGCTGCAAGAGCCACTACAAAGCGTGCAAAACTGCAGGTAGAGCTTGCGGAATTACAATATAAGCTTCCTAAAACAAAGGCGATCATGTCCCTGATGAAGAAGGAACGGCAGGGATTTATGGGTCTTGGAGGTTATGAGGATTCTTATGAGCAGGATATTAAGAAAAGGATCGCAAGAATAAGGGCCGAACTTCAGCAGGGAGACGGGAGCGAGTCACTTCGCACGTTCAGGCATGAAAAGGGATTTTCCCTTGTAACTCTGGCAGGTTATACGAATGCGGGAAAAAGTACTCTTTTCCAGTCACTTGTAGAGGAAGAGACAATAGTCAGGGATATGCTCTTTACGACACTATCTCCTACAACACGTGCTCTCACGACAAATAATAGAAAAATGCTTCTGACAGATACTGTGGGATTTATCGAAGACCTCCCACACGTGATGGTGGATGCTTTCAGGTCAACGCTTGATGAGATATTCCTGGCTGATGTCATTCTTCTTGTGGTGGATATGAGTGATCCGGTGGATATTATAAGACAAAAACTGACTGTCAGCCATGATATCTTCTGGAAGAGAACGGAGGGTGCGGTGATAGTTACTGCTCTTAACAAGGCCGATCTTCTTCCTGATGAAGAACTGCAGGAAAAACGGGAAGTGATCAGTGATCTTGCTCCTGCTCCTGTCATGATATCTGCACGATCAGGAGAAGGTATTGACGAACTGAAACAGCTTCTGTATGAGAATCTTCCGAAGTGGGAACATTGCAGGATATCCATCCCGATATCTGATGAGAGTATATCCATGGTATCGTGGCTTTATGATGAAGGCATTGTGCACACAATCGAGTATGGGGATTCCATTCTCATGGGAATAGAAGCAAGGAATGAGATAATTCAAAAAGTAAAGCCTTTCGCCATATCTTCTTAAGAGGATTACTATTATCCCTGTTTTTGAAATACCAAATATGGATAGAAAATCTAACCATGTGCAATCTGTTTATGCAAGCTGAATTTCTCTCTATTTCAGAGAAATATCGCTCTATTTCAGAGAAATATCGCTCTATTTCAGAGAAATATCGCTCTATTTCAGAGAAATATCGCTCTATTTCAGAGAAATATCGCTCTAAGCTCTCTGTTTCTGAATCGTTCTCATCTGACACAGATTATAGCAAAATGCAGAGAATGTATTCTTCACCCCTCCAGAAACGGATGAGGCCACCGTAAGGTGGGTGGGACAAAGTATGGAAGGGTTCACTTCTTCTTTCTTTTGCGATCATGGTACGAATCCGGTTCTGAGATCATTATCTACTGTACCGGATGTCATGTGTCATTTCATCTGAGCGGTATTTGCGGAGTAAACAGCGCCTGCGATGAAATCGACTGCCTGGATATGTCCACGAAATTACTCTTGAGTTCATCCCAATTATTTTCACATCTTCTAAGATTCCTGTGGTCTTTTTAATTGAATCCATTTCGTTCACCTCTATTTTTTGTCAAATGCTATAATGAATCAATTTCAGGTATTGCAGATGGATTGAATCCTTTAACGATAAGCCATACCGCAAAAACCATTTCCTGCACGGCAATTGGAATAAATAAAATATCAAGTAGATCGATGTTGAAAGGTTGCAATAAATAATATACCCACAACAATGCGGCTCCAGCAAAACCCCAGCCTGATAACCACCGGGGAATGAGTTTTGATCGATACAATAAATAATTCAAGATCAGAGCAGATAGGGTAAAAGCAACTGCGAACCCAAACAAAAAGGCCAGCTCACCTGCTGCTAGTAATATAGTGCCAAAGGTTTGATAATAGGAAGCATCCAGAGCTCCTGCCTTTACAAATTCCTGACTTAATGTCAATAGTGTTAGTATAGCGATTACATTAACAATAAAAAGTACACCCTCAGCAATCCTGGCACCAGCGTACCCGAGAGCTAAAGCTTCATTATGCTTTTTTAGAATCGGATAGATCATAATTCCAATACCAGCAACTGCAACGGCATCGATCAACACCAGTAACGATCCCATTATCATCTGGTTTTCGTTTCCAGAAGCACTGGTAAGATAATCTGAAGCACCCAGAATTGGGTCTAATAAAAGAACACCAAGTGAGTATGCAACTGTCGCAGTTATAAACAATGCTCCCACAATTCTTGCGGTCTTTTTGTTTGAATTCATTTTTTTCACCTGCATATTTTATTGTCAAATCCTTTGGCTCCTATCTATAAAAGCCAAACCATAAACAACAATTCCCCCCAGCCCGCAATCTGGCTGATTCCCACATTGAAGGTGGGAAAAAGAAATTCCCCAAAATAATCTATCAGGTAGCTCAAACCGGCAACTATCAATAAGATTCCCAGAATTCGGGGGATGTAGCCTGATTTGAAGACTAAATACCCAAGGAGTGCAAGATGAAGGCCAAAAAATACCAATCCAATAGCCCAGCCATCCCTGAACGCATTGAGAAAGAGCGTCACCTGAGCATGCAACTGATCTGTTTCAAATACTGTCAGGTAGTCAGCACCACTTAAAAGGAGTAAAACAATTACCGGAAAAACCAGACTGAAGGAAAAAACAGTGGCATACACCAGCCGAAACCACGCCATAAGGAGAGAGAGACTCTTGTTTACTGGTTTGAGTAACACATACAGTGCCCAGGCCACCACCACATCAAGAATAATCACGACTATAAAACCACAAATAGCCATGCGAAAGAGCCCCTCATCAGCCAGAATATTATGTGCTGTTTCTGCGGCATCTACCGGCACAATAAGAGTCTGGAGAGCAAAAAGATCAGCGAACATATAGACAATAGTCATGATGAGAAGCCCGAATCCTGCGACGATTGCAGCTTCACGGAGTGATATATCGGCGGTAGGGTTTGTCATTTCAGTTTCCTCCTCTCTCCTTTTCCCTCTCAGGCGATGGGTGAGAGATGCTGTTTTGTATTTATACTCTTTTCGGACTGAAACATGCAGAAACGTATATCTGTCACCAGATTCATGGGACATAAAAAAGGGGAAACACGTGGGGGGATGTGATATGAGGGATGTGATACGATGCCAGAGAAAAAACCTATCATAAGAGTGTATTTCGCCAAAATCAGGGAAGCATTTTACAACCTATCTGAAGAAGAAAAGACTCTGTTCATGCAGAAGGACCGCGAGCAGATGGACGAATGCGGGATGAAACTCATTATGACAATTGACTGCCGGTGGTCAAACGAAGAGTGGGATTATATTGGAATAGAGGAATGGCCGACCCTAGAATCTCTTGAGATGCGTGCCAGATTCGAAAAAGAAGAACTGGAGACATTCAGGTATGTTGAATCGAAGACGTATCTGGGGACATGTGTGATGGGGGAATATGGGAAGGAATAATTTCTTTTTCTCGGTTTTTTCTGTATCTTTGCGTTTGTCTGAGCAGTTTTTCAGCGTGTTTGATGTCATTCACTGGTTTCAAAAACGATCGTTGCGAACAGAAAATCACCTGTATCAGTGTGTCAACTGAAATTGACGTATTAAGAAATTAAAAAAAAATAATTGTTTGTTTTCAGCACATTCCGCACGACATGGCCATTGTCCCGGATGGAATATTGAATTCGTTGATATCTGCTGCAGCGATAGCTTTTGGGAGGTTTTTATTTCTTATTTTAAGAGTGAGTGCAATATTCAGTTCAATTTTTTCATCAGAGACATTAAGGGCAACGTCGATTTGATGGGTGTTTTTTAGTGCATATTTTGAAACACCAAATCTTTTAGAGGCATTCTGTATCTCCACCCCCTTGATATAATTCTCTTCTCCAAAATCAATTATGATATTGTCCAGATTCAGTGAGTGTGAATAACCGTCTCCTTTGACAAATAAAAAAAGACTGTCATTTTCATAATCATAATCAATGGTATCTGCATCCGTGTGAATTTGATTTACAGCCATGTTATTTCACCCTCCTCTTTCTGTCTCTTTTATCGCATGTGATTAAATTTATTACTATCAGGTCAACTGTATCCTGAATTATGGATATGCACTTCTCGAAGCTGAGTGTCTGCGGGCCATTAATAGTGTAGGGCCTGATGCACACGGGGGATTCCTTCATGAGAGATGCAATCGGGGAAGAACTGTCTGGCATATGACATGCAGGAGTTGTTCCGGTTTCCTGTTGACCTGGCAGGTATCAATCTCGTTGAACGCGATGCGATGAGACCGCGAAGGATTTTGTCAGGACTTAAGAGCTATGCACTGAGGCTTGAGACCCACGGGTTCCCGGAAGATGACGGAAGAGGTGAACGTGTGGTTCAATAAGACGGTCGAGTATCAGGGCAAAGAGCTGATGTGGAGTTATGTGATGGTGCTGAAGGCACGGGAGCTGGCACACCATCTGACCGGGAAAAAACAGTCGGTGAATTTCATGAAACCAGAGTATCAGGTTGACAGCGTTGATTCTGATGATATTCGCAGGAAGATTCAGAGCATTTCGTATGCAGACGGAAAGAATTTGGGTTTCTCAAAAGGAACATTCTATTATATGAAAAAGAACGTGGAGTCGGAGAAGCCATTTTTCCTCAATCAACATGTTATGACACGGCTTGATCAATGGGATCAATCCGTTGATCAACGTGGATCAACAAGTGATCCTGTGGAATGATCAACTAATCACTATTTTCTCTTGCATCAATAAGAATGATCGAGTTGTTGAAGAATCAAAAGATAAAACATTAGGTTACAATGAAAGATTGACTCGAGAAAACTCCAATTTTATGCGAGATTACATTCACAACATATTCTCCTGGTCGGGTATCGACAAGTTCAATCGCAAAACTAAACGAATTTATTTCCCCTTCCTCTTTGATAATTTTTGTAATTCCCCTAATCCCACAATACATCTCCGCACCGGAAGAAACATTTTTAGGCATAACTTCTACCAATACCTCATTATTAACAGATAGATTCGTCTGCCCTTCGATCGAAAAAGTTTCTCCAGTTTTTTTCGAAGCAATTGCATTGATCATGATCCATGGTTCCTCAATCATGAAGGTGAGTTTGTAGTAGGTATCATCTATTCCAGATTTGTTGAGAAGCTCAATGATGTTGACCGCAGCATCAACACTGCTTAAACTACCTCTCCCATCCACAACGAATTTTTCTTTGTTGCAGGAATTTTTTACAACTATCAAATCAGAGGAGATGACTGGCATTACATCATATGTATGATTGTCCATTGGGTGTTGAATTATTACAAAATATTGACCTGCAGGTAAATTTTTTGTAAATGTAGCCGGAAATGTCATCATATAAATGTCATCTTCTCGGACATCTACAATCCAGTGATTAAAGGTGTTCTGTCCAAGAATCCATATTGCTACACCCAAATACGTTGTCTCGGTTGCAGTTCCCGCAATGTATAAATCATCACCTTTGGCAATGGTCGCTGAGCTTACTATAGCAGAAACGAATGCCCTTGATCGTAATGGAGCAGACTGCTTATTGGCAATATGTTTCTCCAGATTACTTTTAACTCTTAATGCGAGATCATCAACCGAATTAAAAAAAACACAGGTGTGTTCATTTTTTACCCGGTTTTTAAAATTCTCAAGTTTTTTTGCATCCTTGCAATCAACATATATCGGTGGAATCGGGGTTTTTTCTTCATCGATAAGAAAAATCCATATTTTTAAATCTCTCTTTATTGCTGTTTCGTATTCGAGTTCAACGAATGATTTCCCAGATGCTTCATCAACAGAACCGTATCGCATTCCAAGAATCATAATGAACACTTCGGAAGTAAATACCTCTGCCAAGCAGGTATCAAGAGGCTTGCGAGTCTGCGCTCCAAAGACTTCCATCCCATGAATGTCAACTGAAAAATTTGATAATACATTTCTTACTGCAGTTCTGAATGGAATTAGATCTGAATACGTTGAACTTACAAAGATGGGAGTTTTTGGAACAATTGCCATTGTTAGATTTTATTTTATTATGACACCATCAATTTATTGCAGTATCTCATATGAAAACTTCCCCGAGAGAATTCATCCCTTTACTACTAAGGAAAATGTGAAAAAACGGCTTTGTAGAAATCCTCTAAGAAAATAGCAACCGAAAGATCGATCGTACAGAAACTCCAGAGTTATTTAACCACAAATACACTCGGGAGTTCCGTAAATAATGTCTGAGAACAGCTACATCAGTCATGTGAAAATCTCTCCCGAAGATATCAGAACTTCCCAGATACCGCTCCATTCTTCCAAATTTTCGAAGAAGAAATATACCCAACATCAGCTTCTGACCTTGATTATTTTGAAGGAAGAAATTGGTATGGATTATCGCGATTTTACAGAATTAATACAGATATTAACCCCAATACAAGAGGAGCTTGAATTGAAATACGTCCCTCATTTTACTACACTCCTAAAATTTATGACGAGAATACCATCCCTTTCACTCAAAATCATTCTGAAATGTGCGATTAGAATAGCGCATCAAAAAGGAGAGATGATAAAAATTACATCGATTGATTCTACCGGATTTAACAGCTCATATCCAAGTCACTACTATTCTAAAAGGATCAATAAGACACGCAAAAGTTTCATCAAGGCTTCAATTGCTGTGGATTCAGATAAACTGACAATTCTGGTCTGGAAATTTTCAAAAGTACCGGTCCATGACTCACAGCATGCAAAATCCCTGATATATCAGGTTCAGCGGATAACCCCATCTGAGTACTTTACGATGGATAAAGGATATGATTCTGAGGTAATTCACAAATAGATTAGCTCCATTATTGGATCTGAATCAGTAATTCCTGTTCGAGAATGGAATATATCGCAACCAGATTAAAGAAATCAAGATCAGGATGATCCCTCCATTAACATGCCTCTCTAAAAAGAGGAAGGTTTTCTACGGAGCCGCATATTCATAAAATACACTGTTTTCAAAATTTCATATTTTCTCTACAATCTTTTCTAAATTGCATTTAGGACATAGATAAGTGACCACAGTAATTTCATAATTACTTGAATCTCCACCTAATTCAGCAGCCAAATAGTCTGCTTCCTCTCCATCAGATAAGTCATCCCCAACTTCATCTCTGTCCATCAAACGTGGGTATTGTGAAACAATCTTCATCTCTGCATTGCATTTGTCACAGAGCATTTTTCCCATATTATATTTAGAGTTCATAAAAACAATTTATTATCATTTTATATGAATTTATCCTGAATTCTTAGAAGCTTTTCCTAGAACAAACCTTGTAGCAATACGGTTCAGAGGGTATGGAAAAATGTTACCCAGAAATTGATAAATTCATTAATAAACATCTACAAATCTTGAGGAATATCAAAGCCTCACAGAAGAAGAGCCAAATGAAGATTTATACAAATTGACCCTCTAGATCATGAACTCGTTGAGGCCTAAGAAAATACTGCATGGAATTACTGAGTCAACGGTGGTAGAATGGGAAGGAATGGAGTGAATAGATTAAACCTCTCAATTTCTATCTCATCGGTTTTCAGGCATTTGAAGAAGATGAGAAGTCCGTTAAACCGATATGCCCGTTTTCAATGGATTCTCAGGAAGCCGTTCATCGGCCATTCATTGATTATCAATCCGGTACTGTGAAGGAAGGCACTCACTATTTCAAGCGGTTGGAAAAGACGATTTCGCAATATCTGGCACATCCCGAACACAAGTTTGACGGTGATATTGGGCCTCTTGATAGGAAACATATTGTCGCTGTTGGGGTGCTTCACATCGGGAAAGAAGCCCACAGTGTTGATGAACAGGCTCTTGATGTCAAGAGGTCACAGGTGTTTGTGAATGAGCAGGAAGTAAGAGTATATTCAGGGTATTTCATATTCAGATTGGGTGAAAAAAGGATGTTCAAAAGGAACTTTGCATAATCTGAAAAAGATAGCAGAAAGCGGGAAGCCGTTTCAGATGAGTGTGCGCTTAAAGGAGAGGATGACCTCACTTCAAATCTACAGATCGTTTTAGAGATTGAAAACTATGTTTTTTATATATTGCCACTGATATGTAAAAATATGGCCTTTCCTCAACCGGATAGAGTGACTTTAATCAAACAAGATGGCAAAATAATTTCCGATATTCCGGCGTTAGTGCAGTCAGAATTAATTTTTATTAATGATGGGAAGATGCTGATTGAGGTAAAAGACATAATTCAGAGGACATTACCCAGTGGATCAATTGAAAAATATATTGTGATAGATCCTTGCTATCAATCCTTCCCAATCGCATTGGCACATTACCAAGTGAAAGTGCGTAAGGACTCTCCCTTTCCCACAGAAAAGTCAACTGACAGAACTACTATTTATCAACTGGGTCATAACTCGCGAGTGAATGTTAATTCTACAGATATTTCGCATAATTCGGTTACAAATTTAGAATTGATGAAATTTGAAGAAATTAAAAAAGAGATTACAGATCAAATATTTGATAATGAAGAGAAGACGGAATGCCTACAATCATTGGATGATCTGAAGAATTCTGTTGGGAAGATATCATATCGTGAGAGTTATAAGCAATTTATTGAGACTATCGCTAATCATATGACAATAATAACTCCGTTCATTCCATTTTTAACTAATTTTCTTTAATATTATTAATGAAATATATCATGGAATTGTCCTAATTTCTTAAAATCATAATATTTCAGCAACAATTCAAAATACAAACATAACTATAACCCAAAAAACAAATGCGAGGGGAGGGATTCGAACCCGCGGACTCCTACGAGACTGGGCCCTAAACCCAGCGCCTTTGACCAACTCGGCAACCCTCGCAAATACAATACAGTATTTACAGGGCTTATATTCTCTCTAAAAAGGTATAATCCCTTGTATCTTAGATTGAAAAAATCGAGTAAATTAGAAAAATAAGATAAAATGTGTATTGAATTTTGTTGGAATGGATATGATCGATATGCCTCACACCGCCCTCTCACGCAGCTTTCTCCAGCCACCCATTCTCTTTTGCCTGCTTCATAATCCTGTTCAACTCCCGCCCGGACGCAACCAGAAGTGCCAGGACCAGAGGCCCTATCACAAACCCGACAATCCCCATGATCCACAGTCCGCCGAAGAACCCGACCCACATAATCGCAGGGTGAATCGATGCCCGCTTCCCCATCATGATTGGCCGGAACAGGAGGTCAGGGATCGCACAGACGACCGGATACCCGATGATCGCAATCAGGGCGGCCGCCCGGTAATCCCCGGTGGCGAGAGCAAAAATCCCCAGGAAGATCATAATCAGCGTCGGGCCGATAATAGGAATCAGCTGGAACAATGCCACAATCAGCGACCAGAAGACGATGTGCCCGTATCCCAGTACATAAAAGAACGGGATTGCCAGAAAGAAGGTAATCACCGACGTGGAGATATGGACGATATAGATTGAATACAGGGTGTTTGAGCTAATTTCCTCGATATGACTGACAAATGTTTTCATGGCGTCAGGGACACCGGCAAGAAGATTGCGCCAGATGCTCTCCCCAAAAAAAAGGAAGATAAAAAGCACCAGGAAGAAGATAATGATATTAAATATTGCTGAGGTAAACCCGGATACAACCGAGAAGAACCCTGACTGAATAGTACCCATCTGGGAATTTATGATTCCTGCAACATCAATGGGAGGAGTCGTTGGATCCCCGGGTGAAATCAGCTGCATATTAATAAGTGCCGTATATATCTGCGTGATAATCTGCGTCAGGTAATCAGCATTCTCGTATAAAATGGCAGCACTAAATGCCAATGAACCGAGAGCAAGACATCCGACAATAAACGTGACCACAAATGCTGCAACCTGCTCGTTCACAAACCGCGCAAACCATGTCTTGAGTGGCATGACAACAACAGCAAGAGATACGGCAAGTATGACAACGCCAAGGAGAGAGCCGAACGCAATCAGCGTCAGAATCAGCACAATTCCTATTATCAGGAGTGCGAGTTTGTCATGATCCGCAAATGCGCTTTTCATTATCTATAAAATCGCCCTAAATAGCTATATACATACTGGCAGAATCTGTTCCTGCATATTGACATAATCAACATTGCATACCGGCGGAATCTGTACCCGAATCCCGCCGAAATATGATATTATATACTGACCAATCAAAAAAATGAAATCATTAATTACCAAATCTATGGTATTCTTGTATTATTACGCAGATAATTCGTGTAATTCACCTATTTAGATGAAAAACGGTGATTTTACTGTGACAATGGGAAATGTTAAACATATGAAAGAGTATCTGTTATTATTCGGAGTTAATAAATGCCCGGTGTGGTCATAAACATAATAATTGCAGTACTTCTCTGCTGGATTCTTTTTATTACAATTGATATTATATTCCGACTTCCCGAAAAAGGGGGTGTGAGCGGTGCAAATGCCATCGGCACCACCATTGCAGCTGAAAAGGGTTCACTGCATGGCGGATTTATGATGGGAAATATCGTCTGCTCACCGGATGCTTCAGCAGGGACCCTTTTGGCCGCCTGCGGAGTGTTTGTTGCCGGTATTCCCGGCGGGCTTATTGCCGCTGTACTGGTATACATCGGAAACAGAATCTGTCATGACCCCGGCTATGCAGGAACAACCGGGGCACTCTGTGCCACATTCATGGTAGCAGGATTTGGTCTCATTGGGATACCCGCTGATGCGTTTATCGCAGGCATGGTCATCGCAATTCTCACCATTCAGGGCATATCCCACCCGTATGCAAGCCATCTTCTCACCAGACTGTGGAGGATACGTGCATGATTTTTGCATATGATGCCGCCATGATTCCCACCTATATATGTGGAATTGTTGCACTCTATGCAGTCATCCGGGTACTAACGGAAAAGAAAACCCTCAAAAAACTGGTTCTCCTGAATGTCATGAATTTTGCCATAACCGGTTTAATTGTCCTTTCCATCCCGGATATCATGGCCCTCTTTGCAGGCATTGCGTATTTTGTCGGTTCAACCCTTGAATCAAATGCGATTGCCAGCACATTTGCAGGAGGCAAAGCAAATGAATGAATTTTATATTCTCATCCTGGGCCTGATTGCAATATTGGGAGCTATCTCTGTCTACTTCAAGAAAAGCCCCTTTGACAAACTGATAGGGCTTGCGGTTATGATGGGCGGAGTGATTCCTCTTATTGTACTCAAGGGCTATCTTGATGTTGCCGTCCTTGTTGCAATCATTATGCCACTGACGACGATATTCATTCTTCAGGCCACCGGGAGGAACACAGATGAATCCTGAACTCATCCTTGGGTTTATCATCCTCCTGGCAGGAGTCGCTGCTTCTGCATTCCCGCGTGAGAGAGACTATATATCCCGTCTGATTCATGTAGAAATTGCCGGAACCGGTCTGATGCTCGTCATGCTGGCATACAATGAGACCATCGCTCTTCTAACGTTTGTCGCAGTAACAGCGATTGGCACCATTGTCCTGATACGGGTCATTGAACGGGGTGAGCCCTGTGATTAAGTGGCTTTCCCGTTACATGGCGGATATCGACAATCTGATTGCCATTTATTCTTTTATCATCATTGCAATAGCTGCAATTGCCCTGATCAGTATCATCGCTGTGCCCATCGGATATGAAGATACTCAGATATACCCCAAACATATCAACACGTCTTCCGCCCTGAATCCCTACGACCGGGGCGGAGAACCGTTCGGGCAAACAGAGGTAATGGCACAGTACCCACAAAATTCTCCCAGTCTGGGATATGTGACAGCGTACCTCACCCCTCTCTCTGCTCTTATGGCAGTCTCAGACCTCTATCTTGGTACAACCATTGTGTCTCACCCTGGCGGCATTATTGATGAAATTCTCTACAATACCCGTGGAATGGATACCATCGTTGAGACGAGTATTCTGTTCACTGCGTTTGCGATTGCCTCATTCCTGTACCGGAGGGAGGAAGAATGATGGACGAATACGCAATCGGCCTTATTGTTGCCTTAATTGCTGTCGTCATCACCTTTGTCGCAGCATTCCGGGAGAAAAACGATATCCACCGGCTGATTATTGCTGATCTGGGAGAAATTTCAGCCCTCGTTCTCATTGCACTCATCGCAACCGACCTTGCGGAAGCACTCATCATCCCGGGCCTTGTCGTCGGCATCTCTGAACTCCTGGCACTCTCTGAGGTATACCTCGTCCGTGAACATCTAAACCGTCCGGTGAAGCACCCATTCAGGATTGAAGTCCTCGACACCGCTCCAACAATCATCGCGGCCATTCTCGTTCTGTACGGCATAGTCCTCTCCGGATTTACCGGAGGTGCTGTCGCAGGCACAGGAATGATCTTTTATTTCATGGGAAAGAAAAACGCCGAGCGGTTTGCCCTTGTTGAAACCGTATCAGGATATGCATGGGCGCTCTGGATTGTCGCTTTCTTTATCTTTATGGTGGTTCCCGAATACTGGTTCTTTGCAGTTATGCTAGCAGGTGGAGCAATCCTTGCCAAAGTGACTGCCAAGATGTCACTTATCGGAACAATGCGGGGTGAGAAAGATGTTTGAGCTAGCTTCCTCCAACATCGGCGGACAGGAATTATTTGTCCTGCCGTTCGGAGATATTGTTGATTACTTCACTCCCTATACAGGAGCACTGTTCCTGTTTGCACTGATCTTTACGCTCATCTGTATCTTTTCAAAACCGGAAAAATCGATGGATATTGTCTTTGGAACCGATGCAATATATGCAAAGGGAGTTACAGGGAAAGATCTTCATTTCAGGCGGTTTATGGCAATTGCCTGTGGTATTGCCACGATGGGAGCGGTGACCAGCGGAGACGTATTCAATTTCACCCTCTTTGTCAGTATGGTTGGCATCTGTATTATCGGCATTACGGCATCGGTGAAAAACAGACAAGTCCTGCATACGGCCTTTAACTATGGCATCATCACGATGCTTGCAACGATTCCCCTGTTTGGCGGGGCAGCCATCACGCTTGCTGCGACAGGGACTCTTTCAATCTGGGAACTCTCCGCAATTGCACCCGCAATGCCATGGATTGCAAAAGCCCTGATTCTGGTTGGGGTAATGGGAGAAGGAATGGCTCCGTTTTATGTAGCAAAGGCAGAACTGACCCGTGCACCAGGTGCACCGTATGTTCTCATGATTCATGTGAGTTCCCTCCTAATGTTTCTGAGAGTAGTGGAAATAATCCTTACAGTGTGATATACCATGAATGGAAAAAGTATTCAGATAATAACCATTTTCGCGCTGATTGGGCTCGTTATTGGAGGAATCGGACCGTATGTCGGTTTCATGTCAGACATTCAGCAGGCACTCATCTGTGTTATTTCACTGCCGACATTCGTTCTGGGAATATTCAATCTCTGGAAATACCGGGATGGAGAAGAAGACTATCCGTTTATGGGGTACTGAAAAATATGATAGGTTATCTGATTGCAGCACCGTTTCTCGGGCTTTTGTTCATGGGGATACACCGAAAAGCCATTGCACGGATACAGGGCCGGCCCGGCCCTCCCATCTGGCAGGAATTTCTTCATACTCTGAAATTTTCCTTTAAAGAGACGTGGATTCCCCGTAGTGCAAGTAAAATCCTGTATGTTAGCATCGTTTTTATTGCCATTGCCATATGGGTCGGAGCATTGTACATCGTACTCCTTGGCGGCAGCCTGCTGATGTTGTTTGGCATTTACATGTTGCAAAAATTGACAGAACACGGAACGGGGTTATCACCCGGGTCTCCCTATACAAAATTTGGTGGTATCCGTTCCGTCATATCAGCCTCGGCTGAACTCCCCCTTTTTGCGCTGGTTGCAGGCATATATTATTTCACCGGGTCCCTGATGATCTCAGACATTATCCAGTATCAGGCAGATAATGGCCCTCTCCTCTTCAGTCTTCTTCCCGCAGCGATTGCAATGTATATCATCGTCCTCTCAAAGATGCATTATGGGCCCTTCTCCATTATTGAAGCAAAAGAGCTTGTAAGCGGCTATAAAACGGAGCATTTTGGTGCATGGCGTGCAGGCCTTGAAATATCTGATGCCATAAGAACCGTCGTCCTCTTAATGGTCTTCGTATTGATATTCTGGGGAGCAATGTCCCCGGCACTGCTTTTTATTGCGATGCTCATCATCCTGATATCACTCTCCTTCATCTGTGCCGTTACCCCCATGCTCAGCCCGTATGACAGTGTAACGGTGCAGCTGGTAGTGATAGTCATTCTGGTAATCTGGATGGCCATTCTGGGGCTGATAGCATGACACACATAAAAAAAATACTGACCGGGGGCCTCATTGCCTACCTCGTTATTGCAGCGTGGCAGGTTATTTCCCACCCGGAAATATCTGTACAGGCACTCGCACTCGGACTCCTTTTAATCGTCCTGACTGCTATCGCCTGGATAACAGATGAAGAACACCTCAAAAAAGCAGAGATGGGTGTACTCTGGATATGTGTCGGGCTCTTTGGCCTGTATGCAATACTTGTTGCAGGAGGGATTGTCTGAAATGGTCACCTATCTCTACGAAAACGATCTACGGGAAATGAAACTCATCATCCTCTCGAGTCCGCTTCATGAAGTTACAATGAAAATCCTGTGTGAAAAATACGGGGTCCGCCGCCAGATTCTCCGCAAAAAAATGATCAGTCTCTTCGATATGTCCCTTCTGGAAAATATTCCGGCACGATATGAAGTCTGGGAAATAAAACAGACTGAAACGGACCAATCTATCGAACACGCATTTGGTGCATCACTTATCACAAGACAGATTCCCCTCCTGACGGAAGATGAAATGAACAGCATAATTCAGCAGACAAACGACAAAATTTCAGCCGGATACAATGAAAACCAGGCAATCAATGAAGGAATGACAATGATACGCGAGGTTCTTAGTTCATGAAAGCAGTACAGGACCTGAAAAATGCGGTCCGTTCCCGTTCCATTCATGTATGTTATGTAAATGTTGGTTCGTGTAATGGGTGCGATATCGAAATTTTGGCATGTCTTGCACCCCGATACGATATCGAACAATATGGCATTTACGTCCATAATAACCCCCGGGAAGCGGATATTCTTCTGGTTACCGGTGGTTTTTCGCCACAATGGGAAGACAAGCTGAAGATGGTCTGGGATAAGATACCCGAACCAAAAGCAGCAATTGCGATTGGAAACTGTCCCATCTCCGGGTGTGTGTTTGACCGTGAAGGGACCTACCTTGACCCGCCGGTGAGAAAACACATCCCCATCGCAGCAGAAGTCCCCG
>Ga0075124_10000362_pt1 | contig 21177 bp, 26 predicted proteins | sample AntAceMetag02UKS_FD_69809 | JGI IMG/M metagenome (GOLD analysis project Ga0075124, IMG submission 69809) | Saline lake microbial communities from Ace Lake, Antarctica - Antarctic Ace Lake Metagenome 02UKS | ecosystem: Environmental > Aquatic > Non-marine Saline and Alkaline > Saline | place... | reverse complement strand
GACAACGCCCTCAACCGATGGCACCGGGTTTAAATCAATACCGATCACCTGCCCGTCGGTGAGCTCGTGGAGCACCTGAAGCCAGCTCCCGGGGGCGCACCCGAGATCAATCACATTATCGTCATCACGGATAACCTGGAATCGTTTCTGTACGTCAAGTAGTTTGTAGGCCGCACGGGATCTATATCCTTCTTTACGCGCCTTTCGGTAATATCCGTCTCTTCCCCACTGTGAACCCATAATCAAAAAACCTCTGCATGACGTTTTTATCATGCAAAAACCTACATATTAATAAAAATTATGCCAGTATAACTTATAATAGACTTTGTAAAGGGGTAAAATAATGTTAAAAGCAGCCATTGATACAGATACCTTCAGGGAAACAATAGATGTTATTGCAGCTCTCGTGACCGAGTGCCGCATGCATGTCGGGGAAGACGGACTGAAGACGCGCGCAGTTGACACTGCAAATGTGGCCATGATCTCACTCGACCTCAGCAAGGAGGCATTTTCGTCCTTTGTTGCGACAGAGAGTGATCTGGGCATTGATATCGCGAAGATGAAGAACATCATCGGGATGATGGGAAAAGGGGACGAATTAACCCTCGAACTCCCGGAAGACGGGAATAAGATGGAGATGGTTTTTTCCGGGTACCAGTATTCGGTTACTCTCCTTGATGTCAATACCATCAGAAAAGACCCTCAGCCACCGACCATCGAGCTGCCGGCAAAAATCCGGATCTCGGGTGCGGCAATAAACGACGGCATCAAGGCAGCCTCTGTCGTCTCAGACAAGATTGCACTGGGTGTGGATGCAGCATCAGGCATATTCTACATGGAAGCAGAAGGCGACTCCGATCACATACGTCTTGAGCGCGGTTCAGACATTCTCATCTCACTTGAACCCTCAGACGTACGGTCACTCTTCTCGCTCGACTACCTCCGTGACATCGGTAAAGTAATGGCCCGTGCAGATGAGGTGGAAGTGCAGATTGGAAATGACCATCCCGTCAGGTTGTCCTTTGACTTTGCAGACGGTCATGGGCATGTTGATTTCCTCCTTGCTCCCCGCATTGAGGCGGATTGATGCGAAGGCTCGATAAAAAAGTCCTTGCAAAATATCCATTTTTAAAAGAAGCAAAGGCACACGTTCAGAGCTCCGGCATTTCGATTGATTCCCTTATTCGTTCACATTCCGGGAAGGGTGAGGATCTGATAAAGATGGCAGCAGACCGTGTGAAGGCATCACTGCGCCCGCCTGCCTTTGATGAAACCAACTCAGAAATCACTCATCCGGATGACGAAATATATTCCTATGCCATCGCAAGAATGCTTGTCTCCTGCATGGATGACCCGTCGGTACTTGACAAAATCGCCCGGTATGAAGCAGAGCGTTCTGCCTACTTCCTGAAGGCAGAAGGCCCGGAGGTAGTCGCATATGTCGCAAAAGCAGTGGACCTTGACATCACTTCTCCTGATATGACGGTGAAACAGTATGTGGATCTCGTCTCCCGCATGCGTGAGCCCCGGTGGCGCCTCGTGAACCGCGATGTTGCAGACGGCTATGTTCGATGCTCACGGGATGATTACGCTGTCATCCTCAGGGAACGGATACGTCAGGTCATACGCTTACAGCTGCCGCTTGCCGTCCCCGGTCCCATCGCTGTTCGCCTCCGGATGTATGCTGAAGATGTCTCTCATACCTACCAGGAGATGATCCTTGAGCAGTATGGTGAGGTAAGTGAAGACTGCTTCCCGCCCTGCATCCGGGCTATCATTGCAGCGGTCACCGACGGGACCAATATCCCGCATACTGCTCGCTTTACCCTGACGGCATTCTTACATATCATTGGCCTTGATGAGACCGCAATTGTAGAAGTATTTGCCCGCGCACCCGACTTTGATGTCTCACGCACGATGTATCAGGTAGAGCACATCTCCGGCTCCGGTGGGACGGAGTACACACCGCCCGGGTGTGCTACGCTGAAGACCTACGGTCTCTGCGTCAATCCGGACAAATTCTGCAAAAATACGGCGCATCCGCTGAGTTATTACAAGTACCGGAAGAAAATAGCGGGAAAAAAGGCCTAAATAGCCTTCTTGCCGATGTAAAAGCCACCGGCGCTCATGCAGGCGACGAAGAGGATGATTGCCGCAATATATGCGTATGATGGCGGAAGCACAGCGGGCAGGATGACAACCGCTGCAATCAGCACAATGAGGCTGGTGATGGCTGTTGCACTGTCAAGGACGACGCTATTCATTGCAGTATATTCCCTGTTGTGACGTAAATGTCTATCCATTCCCTGCACTTTTTTATCCCACTGCACCAAATTATTCTCCTATGCAGACCCGGGAAGGGGTATCAGAAGCCCTTCAGGAGGCAGCCTCCCTCATCGCAGCAGAGGCAGACCCGCGGTTAAATCCGGAAGGAGGCATCCGGATGGGCTATGCACTCCCCGGGGCTACCACACAAAACGACGTTTGTGCAACGGACAGCAATACCACTTCCGTCCGCTTTGGCGCAGACCCCGGCGTGGCGCGGGTGATTCTCACCATTATCCGGCATGAGGGCTGCCTCCGGTCAGTAGCTGCTGTGCGATGCACAAAAGAAATACTCCGGTGCATAACAGATGACCTTGTCCTGGACGTTTCCTCCTATTCTTATGCTCCGCCCGGTTCCGGCACTATGGACTGGGGGGTGGAATCCTGCTGCAGGGTTGGTGTCCCGGATGTTATCTACAGACAGAAAACGGCCAAAAAAGAGCCCCTCCTCTGGTTTGTTGCTGAAACTCCTGCAGATGTGGCACGCAATATTATTATGCTCTCGGGTTGCATTAGTTATACCAGTTTATAGTGGAGTATCTGAATGGGAGTTAAACCAGCCTACATTAAATCATTGAGCCAGGAATTGATCGTAAAGCACGGCAGCCGGTTCACCGGAAGCTTTGAGGAAAACAAGTGTGCCGTTTCTGAAGTGGCAATTATCGATAGTAAACGCATCAGAAACCGTGTGGCAGGCTACATCACGAGAAAGGTAAATAGAAGGAAAGAAATATAATCCTTTTATGTTTAAGGGTGTTTATCCTGCACTTATTACTCCGTTCGAAGATACCGCTGATGCGGGCCTGAATCTTTCTGGTCTCCGCGCAAACATTGAGTATCTAATTGAAAACGGAGTGCATGGGGTTGTACCCTGTGGTTCAACCGGCGAGTCAGCGACTCTGACATTTGAAGAGCATGAGATTGTCATTGGAGAGACAATTGATGCCGTCAATGGAAGGGTGCCGGTCGTTGCCGGTACTGGTTCGAATAATACTGCCGAAGCCCTGCGTTTTACCAAATCCGCATATGATCAGGGCGCAGATGCGGCCCTTGTTCTTTCTCCGTATTATAACAAACCGAATCGTTCCGGCCTCATTAAGCACTATACCAAACTCGCTGATGTGGGCATTCCGGTCATCATTTATAATGTTCCTTCACGTACTGGTCAGAATCTGATGCCTGATCTGATAGCCGAACTGGCTGTACTCCCTGGTATTGTTGGTGTTAAGGAGGCGAGCGGCAACATCACTCAGGTTTCAGAGATAATCGAAGAGACCCGGGATGAGGACTTCTCAGTATTCTCCGGAGATGATGCGATGACTCTCCCTCTTCTTGCACTCGGCGGTGCCGGTGTGATTGCGGTCACCGCAAACGTTGAACCAGCGCGGATGGTAGCCCTTTATGAGCGGTTCTGTGCGGGTGACTATGCAGGTGCGCGGGAGATGCATTACGAACTGTCTCCTCTGATGCGTGCTCTTTTCATCGACACTAACCCTATTCCTGTCAAACAGGCTGCAGCAATGCGGGGGATGGCAGCGGGTCCTCTTCGCCTGCCACTTGATTGTATGACCGACACTGCAGAGGCAGAGTTAAAGCAGGTGCTTTCCCTTTATGACTAAGATAGCCATCTGTGGGGCCTTCGGGCGCATGGGCACCACTATTGCACACCTCATCAATGAGGCAGATGATCTCACGTTTGTCGGCGGTGTTGATATCAAAGAAGGCACCCTTCTGGGCGCGCCGGTATATCCGTCAACAGAAATCAACAGATTCCTGCAGGAGATAAAACCCGATGTCCTCATCGATTTCACGATTGCCCATGCGGCAGTTGAAAATATTGTCGCTGGCGCTGCGGCAGGTGTGGCACTTGTCGTCGGCACAACCGGTTTCTCCCCGGAACAGCGCTCACGCATCGATGCGGCAATCGTTGGCAGCGTCCCTGCGGTCATCTCCAGCAATTTCAGTGTCGGCATGAATGTCTTCTGGAGACTCGTCCGGGAGGCCGCGCAGCGTCTGGGGGACTATGACACAGAAGTCATTGAGGCCCACCACCGCTACAAGAAAGATGCACCTTCGGGAACTGCGCGGACCATCCTTGAGATCATCGGGGAGGAGACCGGCAAGACCGAGTGCATGTATGGCAGAGAGGGAATGACCGAGCGAAAAGATGAAATCGGAGTGCACGTCGTCCGCGGCGGAGACATTGTCGGTGATCATACGGTCCTGTTTGCGGCAAACAACGAGACCATTGAACTCTCCCACCGCGCCTATGACCGTGCGGTCTTTGCCCACGGCGTCATCCGGGCGGCCCGGTTTGTTCCCGGGAAACCCTCCGGAATCTACTCAATGGACGACGTTCTCGGTCTCTGATGCATCCCGCATCCAATCGAACTCTTTTTATTTCTTTTCTGATAACTGGATAGAGAGGATAACCTATGGTAGCAGTAGTTGACAAAAACAAATGCACAGGTTGTGGAACATGTGTTGACATATGTCCCGCAGCAGCGATTGAGATAAAGGACGAAATCGCGGTAGTTGACGCGGATCTCTGTATAGACTGTGAATCCTGTGTGGATGAGTGCCCGTCTGAAGCCATCCACATGGAGTGAACCAAACCTTTTATACCAGATTCAGCCATAATATAAAATATCTATGATTAATGTAGGTGTGCTCGGAGCGACAGGTGCCGTTGGCCAGAGGTTTGTACAACTTCTTGCCGACCACCCGTGGTTCAGACTCACAACTCTGACTGCGTCTGAACGCAGTGCGGGAAAGAGATATCAGGACGTTGTTAACTGGCGTATTGATGTCCCCTTCCCTGAAGAGATTGGGAGTCTTGTTGTGGAACCAACGAATGTATCGGCAGTATCTGATCTTGATATTGTGTTCTCTGCGCTTCCCGCAGATATCGCAACCACTCTTGAAACAGATATCGCCGCAGCGGGTGTTGGTGTCTGCAGTAATGCATCTTCTCACCGGATGGACAGGAATGTGCCTCTTGTGGTCCCGGAAGTCAACCCTGACCATCTGGGTCTCATCGATGTGCAGCGGGACAAAGGGTCTGACGGGTTTATTGTTGCAAATCCAAATTGTTCAACAATTGTGCTCTGTCTCTCCCTTGCACCGCTCATGCAGTTTGGGTTTTCGAATCTTACGGTGGCAACCATGCAGGCTATTTCAGGCGCCGGTTTCCAGGGGATTCCTGCTATGGAGATCTATGACAATGTTGTTCCGTACATCGGTTCAGAAGAAGAGAAACTGGAGAATGAGCCACTGAAGATCATGGGGTCACTCGATGGGTCCGAAATTCAGAATGCACCGTTTCAGGTATCTGCGAGTTGCCACCGTGTGCCGGTCATTGACGGGCACACTATGGCTGTATGGGCAGATACGAAAGCGCCGGTGGCTGATATCATTGAAGCCTACCGGACATACGCTCCGCCAATCTCCGGGCTTCCTCACCTTCCGCCTGAGTCTGTTCATTATGCTGACGAACCCAACCGGCCGCAACCGCGACTGGACAGGAATCGTGGCGGGGGGATGACAGTCTCCGTTGGAAGAATGCGTGAGGGCCTGCGATATGTGGCGATGGGACATAACACCATTCGGGGTGCAGCTGGTGCCTCTGTTCTGAATGCAGAACTCATTGTCTCAAAGAAGTACGTCTGAGGTGAACAGCAAATGATTAAGGATAACATAGTATTCGTCGGAAACAAACCAGTGATGAACTATGTACTGGCAGTCATTACCCAGTTTAACAATGGTGCGGAGGAGGTCTCGATAAAGGCACGGGGGAAAGCCATATCACGGGCCGTTGATACTGCTGAAATTTCATTGAACAGGTTTCTTAATAATGTCACAAAACAGGAGATTATTACGTCCACTGAGATCATCGACACTGAAAGCGGGCAGACTAATGTCTCAAGCATTGAGATTCTTCTCCGGCAGGGATAAGTCCCCTCTTCTTTTTTTCCGTGACCATAAAGGCTATTGCTTTCTCTGACAGATTGTGTACCATGAAACTGTTGCCGGGAATGCTCTGCTGCCTTATGGTGCTTGCCATTATCGCACCGGCAGGTGCTGCAGACCCGAATCAGTACAGTTACATCACGGTCGAAGACTGCATCATTCATCTGAATGACGAAAATGCGGTGATCGATCTCAATTATTCCATTGATGGGGGTATTGTGTTCCTCGTCCATCTTCTTGGAAAGTCTGATCTAAAAAAGAAACTAGGTGCAATTACCGGGTATCCGGATGCACGTTACCAGACGATTGATATGGATCACGCAACGATTCTCGTCAGCAGTGTATCTCAGGACTATGGTGAGGGCTCATACTGGTTCTCTGGCCATACGTTTGGGATTGAAATTCCTGAAGTGACAATCGTCTCTCCTCAGGTGGACCAAACCTATTATATGTCACGATCGGTCCAGGGAATGGGTTACTTCGGGACAAAGGGCGACCAATAATCCCTGTGCTCTCTGTCGGGGGCATCTTCCTATCCGTGTATTTCATTGTGATATATATCTCCCACTCCCCCTTTGCCACAATAGTGGCTGGAATATTTCCTGCACCTGTGATGCCTTCTTCCCGTAAGAATGAGTAAAATTATACCATCTCTCTCCTCCCAGTCTGTCTTTGCTGAGCGTACAATGCGTTTTTTGCAGTGCGGAGTTTCACTTGGGAAATTGTCTGCCTACAGTGTACCCAGGTTATCTGATGCGGGGTGAATCGTATCTGTCCGGGGGTGGGATGCTGCACCTGTGTTCTGCTGCTCCCTTCCGGGAAAATGAAAAGAGGGTTGCCCGATGCTATTTGTTTAATGAACAGTTATGTTTCGCTTCCGGGGTCAAAAGAGAATTCGTCTCAGATGGGTGGCTGAAAAAATGGATTAATGCCGTTTAAACCGTTTTCCGTTCTTTTCTTTCACTTCTGGTGCGTATTTCTCGTTCTTTTGCAACGCCTTCTGGATGTAGAAGCCGATGAACGCCAGTATCAGCCCTCCAATGGTGGTGAACATCATAATGCGTATTCCATCCACGCCGTCAATCGGGAAGTTAACGGTGGCAGAGAGGGAAATGACATAGACTGATGCCCCGTAGGCGATGAGTCCGAGTCCCGTTATAAAGAACGGCAACGTAATTGTACGCGGCAGCATCTTCGGTTCATTCTGCATCACATCAATTATTTTTCCGAGAAGGGCAATCAGGAAGGCAGCAGTGACGTAGCCGACGGCACCGTAAACAAAGGAGAGCAGATAGAAGAAGACTCCCGCATCAGCGGTATACCATGTGAGGAAACTCGAAAGTCCCATGATGATTCCCAGCAGACCGATGAATATTGAGGTGATGTAACATACAAATGATATCCTGCCCCCAATAAACGATTCCTGCAATCCGTGCAGGGCCAGGCTGAAGTATTCATCAATCCCCAGTCCCTTAAACAGCAGATAGATACCGAGCACACCGACCACGATAAATACTGCCACCTCAGTGCTCCCTAAAAGACTCCCTATGGCAAAAATGAGCATCACGAGCCCGATCGGAAACAGGATGGATTTTGCATTCTTTGGGTCATCAAGGATCTTTTTAATGATGTAGTAGGTGCCCTCAAGGTTTGGCATCTGGTTGACGATCACGCGCTGGACACTTGAGACCGATACACGGGACTGAATGACGGGGAGGATAAATTCATCCTCCGCACCGTCTGTTACGAGGATACATTCGGTGACCTCCATCTCCCAGACGACCTTTCTGAGGTCCTCTGCAATCTTGCGGTCGCCGTCAATCGAATTGTAGTGGTCGCCTGCAATCACCGCGATGCGGACGTCTTCTCCTTTCTCATGGCGTTCATCGTACAGTTTAATACCCTGAAAAATTGCATTTACGTCAGAATCTTCCGGATCTTCCAGACCCAGGCGGGTGGCTGCATCAAGACACTCGTTCCTCCCTGTAACCGGGCTCTGGATCCCAGCCTTATAGCCGATATCATTATCTCTGTCAACACAGAGAATGAGCGTCCGGTCACCTGACATGTATACTTAGAAATCTATTCGCTTCTATAAAAGTCTGATGAAAGTGTGGGGAAAAAAAGGATTATATGAGTCGTGCACGCTGCAGAAGCAGAATGTCGTCTGTGGTAAGTTTTTCGCCGGCCCTGAACTGCTGGAAGATCTGTTCTGCTTCCTGCCGAACAGCTTTCTGTTCTTTGTTGACCTTTGTCTTCTTGCCTTTCTTGCGGATTCCACCGATCACTTTGTCATAGTCGCGGAGTTCCTTCTGGCATGCAATAAACTGGTTGTGCTCAGCATCTGCAGCTTCCTGTGCCTCGACAAATTTTCGGTGTCCTTCGTCTGCAGCCTCGCGTGACTTGTCAGCATTTCGGTAACATTCGACCATGAGATCATGGTGCTGCTGTGCGAGTTCTGCCTTCTCGGTGACCGTTGCGTGAAGTTCTGATGCAGCCCGGCGGAATTCCCGTGCTTCCTGAAGCTTGGTGTGGATTTCCTTGTTCTGCTCGATCTCCTCTTCCTGCTCCTTGATCTGGTGCCTGAGCTGTTTGATCTGATCAATGAGTTCCCGCTCTTTGTCAGTATTCATGACGCGGGTCTGCTGATCGTACTCGAGCTTCTCGATTCTCTTCTGAACTTCCTTTATTCCACGGGAGTTATTGATGGCACCATGCTCTTTCTTGTATTCATCAATATCCTCGAAGAGCGCATTTGCCTTCTCATTGAGCTGGTTGCGTTCTACTTTGATGGACTGCACTGCTTTGTTGTTCTCGTCACGCAGCTCCTTGTGCTTCTGTGCTTCATCAACATATTCGCGTGTCTGAGCATTGAGCTGGTTTCTTTCGCGTGCAAAAGTGCTTGCAAGAGCATTCAGTTCATTTCTTTTGTCTTTGTGCTGTTCAGAATCTGTCAGCATATTCTTTCTTTTGTCAATTAGTTCAGTCAACATGCTCTACCTTACCTTGTGTATTTATGGCACAACAATTCATCTTCAACTGATTCGTGGGAAACATATGTGCAGGATGATCTCCTGATAATAACCATTTCAAAAGAGTTCTTACGAAATCCGGAGAACCGATTTTGTTCATATGGCTGTTCATTATGTTCAACTCCTGTACGGCCTGTCCATGAAGGCAGGCATTCCCAGAACCAGTGAGGGATTCACTGTAGTTCTTTAATATTGCATGGTTTCTTGATATTAATGTTTCGTAAATCAATCCTGATTGCAGTCCTGAAATGAAAAAAAAAACAAAATGGTTGGCCTCCCCGTAAGCGGGGGGGTGGGTTTTCCCCTATTGTATGGTGCGGGGACTATGTGGGGGGTGAATTTTTGTGGTTGGTTTGGCGAATGACTGGTAATGATGAGTTGGAATTTATATCAGTTTAGCGGATGAAGTCAATCAGTCCGCCACTGGTCTGCTCATGGGCTACCTGACGCCCGGAGGATCGCATCATGCCGGGAACATTTCCGCGTCCGACTGATCTGGTCATGGGTGCTGAAGCTGAGTTTGAGATGTCATAGCTCTGTCCGAGGATCTGTGCGCTCTTCACGCCGGTCATGATGGCCATGACACGTACCTTGCCCTCGAATTCCTTCTTGACACGTGCTCCCCAGATGACATCTGCATGCGCGTCAAGTTCGTAGGTGAGTGAGCTTGCGATTTCTTCTGCATCTGCAAGCGTCAGGTCACTGCCGCCGGTGATGTGGATGAGGCTGCCGGTTGCGCCGCGGTAGTCAATATCCAGGAGGGGGTGGTTTAGGCATTCGTGGACGACGCTCTCTGCCTTGTTCTGTTGTTTGCTCTCTCCGACAAGCATGACTGCAACGCCGCCCTTGCTCATGATGGCACGGACATCTGCGTAATCGATGTTGATGAGGGATGGTTCGGTGATGGTCTCTGAGATGCCTTTGACAGTCTCTGCGATGAGCTGGTCCATGACGGAGAATGCCTGTCCAAGGGGCAGGTTCGGCACAAAGTTCATGAGCCGGTTATTGTCAAGGACAATGACGGAGTCAGCTGCATTTGCGAGTGCCTCCAGTCCTTCCTCTGCTCTGAGGAGGCGGGCCTTCTCGACCTGGAAGGGGTAACTCACCATTGCAACGACGATGGCTCCCTGTTCTTTTGCAATCTGCGCGACAACGGGTGCGACGCCAGTACCGGTTCCGCCTCCCATGCCTGCTGTGACAAAGCAGAGATCTGCATCTACAAGAAGGCCTTCCAGGGTGGTGCGGGCCATCTCTGCTGCACGCTTGCCGACATCGGGGAATCCGCCGGCGCCGAGGCCCTTGGTGAGTGACTTTCCGATAAGGACGCGCTTGTCGGCCTGAATCATCTCAAGATGCTGCTTGTCTGTATTAACAGCAATGGTCTCTGCACCACTGACTTTCATGTGGTAGAGTCGGTTGATAGTGTTGTTTCCGGCACCGCCGCATCCGACAATGACAATACGGGGCTGCCCGATCAAATCATCGCCACCGATGACGTCACGGGTCATCTGCTTTTCCTGTTCAGCATGCTTCAAAGCTTCCTTAATAATAGTCTGCATCCAAAACCTCCTGGGTTTGATAAATTTTCTCGTATATGCGGGGAACAGGGTAGGAATGGTTATCGATAGACTGCATCAGTCTATCGACGTTCTGAAGGCCGCTTGCGATAACTCCTACCGGGTAATCATCGTTATATCGATTATACAGTGTTCTCTTCATTTTTTCCCCCTAAACCTCAAACGAGATCTGTTCGCTGTCTCTCATGACACGGTTCGCTTTCTTTTCAATGAGTTCCCGCACCGCATATCTCACCGCTTCAGATACTGTCGGAAACTCCCCTGCATCAACAAGTTTCTCTAACATGGCAACCTGCTGGGGGGGTAAACGAATCGTGATGCGCTCCATCATGTAAATCACCTATGTCTGACATGTGACAGCTTAATGTCATCCAATTGTCTGACATAAAGGTGCTTTATGACAGACTGATTTCAGACAATACAAACATAGATAACCGGGATATATATACTTTGTGCATTGGTGTGGGTCTCCCTCAGTTTTCAAACAGGTGCCCAAATGTTCAATAATTTGTAAAATAGACCACTATATGTGAGATTTCGGCAGATTCGTAAAACAGAGCATGGTGGGAGAACCCATCTGGGTTCAGGTAGTAACGATGAAGTAATTCTGGATTTCAGTGAGAATTTAAACCCGTTTCCGCCTTCCTTTTACTGGAATCCGGACGGAATTTCAGTAACTTCCTATCCTGATAACCGATATGCCACCCTGAAGGAGCATATTGCGCGGATTGAGGGGCGCAGACCGAATGAAATATGTGTCGGAAACGGGTCTGTGGAAATAATCAGGTCCTTCTGTCTTGCCGCCGTGAGGCCGGGTGACAATGTCTATGTTCCTCCCCATACCTTTGGGGAATACGCTGTTTCTGTTGAGTGTGCGGGGGGAATTGTCGGTACCCGGCAGGGTGAATGTGAAGCAGAATTCTTCTGCAACCCAAACAATCCGACCGGCACTCTTGTACAAAGGAATACTGTTCTGGAAAAAATTAAGGCTCATGAGGATGCCGGGACGCAACTCTTTATTGATGAGGCGTTTATCGACCTTGCAGACCCGGAAGAGAGCGTCACCGGCGTTCGATCAGAGCATACCTTTGTCCTTCGCTCACTCACAAAGGCCTTTGCGGTCCCCGGCATCCGGTTCGGCTGGGGCGTGGGGTGCCCGGATCTTGTGGCAGCAATTGAAGCCATCCGCCCTCCCTGGAGTGTCAATGCATATGCAGAGAGCTATGCTCATGCTGCATTTGACAATGTGTACCAGATGGAGGCATCCCGAAACCGCATTGCTGAAGAACGGTCCTTCCTTGCAGGTGAACTGCAAACACGTGGCATATCTGTCTGTCCTTCTGCGGTGAACTTCCTTCTTTTCCGAACTCCTGTCCGTGCATCAGAGCTGAAAGCCCGTTTCCTCTCCTGTGGAATCCTTATCCGTGACTGTACATCATTCGGCCTTCCGGAGTATGTGCGTATCGCGGTGCGGACGCGTGAAGAGAACATAACATTTCTGGAGGCACTGGATACATGCTTGCCCTGATTGTTGCAGGCGGCAGTGGCACACGGCTTAATATGGGAGAAAAACCACTGGTGCGAATTTGCGACCGGCCCATGATTGCATATATCGCAGATGCTTTTTGTGAGGCAGGAATTGAGCCTGTTGCCGTTCTTTCACCCTCCGTGCCGCAGACGGGAAACTGGTGCCGGGCACACGGGATCACCACCTTCCAGGCAAAAGGGGTCGGATATGTAGAGGACATCACAGAATGTATTGAGATGCTTGATATTGCAGAACCGGTATTTACCTCAGTGAGTGATATCCCCTGCCTGACGCCGGATATTATAACAACCATCCTTGCTGCCTATCAGGCGGCTGGAACAGATGCCTGTTCTGTCTGGGTGCCTGCCGCCCTCTGCCAGGAGTATGGTGCAAACCCTGCCTATATACAGAGAATAAACGAAACTGATGCCGTGCCGTGCGGCATAAATATCCTGAACGGTGCAAAAAACGGAGAAGAGCAGGAGGAAACGCCCATCCTCATGGACGTTCCCCGTCTCGCGGTGAATGTCAATACTCCGGCAGATATTGCAGCTGCACACAGGATTTTCCACTCCCACTAAGCAGCGGGCACCTGGATTTGTGGTGTTATCGATAAAGCCATTTTTATCATGAGGATTACCAATAGATATTGTATGGAATATTCTCGGGAGATAGAACTGAAAGGGCACATCATTGATTCCGGAATTATGACTCAGGTCTTTGATGCCATCATGGAGATGGGTGGCAATTTTGAGGTTAATGTCTTTGAAATCGGGAAAAAGAAGCAGGATGAGAGTTATGCACGTATTCTGGTCAGCACGGAAGACGAGACCCTGCTGACAGAAATTCTGAGTGTTCTTCATCGCCTCGGTGCCCGCCCTCCGGTTGTTGAGGACGTAACACTTGGTGAAGCAGAGGCAGACCGCGTTGTTCCTAAGGGATTCTATTCCACAACGAATCACCCGACCATGGTGAAATACGGGGATGAGTGGGTGCGGGTGGAGGCAATCGAGATGGACTGCCTGATTGTTGTTGTTCCTGCAGAGAAACGGGCATTCTGTACGCCGATGTCCAAACTGAAGAGAGGCGACTGGGTCGTAATCGGCGAAACCGGTGTCCGTGTCGAGCCCCCACAACGACCCCGGAAGGTCAGTACGTTTGAGTTTATGCATGGCACGGTTTCCTCTGAACGACCCAGTGAAACTGTCATCCGGCAGATTGCTGAAGAGATGCGTGACCTGAAAGCCCGGGGCGGAAAGATTGGCATCGTCGGCGGGCCTGCAATCATTCATACCCGTGCTGCTCCTGCACTGGCAGAAATAATACGGGGAGGGTTTGTAGACGTCCTCTTTGCGGGAAACGCCCTTGCCACCCACGATATAGAATACAACCTCTTTGGGACCTCTCTCGGGATGAATCTTGATACAGGCATTCTGGCACGCGGCGGACACAAAAATCACATCTATGCCATCAGTGAAGTAATTCGGGCCGGTTCAATCCGTGCTGCGGTGGATCAGGGCGTAATTAAAAAGGGCATCATGTACGAATGCATCAAAAATGATGTACCATTTGTTCTTGCAGGCTCCATCCGCGATGATGGTCCTCTCCCGGATGTAATAACAGACGTGATGGTGGCGCAGGATCGCATGCGTGAATATCTAAAGGATATCGACATGGTCGTCATGATAGGCACGCTGCTCCATTCCGTTGCCGTCGGCAACTGCCTGCCGTCGTACGTGAAGACCATCTGTGTGGATATCAATCCTGCTTCAGTAACAAAACTGATGGACCGTGGGACGATGCAGGCAATCGGTGTTGTCAGCGATGCCGGCACATTCCTGCCGATGCTTGCAAAATATCTTCATGAAAAATAATATACCCCATTGTGATTTTGGTCATACCTCATTCCGGAGGGGATTATCCCCTCTGTCCATCTCCTGCAGGTGATACATTCCTGATTCGTGTAATGTCCCGGGAGATTGCTGAATAAATCTGAATATTCTCCGATTTTTCGTGAAAATGGTCAAAAAAAGTCTGGTATTAGGATTGTAAATTGTGGTTTATACAATGGACAGATTATTTTGTCAGCGGCATGCACCAGGGTTCTTCATTCTCCAGTACATGTCTCCATTCTTCCACACAGGAACACCCGGCATCCACGCACCGTTTCAGGTGAATCTTGTTTCCCGTACGGTTGTACTCATTGATGCCATCCACAATCTCATAGTCACATTCGCCGCAGTTGTGCGGGCCGCGGCGTTTGCCTCCGCCGACCGGGTCGCACTGAACATACGCATCCGTTGAGAGCAGGGCATCGAGTGCACTCCAGAGATAGGGGGGCCGGTATGATCCCTGTTTCCAGTACTGCTCCACTTCTGTCTTGGACTGGATGGTGCAGAGGTTCATGGAGATGATATCCGAGTACGGGATGACATCGCGGATGGACTTTTTCATGTCGTCAAGGGCCTCGCTTTCGGTGAGATACGGTGGTTTCATCATCAGGTAGGTCTTGATACCGACATCAGCCCGCCGGGCTGTTTCCACAGCATCTTTGAAATCGTCATAGGTGAGCCCTTTGTGGATGCATTTCTCCCGGATGTAGTCATTGGTGGTCTCAAGGCCCATTGCGACGTAGAGTGCTGAGTCCCCGCCGGTTTCCAGTGCTTTCCGGAAGGAAGTGAGCGCGTCTTCCTCAACATATTCCGTCCGTGTCTCTGCGATGACAACCTTGCCTGCAAAGAGCGCTGCCACGTCATCCCGAAACGCCGGGGGGACTTCCCGCGGGTCAAAAAAGGAGCCTGATGTGAATATTTTCACGATTGCATATGAGTCACGGGGGTGGTTTTCTGCCACCCAGCGTAGCTGTCCCCGCAGATCTGCAAGGAGTTCGTCCTGGTTTTTGGTGTTGGAACGTTCAAACCGGTATCCGCACATCAGGCACTGGTTCCAACTACAGCCGCCACTGCGAAATATAACCGTCAGGCAGGGAATCTCTTCGTCCTGGTACCGGTCTGTCCCGGTCCAGGATGCGAGAGGTTTTTGTATTGCGTCTGATATCATTAGTGTACAATGATTTGGCATCTGAATATGAAAAAGGTGGTATGCCTGTTGGGACTTCTTCTCCTTTGTACGGGAGTAGTTTCAGCCTATGAAATAAAGTGTTCCTGTCCGAATGAGGTGTACCGCGGTGACATCGTCACCATTGGGGGGACGAGTACCCTTCCTCCCGGGTTCAGCACCTCGATACGGCTGTATGAAGTCCAACCCCTGTCACGGGAACTGACATCGCAGGATCTTGTGATTCAGCAGGATGGTCTCTGGTCTATTCAGCTGCAGACCCTCTCCCTTGAGGAGGGGACCTACAAGTTTGAAATTGTTGAGGATATTATGGACTACCCTCTCAGTTCGGGATCCGATAAAACAAAGATTTTTAAGGTGATCGACCGGTCCGGTGAAATAACCATCAGCTCTCCTTCAACCCAGAAATCAACAGACACGCTGGAACTCAATGGCCGTGCCCCTGAAGTCGGGTCCGCCGGCCTGCAGATTGAAGTGACCGACAGCCGTGGGGCGATCATATATGGTCCGACCTATATCCGGACCGATGCAGGCGGTTCCTTCTCTGAGGAGGTGCCGGTATCCGGCCCGGGCCGATATTATGTCGAATTTTCTGACTTCCGGAATAATGAGGTCCAGTTTATTTCCCGTGTGAGTTTTACGCTGGAAGAGCCGGGTACGCCTGCAGGGTCCACTGCCACGCCGTCCGTTACCCCTGCCCCTGGGAAGACTGTTTCAGCATCTGCTGTCGCGACACGGGACGCACCTGCCTACTTTATTGCTGAGACCCTGCCGGGTACAGTGGCGGTCACCACATCCACCGGCACCGACTGGTGCATATACCACACGGACGGGGTGGATGTTCCTGTGCGTGTCGATAATTCCGGCAGCACTGCGCCAGAAGATTTCACCATGGTATCTTCCGGGGGCATGCTCTACCTGAAAGGAGAACCTGCGCGTGCTGATGACGAAGGAACGGTCACCATCACGGTAACCAATGCGGAATCAGTAACCGTTAATCCGGCTGCGGCATCCTATTTTGGTGACGCGATTCCGGAATCAGAACCCACAGAGTCGCCATTTCCGCTCGTAATGCTGATTTTTGCACTCGTTCTCATTGGATGTGCCATAATTCGCAAATAACGCTATTTTTTAAATCGGGAGCGCTGATTATTATAAGAGCCGGGATAGTCTAGCCCGGAAAGGCGGTGGCCTTGAAAGCCACTGGTGTTCGCACCTCAGGAGTTCAAATCTCCTTCCCGGCGTTCAAGAATCATTTTTCATATCACACACTCTTGTGTGTTCAGGAGGAGAGCATATGTGTATTGCAATACCGGCTGAAGTCCTTGAAATCAAAGATGGCAACATTGGGGTTGTTGACTACGGCGACCTGAAACAGGAAGTGCGCATTGACCTTGTTGATGTTGAAGTAGGTGAGTATGTCCTTGTTCATGTTGGATTTGCCATCCAGAAACTGAGCAGGGAAGAGGCACTGAAGACGCTCAAAGTTTTTGAAGAAGTGTATGCGGCAATGGAGGAATAATGCACGAGTACACAGTTGCATATGACATCTATGCAACAGCACGGCGTGCTGCCCTTGAGAATGCCGCAACCCGCGTAAAAAAGATCTCAGCTGATTTTGGCGAGATGAGTATGATCAGCCCTGAACAGGTTGAATTTCTGTTTTCTGCTCTCTCTGAAGAGGATGAACTGTTTCAGGGTGCCGTCCTTGAATATCGGAATATCCCGGTGAAGACAGTCTGTTCATGTGGCTATAAAGGCGATGAAAAGTATGTCTGTCCGAACTGTGGAAAACTTCCGAAAATTGTTGAAGGACGCGAAATATCCGTAACAAATATTGAGATAGAAGTTGATGATGAATGAAAGTCAATTTGATGCATGGCGCCGGTGGCGCAGTCTTTTCTGAACTTCTTGGTGAGACCTTAACCAAGTATACCCACAATAACGCAGGCGGTATCGGGCTGGAAGCACTCGACGATGGTGCGGTCATTCCCCTCGGGGACATCAATCTGGTATTTACCACCGACAGTCATGTCGTAAAGCCACTCTTCTTTCCCGGCGGCGATATTGGGAGAATTGCGGTATCCGGCACGGTAAATGATCTTGCAATGATGGGTGCACGACCAATAGCCCTCTCCTGTGCGATGATCATTGAAGAGGGATTTGATATTGACATCCTCAAAAAAATAGTTGCGTCGATGGACGAAGCCCTCGGTGAGTGCGGTGCGGCCATTGTAACGGGCGACACCAAAGTGCTTGAGCGGGGTGCAATTGATGGCATTGCCATCAACACTGCAGGTGTGGGTGTAGCAGAGATACCGGTGCGTGACTGCGGCCTTGTGCCCGGTGACGTGGTCATCGTGAGCGGCACAATAGGCGATCACGGCATGGCAATCATGGCCTACCGTGAGGGCTTTGATCTCGGTGAGCAGATCTTATCAGACGTTGCCCCCCTCTGGCCGCTGGTAAAATCTGCTCTTGCTGCAGGTGACATTCATGCTATGAAAGATCCAACCCGCGGCGGGTTCTCCAATGCCATCAATGAGATGGCTGATAAGTCCGGCGTGCAGGTGCGCATCAGAGAAGAGTCCCTTCCTATCCGGCGCAGTGTGAGAAGTGCATCTGATCTTCTGGGAATAAATCCACTGGATGTAGCAAATGAAGGGAAGGTAGTGATGGGTGTGGCACCGGAAGATGCAGATGCCATCCTCGCTGCCATCCGGGCACATCCTCTGGGCAAAGATGCAGCCATTATCGGTGTCGTGAAAGAAGGCACATCGGTAATTCTTGAGACCTCCATCGGGGGAGAACGCTTCATTGAAGCCCCCATTGGCGATCCCGTACCACGGGTCTGCTGATACAACTCTTTTTTTACCCATCTGCTGAAACGTGTACCCGATAGCAGGAGAAAGGACACCAGCGTGAATACTAAAGGAATAACGGTATCGGTTGTGCCAGTATGGGATGCAGAAGAAATTGTCACATTATACCGCTGTGCAGGGTGGTGGGAAGAAGATTCTGATGCCGTTACGGTGATTCCTGCACTCTTCAGTGGCAGTTTTGCCGTTGCCGTTGCGTACGGCAGGGACAACAAAGCAGTCGGCATGGGGCGTGTCCTCTCAGACGGTATCTCTGATGCCTATATTCAGGATGTTGTTGTAAACCCTCGCTGCCGGGGACGGGGTATTGGTAAGCACATCATTCAACTCCTCGTTGAGACCTGCCTCGCGGCGGGAATCTCCTGGATTGCCCTCATCGCAGAACCCGGCACTCATACATTTTATGCACCTCTCGGGTTTACGGTGATGGAAGATTATCTGCCCATGAAATACAAAGGAGACACTGTAACCAATGATCACACTTGAAGATTTTCGCCCGGTTGAAATGAAAGACGGGGCATTTTTTCGCGAAATATTCACCCAATTTCCCCAGATTCATAGTGAGAAAAATTTCACCACAATGATTGCATGGCAGGATTACTCGGATTATTCCTATGCCTATCTGGATGGCACGTTATTGATATCGGCCGTCATCAACGAAAAACGCCTTTTTCACGCGCCCACAGGACCCCGGAATCCTGCCCTCCTGCGTGCCCTCCTGCGCCTGAGTGCAGAGACCGGCGAAGATCGACCGTTCTACATCTTTGATCGTCCTACTTGCGACTGGATTCTCCATGAACTTCCGGGACTGCGTCTGCACACAGACCGTGATTTCTATGATTATATCTACCTGACCGGAGACCTCGCCCACCTTCCTGGAAAGAGGTATCTCGGGATTCGGAAGCATATCAATAAATTCAACAGGAACTGTTCATTTTCGGTAGAGACGGTCAGCAGTAATAATCTGGCTGAAATCAAGGATTTTCTCGATAAATGGTGTGAATGGAAACACTGTGACGAGAATGAAGTCCTTGCCCATGAGAAGACTGCCGTCCTCTTCTGCATAAAGCATTTTGCAGAATTGGGTCTGGAAGGACTGATTATCCGCGTGGATGAGAAGATTTCTGCGCTCTCCATCTATGAGGGGATGAATGATGACATGGCACTTATTCACTTTGAGAAAGGGCTTCCTGACTGTGAAGGCAATTATAAGGTAATAAACCTGGAGACTGCCCGGTACCTTGAAGAGCATCAGGGGTATGCCTTCATCAACCGGGAGTCAGACCTTGGGGTGCTCGGTCTCAGGGAGGCAAAACTCCGGTATTATCCGCATCATTTCGCAGAAGTCTGGTATGCAGAAAAAACCGATATCCTGCGAGCCCTTGGCGAGGAGCAGAAAAACAGTGGGATGGCGGGAGTATAGCGATGGCTTCTGATGCTGAATGTGTGTTAAAAAGTGCTCTTCTGCCGGACGGGAGAGTGGCAGATATTTCCATTGCCGGCGGCAAGATCATTCATGTAGGGGCTGCCCGCCGGGCCGACCGGACGATTGACTGCAGTGGTCAACTCTGTCTCCCCGGTGCCGTTGATATGCATGTGCATATGCGGGGGGGGGCAACCCAGGGATATAAGGAGGACTGGGTCTCCGGGTCACAGAGTGCGCTTGCAGGGGGAGTGACGACGGTTGTCGACCAGCCGAATACCATCCCATCCCTGACCGGCACCGATGCTTTCAGAGGGCGTGTGGCAGAGGCCACGCGGGATGCGTACTGCCGGTTTGGAATCAATGGGTATGTCTCGGGCCAGTCGGATATCACGGGTCTCTGGGAGGCGGGTGCCCTTGCCTTTGGCGAGACATTTGCTGCTGCCTCCAGTTATGGAGGAGCTGTATCTCCTCAGGAACTTGCGCAGGCATTCTCCGTGATTGCAGATCTGGGCGCTCTTGTTACCCTTCACTGTGAGGATGTCATGCCCGGGGATGACGTCTCGCTTGCTGCGCACGCGCATCTCCGGCCGGAAGAGGGTGAAATGGAATGTATGGAGATGGTGGCAGCACGGTTCCCTCCGGGGCTCTCTGCTCATTTCTGCCATCTCTCCTCTCCTCTGAGTGCAGCGGCCGCACCAGCATCCTTTGAGGTGATGCCCCATCACCTCTTCCTGTCTATTGAAGAACACGGGACGGTCCCGGAGGGATTCTGCAAGGTAAATCCGCCGGTCCGGCATGAGAGGACCCGCAAAGCGCTCTGGGAGATGTGGGATAGCATTCCTGTTATTGCATCCGACCATGCGCCCCACACTGTAGATGAGAAGTCACAGCCGTTTTCTGCAGTGCCTTCCGGCATTCCGGGCGTTGAAACGATGGTACCACTCCTTCTGGCAGAGGTGTACCGGGGCACCATCTCCCTTGCATCTCTTTTGGAGAAGGTGGTGCATGCTCCCGCACGTCTGCTGGGAATACCATCTCCTACTCTTTGCGTCGGTTCTCCCGCAGATCTTGCACTCTATCCACGGCAGGAGGTCGTGACTATAACTGCAGATATGCTCCATTCCAGGGCCGGCTGGACTCCCTATGAAGGAATGCAGGGGGTATTTCCCCGGATAACCTGTGTTGGCGGCCATCTCTCCTATATGCGCAATGAATTCAGTCGCACAGACGGGCTATGGGTGTCTGGCAGAGGATATAAGTGCACACGGGTAGAATAATAGTTGCTGACACTGCACATCAATAGGTCCCCGGGTGATCGATTGGCAAAGTTCTGGATATGATCCATGGGACAACCCAGGTGTGC
>Ga0075124_10000354_pt1 | contig 21403 bp, 22 predicted proteins | sample AntAceMetag02UKS_FD_69809 | JGI IMG/M metagenome (GOLD analysis project Ga0075124, IMG submission 69809) | Saline lake microbial communities from Ace Lake, Antarctica - Antarctic Ace Lake Metagenome 02UKS | ecosystem: Environmental > Aquatic > Non-marine Saline and Alkaline > Saline | place... | reverse complement strand
GCCTTTACCTCGAGCGCCTTTTTCGAAGGAATCGGCGGGGGGCTTTTGGCCCATCTTATTACCACGATATCGCCCACACTCTTTACCTTTTTCCTTACCTTTAACCTTCTCATCATAATTGTCGTGGGAGGACTGGGGAGTACGACGGGGGCCATAATTGCTGCCATACTTGTTACATGGGGCGGAGAATTTCTAAGGTTCGTCGAAGAACCGATCAACATATTCTTTATACATATTCCTGCGATACCCGGTATGCGCATGGTGATCTTTTCCCTCCTTCTCGTCTTAATGATGATATTTGCCCGTCACGGCATCATGGGGACACGCGAGTTTAACTGGAACTGGGTAGTAGATAAAGTAAACGGGCTAAAAATCTTATCAAGGAACAGGGGCTGATGGATTTTTTCGCAGCTAAAAACTTAACGATGAAATTCGGTGGTCTTGTGGCCGTCAATGATTTCAATATTTCCCTTAAAAGGGGCGAGATCGTAGGGCTTATCGGACCGAACGGGGCAGGAAAAACCACCGTATTCAATATGGTAGCGGGATATTATGAGCCAACGGAAGGAACGATAACCTTTATTAAAAATATCATCAACGGAAAGAAGGCCAATGAGATTACGAAGCTTGGCATTGCTCGTACCTTCCAAAACATTCGCCTCTTTACCGAGCTTTCCGTGGTGGAAAATGTCATGATCGCCTATCACTGTCGCGTCAAATCATCGTTCTTGGGCGCCGTACTCCGTTTCCCTCTCTACAGGCGTGAAGAAAAGATGATGCACGAAGGGGCCATGAATATTCTCGATGAAGTGGGTCTCGCCTCACTCGCGAAAGAACGTTCTGATTCTCTTCCCTATGGACAGCAAAGGAGGCTGGAGATTGCCCGGGCACTCGCCACGGGACCTGAATTACTCCTCCTTGATGAGCCGGCAGCGGGAATGAATCCCCAGGAAACGCAGGATCTGGTCGATCTCGTGTTACGCATACGAGACAATCACGATCTTACCGTCTTTCTGATAGAACACGACATGAAGTTCGTTATGCAGATATGTGAGAGAATGAAGGTGATCGATTACGGGACGACAATAGCCGAAGGAACTCCCGAAGAGATACAGAACAACGAAAGAGTCATAAAGGCGTATTTGGGAGAGGCATAAGTTGCTTAAGATTAAGGACCTTAACGTACATTACGGCGGAATTCATGCACTGAAGGGTGTGACCCTGGAAGTGCCGGAAAATAAGATTATCACGCTCGTGGGCGCCAACGGCGCAGGGAAAAGCACCCTTTTACGGACAATCAGCGCCCTTGTCACCGCCACCAGCGGATCGATAAAATTCACGGGGCATGAAATACTGGGAATGGAAAGTTACGACATTGTCCGTGACGGCATTGCCATGGCACCAGAGGGTCGTAAGGTCTTTGTCAATCTCAGCGTATCTGATAACCTCCTTATGGGGGCCTATAACAGAAATGATACGGGGGACATCAAAAAAGACATGGAATGGGTTTATACCATATTCCCCCGATTAGAGGAGAGAATGTCTCAGCAGGCAGGAACCCTGTCGGGAGGGGAACAGCAGATGCTTGCCGTGGGCCGCGCCCTGATGTCCCGTCCAAAACTCCTCATGCTTGATGAGCCCTCATTAGGTCTTGCACCACTTCTTATAAGCGAAGTATTCAGAGTAATAGGACAGATACACGATGAGGGAACCACTATTCTGCTTATCGAACAGAACGCCATGGCAGCCCTTAATATAGCAGATTACGGGTACGTGATGGAAACGGGAAGGATCGTTCTCGAGGGAACGGGAAAAGACCTGTTAAATGACGAACGGGTCAAGAAAGCCTACCTTGGGGAATCGATATAGTATCGCCGGTACTATCCCCTCCAAAGACTTACGTTCAACTTAACTTTTCTATTGCTTCTTTAATCCGCGCAATTCCCTTTTCAATATTTTCCATTGATGTGGCATAGGAAAGCCTGGCGTGATTATCATTTCCGAAGGCAACGCCCGGTACAACGGCAACATTTGCCTCATCAAGGAAATACGCTGCCAGGGAGGTCGAATCCTCTATCCTTCTCTCCCCATAGGATCTTCCATAGATTGATGAAAAGTCGGGGAAGACATAAAAGGTCCCCTCGGGGTTGGGACAGGTAATCCCGGGAATATTATTCAGGCCATCGACAATATAGTCTCTCCTCTTTTTAAATTCTCGAACCATCGTTCTGGTTGGTTCCTGATCACCCCCTATGGCCTCTACAGCCGCCTTCTGAGAGATCGAAGCAGGATTGGACGTGCTCTGACTCTGTATTTTCGCTACTTGAGAGATTATTTCTTCCGAACCGGCGGCATATCCTATTCTCCATCCGGTCATTGCATAGGATTTTGATGCCCCGTTCACAACAATGGTCTTCTCTTTCATGTCGCTGCTTACATTCGCTATATTTGAAAAGGAAAAGCCATCATATATGATCTTTTCATAGATATCGTCTGAAATGATAACAATATCCCTTTTCGAAAGCACCAAGGCAAGCTGCTCCAGTTCCGAAAATGAATATGCCGCTCCGGTGGGATTTGAAGGACTATTAAGGATAAGTGCCTTTGTTTTCCCGGTTATCGCTTTTTCGAGTTGTTGAGCGGTTATCTTGAATCCACTATTTTTTTCGGCATATATAAACACCGGTGTCGCATCTGCAAGAAGAACGATATCGGGATAAGAAACCCAGTAGGGTGCCGGAATAATGACTTCATCTCCACTGTCGAAGAGTACCTGAGCAATGTTGTAGAGAGATTGCTTTGCGCCGCAGGATACGATTATCTCAGAACGTGTGTAGCTCAGATGGTTTTCACGTCCCAATTTATCAGCAATCGTATCTTTGAGCTCATCCGTACCTCCTACAGGTGTATACTTCGTAAAACCCTTTTCTATGGCCTCAATGGCCGCTTGTTTTATATGTAACGGTGTATCAAAATCCGGCTCACCCGCACCAAATCCTATCACATCCCTTCCTTCTGCACGGAGGGCATTTGCCTTTGCCGTAATGGAAAGTGTTGCTGAAGGTTTTATTTTCGCTATCCGTTTCGCAAATTTCATATCTTTTGTGACACTCTTTCAGTTATTGTTCTTCATTGTGGGAAACTTGACCTTAAGTTTCTTCAGCACGGAATCGGGCACCATTCCCTTGACGGACCCTCCAAGGCTGGCCGCCTCTTTTATAATTCTGGAATTGCAATAAAACCACTTGGAGCCCGTCATCAGAAAAACCGTCTCAACTCTTCTGTCAAGACGTCTGTTCATTAACGCGAGCTGGAACTCATATTCGAAGTCTGACATGGCCCTCAATCCTCTTAATATGCAGCAGGCTTCGGAGTCTTTCACGTAATCGATGAGAAGTCCCGAGTAACTATCCACTGACAGTCTCTTGTCATCAACTATCACACCTCTAATCATCTCCGTTCTCTCCTCAACGCTGAAAAGTGAAGATTTGTTTGGATTGTATCCTATAAGTATTATGAGAGTGTCAAAGATTCCTAATCCTCTCTTTATGATATCGATGTGACCGTTAGTGATCGGATCGAATGAACCCGGATATACAGCCGTCTTTCCCATTTTCCCTCTCCTTATCCGTTTGGTTGTAAAAAAGAGATTACCGTATCGCCATATTTTCTCTGGTCGGTTACAACAAAATCATCATTACCACGACACTCTTCATTTGAAGAGTGTTCCATGACAAGAATTCCATTCTTCGACGTTATCCGGTGTGCCCCCAAAATACCGAGCGTTTTCTCAATCAAACCCTTTTCATAGGGAGGGTCTGCAAAGATAATATCAAAGCATTTATCCCTCATTGATAAAAGCTCAACACCTTTTTTGACCGTCTTTGGCACTATTTCAAAACCGCTCTCAAATCCGCAGAGATCCAGGTTCTTTTTTATTGTCCCTGTATGAAGTCCGGCCATCTCCACAAAGACAACAGGTTTTGCGCCCCTGCTTATGGCCTCGATACCGACGTTGCCCGTACCAGCAAAAAGATCGAGAAAAGATCTGTCTTCCAGGGGATGGAGAATATCGAAGAGGGATTCCTTGACCCTGTCGGAAGTTATCCTGATACTGCTTGCCTTCGGCGCAAGAAGCTTTCTCCCCCTCGCCTTTCCCCCGATTACTCTCATAGAGTTTACTACAAATAATCCTTCATGAGGATTTCAGCTATCTGAATCGTATTCAGGGCAGCCCCTTTTCTTATATTATCCGACACCACCCATATATTCAAACCATTCGGTATTGATTCGTCTTCCCGTATTCTGCCGACAAAGATATCATCCTTTCCCGCTGCATCACTGGGAAGAGGATAGATCAGTTCTTCCGGATTGTCCATGACTGTAACACCGGGTGCTGTGGAAAGGATCTCCCGCGTCTCGGAGGCAGTAATCTTTCGTTCCGTCTCAATGTTGACCGCCTCGGAATGACCATAGAACACGGGCACCCGTACCGTTGTCGCCGTCACCGCGATGGAAGGATCACCCATGATCTTTTTTGTCTCATTCACCATTTTCATCTCTTCCTTTGTGTATCCGTTCTCTAGAAAGACATCGATATGTGGAAGACAGTTGAAGGCAATTCTGTGCGGATAGACCTCGATCTCAGGGTCCTTCATATTGAGAAGGGCCCTTGTCTGCCCGGCCAGTTCCTCGACGGCGTTTTTTCCCGTTCCCGATACTGCCTGATAGGTGGAGACCACAATCCTCTTTATTCCCGCCGCATCATAGATTGGCTTCAGTGCCACCACCATCTGAATCGTTGAGCAGTTGGGATTTGCAATGATACCCTTGTTTTTATAAAGGGCGATCGCATCGGGATTCACCTCGGGAACAACAAGCGGGCATTCGGGATCCATCCTGAAGGCACTCGTGTTATCTATGACGATGCACCCGGCGCGAGCTGCAATGGGTGCGAATTTTTCACTGATACTTCCCCCTGCTGAAAATAGTCCTATCTCTACTCCTTCAAACGAATCCTCATTCAATACCTCAACGGGGCAGTCCTTTCCCCTGAATTTCAGTTCCTTTCCCAGTGAACGCTCCGATGCAAGAAGTTTCAATTCCTTTACGGGGAAATTCCTCTCCTCCAGGATTCGCATCATCTCGCCACCGACGAGACCTGTTGCACCAACAACGGCTACATTAAAATTCCGCATTAATTATTTTTTCCTCTTCTTTATATTTACGACGACCACGTCACAAAGCCACAAGTCTCCCTGTGGCCCCGAAAGATTGTGATAAAACTATTCTTATATCTCGTGATGCTCGTATTTTTCCTTTTCCCCGTCCCGGTGCAGAACCTTTTTCACAAGCCTGGCCACCTGCCAGGCTGGCCCGGAAATGCTGTATGTTACCGCAATTGTGAAAAACATAACATGCGGCTCAAGGACGATGACAATAAGTATCAGTATGATGAGAACGAATGTCACAAATGGTTTTCTTGAAAAGACATTCAGATCCTTGAAACTGTAATATTTTATATTACTGACCATAAGGAGGGACAGGGCTACAATGGTGAAGAGAACCGACACATGGTCAATTGTTCCTTCACCTCCCAGATAGTAAAAAAGCATGACCGTCGTTGCGATGACGGCGGCAGCCCCGGGAATGGGCAGACCGTTAAATACCTTGCTTTCGATTATCCCTATCTGGACGTTAAATCTCGCAAGCCTCAGGGCACCACAGACGACAAAGAGAAAGGCTGCAAGCCACCCGTATCTTCCGAAGGGCGATAAGGCCCATGAATAGGCAAGAATTGCAGGCGCCAAGCCAAAAGCAACGAGATCGGAAAGAGAGTCGTATTCGGCTCCGAATTTACTCGTCGTATTCGTAAATCTGGCGATCTTCCCGTCAAGGCCGTCGAAGAAAAATGCTATGATAATCGAGAGAGCGGCCCGTGAATAATCGCCCTGTAGCGAGGCAATCAATGAATAAAATCCGCAGAAGAGACTCGCCGTCGTGAAGAGATTCGGCAGAATGTAAATGCCTTTTTTCATGTGAGTCTGGTTAATCTTCGTCCTGTTTTTCATTTGAAACACCCTATCCTCGTTTCGCCTGCCTTCACCCTGTCTCCACGCTTCACGAGTACTTCAGTTTCCAGAGGCACAAAGACTTCAAGCCGGGAACCGAACCTGATGAGACCGAAACGTTCTCCCTTAATTGCTTCCATTCCCTTTTCTAGCCAGCAGACGATCCTTCGTGCTATAATTCCCGCTATCTGTATGGTAAGAATCTCTTTTTTGTCGGCTGTTTCAATGAGAACGGCATTGCTTTCATTAAATTCAGATGCCTTGTCGAGATTGGCGGGAAAAAACTTGCCCTTCCGATATCGAATATCCTTGACCTGGCCGGTACAGGGCATCCTGTTTACATGGACGTTAAACACACTCATAAAGATGCTGATCTTTTTGTACCTTCCGTTGAGCATATCGTTCCCGTCCACTTCCTCTATCTTGAGGACCCTGCCATCGGCTGGTGAAAGTATGGCCTTAGCATCTTCAGGGATTTTCCTCTCGGGATTTCGAAAAAACCAGAGAACGAATAAAGCGGCAGCAGAAAAGAACCCGCCAAGCCATAAGATGTGAAAGACATAGGAGATTACCGACAAAAGTGCGAGTGGTACAAAAAAGACGAGTCCTTCAAGGACAATGGGGCTCTTTTTATAATTCATTGACTCATAACCATAGTAAATCTCTAAGAATCCTATAGATCTTTATACTTAGAGATGATTTGATATATCTTTTCTTTGCCTATCAGCTTTTTCTTCTGCAGAGTCTTCTTTTCTATCTCTTCATCCGGTGTCAGATAAACCTTGCTGTTTAGATCCTCCAGGATTTCCTCATATTTTGCGTGTTGTTCCACGTATTTTTTGAGTTCTTCATCCTGATCGATATATTGTGCAATGAGATCTTTTTCATTTTTTTCCATGAATCATAAACCTCCAAAGGAAACTTTATATAGTAGATATAGAAAACTATGTCAATAAGCTATGATCATCTCTTCATTTCCGCATAGGACAGACGAAGATACCGGGGCTTCAGCAGGGCCGCATCAACAAAATCCCCTCTCCTGAATTTATGCAGGCCCAGAAGACCGGCGGCCCCCGCCCTTATATCATTCTGGCACGAGGGAACAAAAAAAGATCGTTTCGGCACTGTTTTTCTTATGAGCTCTTCGTATCGTATCGCTCCATCGCCTAAAAAGACAATATCACCCTTGATATCTTCCAAGAACTCTACCGGTGCTACTGCCCTTTCATCACCTGTCTTTTCAGGATATTTTGCTTCACCATTAAATCTATAGAGCGCCGTATAGACCTCATCTCTCCTTGCATCCAACATAGGACAGACCGTTATTGACGAGTCTGGAACATTCATGGCAAGCGTTTCGAGTGTGGAGACGCCGACAAGCGGCTTATCTAGGGCAAAGGCGAGCCCCTTTAACGCACTGATCCCCACGCGTATACCGGTAAACGATCCGGGCCCCACCGTCGTGACGAAGAGATCAACCTCTTCAATTTCCCTGTCTGCCTTTGAAAGCAACTCCTCTATCGCTGGCAAAAACGTCTCTCCATGTTTCTTTTCGGTATTTACCAAAACCTCGGTACGGAGAGTCCCCTCTTCGAGAAGGGCAAAATGCGCTTTTTTTGTTGATGTATCCGATGCAAGAACAATCATATCCTACCAGCCGAATACCCTTACGATGTCATTCCAGAAGACGAATATCATAAGCATCATGAGGAGAAAAAACCCCACCTGCTGCGCCATCTCCCGCCACCTTATATTTACCTCCTTACCTGTCACAACCTCGATAAGAAAAAACATGAGATGGCCCCCATCCAGAACGGGGATCGGCAGGAGATTGAGGACACCCAGATTAATGCTCAGAAAGGCCATGAAAAAGACGAAGGGAATGAGCCCCTGCTTGGCAAATTCACCCGACATTTTTGCTATAAGAATGGGGCCTCCCAACTCGCGAGGAGATACAACTCCTTCAATTATTTTATATATCCCGACAACGACAAGCTTTGTCACCGACCATGTCTGTCCAATACCCTGAAGAACCGCCTCAAAGGGATTAAATCTTTTCACGACCATTTCCTGGGAAGAGCTTATCCCGATCCGATACGCATCAACCTCTTCGCCAAAGACGTTGGTTCCTTTCTCCTTCTCAGGTACCACCCCGATATGGAAAATTTTATTTCCTCTTTCTATTTCAAATTCCAGTTCCCTTCCTTCGCTATCCCTTATTACATCCGCCAGTTCTGACCATAGTTCTATCTTATTCCCGTCGATCGCGAGAATCGTGTCCTCCTTCTCGATTCCCGCTCTCATCGCGGCGGCCCCTTCCTGGATTCCCCCAACCTTTGACGTAAGAGAGGGAACACCGATACCGAAAATCACGGAAAAAACCACAATGGCAAAGACAAAATTAAAGAGCGGTCCTGCAAAAACTATTGCAATTCTTTTCAATACAGGCTGACGCGAAAAGGACCGTTTTTCATCCTCTGGACCTATCTCGTCCTCTTCCGATTCGCCGAGAAGCTTCACATATCCCCCAAGAGGAACGGCGGAGACGAGGTATTCCGTCTCTCCCACGGTCTTCCCGATTATTTTGGGCCCAAATCCGAGAGAAAATTTCAACACACCCACACCCGAGAATTTGGCGACGAGGAAGTGACCAAGTTCATGAACGAAAATCAATACACCTAGAAGAATTATTACCGAGATAATGTTGATACCCATCAGGATCCTTTTCTACTGTCTTCGATTATTTTTTGCGCCTTTGATCTTCCCCACTCATCTACCCTGAGGACATCATCAAGTGATTCAGGTTCAAAAGGCACGTGAAGATCAATCGTTTTTTCAACAACCCGCGGAATATCGGTAAATCCGATCTCTCGCGAAAGAAAGGCCGCTACGGCCACCTCGTTTGCTGCGTTCAGAACGGCGGGCATCGACCCTCCCCCTTTTACCGCACCGTATGCTAGACCAATACTCGGAAACATATCAAAATCGGGCGGGAAGAACTCTAGTTTTTCAACCTCGGCAAGATTGAGGGCGGGTTCAACAACCTCTTCCCTTTCCGGATAGAAAAGGGCATACGATATGGGGCCTCTCATATCGGGTAAACCGAGTTGCGCTAACAACGATCCATCGCTATATTCAACCATTGAGTGAACGATGCTTTGGGGATGAACGATAATTTCGATCCTCTCTACATCAACGCCGAAGAGCCACTTCGCCTCAATAACCTCCAGCCCCTTGTTCATCATTGTTGCCGAATCTATGGTAATCTTTTTCCCCATTTTCCACTTAGGATGTTTCAGGGCATCATCGGGGGTAACGGCTGAAAGCTTGTCCCTTTCCAGCTTAAAAAAAGGTCCTCCCGATGCGGTAAGAATGATCCGCCTGATATCTTTTTTGTTATGGCCTGAAATACACTGGAAAATCGCGCTGTGCTCGCTGTCAACGGGAATAATCTTTACTCCGCGAGTCGACGCCGCTTCCACCACAAGTCTGCCCGCCATTACCATTGTTTCCTTATTGGCGAGAGCTATATCTTTTCCGGCTTCAATGGCATCAACTGTCGGCACGAGCCCCGCTCCCCCCACGATAGCGGACACAACCATATCCACTTCCCGAAGAGTCGCTGCCTCTCGGTATCCTTCAACGCCTGAGAGTATTTCAGTCTCAGAGGACCTGCCAAGCATCTCCCTCAATTCATCCGCATGCCTTTTATCAATAACGGATACAACCTTCGGACGAAACTCTTCGATCTGATTTTTTAGAAGTGGGAGGTTCCTCCCTGCCGAGAGGGCGGTAACTCGGAATCTGCTTTGGTTTCTCTTTATTACATCTAAGGTGCTGGTACCGATAGAACCGGTGGCACCCAGAATGGATATATTTTTCATTTTATAAAGAGTATACTATAGTAATACACAAAGGGTATGATAAATATAAAAGAATCCAGTCTATCTAATATCCCTCCATGTCCCGGAAGCAGGGAACCGGAGTCTTTAACCATCGATGCCCTTTTTATGGAAGATTCACAAAGATCACCCAGTTGTCCCAGTATCCCCCCCATAAAACCGATCACAACGGCGTGCACAAAGGGAATTTCCGAAAGAAAAAGGATCTTAAATATAAGACATCCCAAAATGGTGCCGACAACGGAACCGATCGCACCCTCTTCGGTCTTCTTTTCGCTTATCTCGGGAAAGAGTTTTCTCTTTCCAAAGGTCTTCCCCGCATAGAAAGCTGAAATATCGCTTGAAAAGGTAATAACGACCATAAAGACAACCCAGAGAGCCCCATTCTCAAACCCCCTAAGGAGAATGAAATGAGACATCATGAAGGCTATGTATATATAACCGAATATTACCTTTATAAGAACCGTAAAATCGCTTGGTCTGGCCTTCATCCTGAAGAGAAAAAGGAGGAAAACAATAAAGAATGAAAAGGTGGTCGCCGCAGACATGAGGGGAAGTCCGCCCACATGGGCTGCCACCGGAATCAATATCCCTATGAAAAGTCCCTCATATTTTTCCAGGGTGTATTCGTCACCGAAGACCATCCTGTTATATTCAAAGATACCGCGGAGAATGACAGCCATGATAATACCGAGAAAGACGATATCGCTGAAGCCATAGGGAATAACGATAAGTGCAATTAAAGCGGGCACGACGACAATACCCGTAATTAGCCTCTTTACGTGAGAATCCATATCCTAATCCTTTGACAGTTGTTCGCTGGTCATACCGAACCGCCGTTCTCTACTCTGATAATCGGCGATCGCCGCCAAGAGATGTTCTTTGGAAAAATCGGGCCAGAGAACATCGGTAAAATAAAGCTCAGTATAGGCAAGCTGCCATATGAGAAAATTGCTCAATCTGTACTCACCACTGGTTCTTATGAGCAAATCGGGGTCGGGCATCTCGGGAAAATAAAGATACTTAGAAAACATATCCTTTGAAATATTGTTTTCCTTAATAGTGCCGCCCTTGATATCCTGAACGATTTTCCTCACTCCATCCACTATCTCGTCCCTGCCTCCGTAGCTGAGCGCGAGATTAAGGCACATCCCTTTGTTTCGGGAAGTTTTATCAATCGCCTCGCAAAGAATCGTCTTCACGCCGCCGGCGAGGGCATCAATATTACCTATTGCCGTCAATCTGATATCATTATCCATCATCTCGTTCAATTCTTCTTCAAGATAATTCTTCAGGAGTGCCGTCAATGCCTTCACTTCTTCTTTCGGTCTCAGCCAGTTTTCGACTGAAAAGGCATAGAGAGTAAGATAGCGAATACCGAGCTTTCTGCAGGTCTTCACCGCATCACGAACAGCCTCAGCACCTTTTCGGTGCCCAAGGACTCTTTTCATTGAATTCTTCTTGGCCCATCTTCCATTGCCATCCATTATTATGGCAATGTGTTTCGGCAACTTATCTCTATCGATTCGTTCCATTAAAAAATCCGGTCATCCTACAGTCTTTAAATTAACTATCACGGCACACTGACATTTTCAAGGTATCTTTGCGCGATGCAGGGGCCTGTCTTTCTGTAACTGCCTTCCCCCGGATTTAACATAAAAGGGATTATTGCAACCGACCTCTGATGCCGCAAAAAAGGGGAACCTTAGGCTCCCCTCAAACATGTTCCACTCGGTTTACAATCCTATATCTCCATAATTTCCTCTTCCTTGTCGCCGAGGATACTGTCCGCCCTTTTGATATAATTATCGGTTATCTTTTGCACTTCATCCTGATGGGTGAAGAGATTGTCTTCCGATATATCGCCACTCTTTTTCAGATCTTTAAGGTTGTTGTTTGCATCTCTTCTGCTGTTACGCAGATTAATCTTACATTCCTCGGCCATCTTCTTGACCACCTTCACCAGTTCCTTTCTTCTCTCTTCGGTAAGGGGCGGAATATTGATCCTGATCACCTTTCCGTCGTTCATGGGAACCAGGCCGAACTCGGATTTCTGGATGGCCTTTTCGATATTCCCGATTGCACTCTTGTCCCAGGGAGAAATCACAATCAACTGGCTCTCCGGCACAGAGAGAGAGGCAACCTGATTCAAGGGAGTCAATGTGCTGTAGTAATCTACCATGATCCCGTCGAGAAGTGAGATGGATGCACGCCCCGTTCGTACCTTATTGAAGGCTCTGTCCAGAAACTGGAGGTGTTTCTCCATATCCCCTTTCATCTCTTCAAATACCAAGTCAGTCATGTCTTAGGCCCCTACTTTTGTGCCTATCGGCTCTCCGCAAATTACCCGCCTGATATTTCCCCTCTGTTCAAGATTAAATACCACAATCGGGAGATTATTGTCCCTGCACATCGAAATCGCCGTCGAATCCATTACCCTCAGATTCCGTGACAGGACTTCCGTGTAATCGATACTCTCAAAGATTTTGGCATCTCCGTTTTTGACAGGATCTTTATCGTACACACCGTCCACCTTCGTGGCCTTCAGAACAACATCGGCCTGCATCTCGAGTGCCCTCAAAGAGGCGGCTGTATCGGTTGTAAAATAGGGGTTTCCCGTCCCCGCTGCAAAAATTACGACCCTTCCCTTTTCGAGATGATTAATGGCCTTCCCTTTTATATAGGGCTCCGCCACATCCCTCATATCGATAGCCGTTTGAACACGAGTGGTAACGCCTATCCCTTCGAGCACATTCTGAAGTGCAAGGCCGTTAATGACCGTGGCAAGCATCCCCATATGGTCGGCAGATGCCCTGTCGAGGCCCTTCGTACTTGCCTCTACACCCCTGAAGATATTACCGCCTCCGATCACTATCCCCATCTGCACGCCGAGGGTAGTAATGTCTTTTACCTCTTCGGCAATAACCTTGAGAACTTCAATGTCTATGCCGAAAGAACTTTTTCCTAATAGTGCCTCGCCGCTTAACTTGAGGATAACTCTTTTATATAACGGTTTTTCCATACGAGATGACGTTTCCTGAAAACAGTTATTATAGTACACCGATTATTAAACCGGCTTCGATTCCCTGCACAGCCATCCGGCAGGGAGTATAGTGTTAAATCTCTTCGCCCAGCTGAAACCGAGCAAAGCGTCGTACAACAATATTTTCTCCCGTTGTCGCTATCGTATTCTGAACAAGGGTTCCCACGGTAATATCCGTATCCTTGATGAATTTCTGATTCAGGAGGCACACTTCCTCGTAGAATTTTTTGAGTTTGCCCTCAATGATCCTGTCGACAATCTTCTCAGGTTTTCCCTCAGCCAGTGCCTGGGTCTTGTAAATCTCTTTCTCGCTTTCCAATACCGCCTCGGGCACTTCGTCTTCGGCGAGATAGGTCGGATTCGATGCCGCAATGTGCATGGCAATATCTTTTGCCAGCACACCGAAAGCATCGGTCTTGGCTACAAAATCGGTCTCGCAATTAACCTCAACCATAACACCTATCTTACCCTGCATATGTATATAAGAAGCGATCACTCCGTCCTTTGCCGCCCTGGAAGACCTCTTCGTTGCCGCAGACAGTCCTTTTTTTCTTAAGTATTCTACAGCCTTTTCAAGATCTCCATCGGATGCTACCAGAGCCTCCTTGCAGTCCATCATGCCGGCATTGGTTTTGTCTCTTAATTCTTTTACTGCAGATGCTGTAATACCCAATTTATTTTACCTCCTCGGTTTCATCCTCTTGCCCGGAATTATTATCAGATTACTCTTTTATCTCCGCTTCCTTTGTCTCAACGCTTTCCGGAACGTCAAGCTCCTCATCCACGGCTTCCACTTCTTCTGGTTCTGCTTCCAGCATCTCTTCGACTTCTTCTTTGTCGCTTTCTGCCTGAATCATCTCTTCGAAGCGCCTCTTTCCTTCAAGAACGGCATCGGCCATCTTTGATGAAAAGAGCTTGATAGCCCTGATAGCATCGTCATTTCCGGGAATGATGTAATCGATATTATCGGGATCACAATTTGTATCCACAATGGCCGCTATGGGAATACCAAGCTTATTGGCCTCCTTAACGGCAATAATCTCCTTCTTCGGATCTATAATAAAAATGCCGCCGGGCAGACCCTTCATGTTTCTGATACCACCAAGGACCTTTTGAAGCTTGTCTCTTTCCTTTTGACGTTTCAGTATCTCTTTCTTTGGAAAGGCGTTTATGCTTTCGTCCTCGAACATCGCATCGAGGGTATTCAACCTGTCGATACTCTTCTTCAGTGTAACGAAATTTGTGAGCATACCGCCAAGCCACCTCTGGTTGACATGGGGCATTTCCGCTCTCGCCGATTCCGCCATTATCGATTCCTGGGCCTGTCTTTTGGTACCCACGAAGAGGATTTCTTTTCCGGATGCTACCGTATCAACTACAAAATTGTACGCAACATCGAACATGTGAACGGTTTGCTGCAGATCGACGATATAGATTCCGTTTCGTGCACCGAAAATATACTGTTTCATTTTCGGGTTCCATCTGTTCGTCTGATGCCCGAAATGAACTCCCGATTCGAGCAACATCTTCATTGATAATTGTGCCATATAAATCTCCTTTGTTCGTTTTTTTTCCTCCACCCCCGTCAACTTGTTGTGAAACTTTTCAAAAAAGCAACGCACAACAATCAAGGGGTGTGTGAAATCACCAACTTATTAGCTGGAGCGAGTTACCATATACCGGGCAAATAATCAAGGCAAAAAACTTTGAAGCTCACCGCAATCCCGAATAAGCGGGATCTCCGCTCTTGCTCCGACAAGTTGCCGGGGAATCTCCGATTGTCAGGGAAAATGTTTGTTTTTTATTCGCGTGCTAACCCCGCCGCAAGCAGCGGGGTATGCGCTCGCTTCTCAGTTCAGCTTGTATAGAGTGAGTTAATCTTCACATATTCATAGGAAAGGTCGGAAGCATACATTCGAAACGATTTTTTCCCCATGCCGAGCCTTATCAGTACTCCAATAGCGTCTTTTTTCATCACTTCGGCAAGCCTTTTCACATTTCCTTCCACACCTTTTCCACCGGAAAAAAGTGGAATTCCCTCAAAATAGAGCTCAACCGATTCTGGTGAAAGCTCTATCCCTGTCGATCCGATCGCCGACATGATTCTCCCCCAGTTGGGATCTTCCCCGAAAAAAGCGGTCTTTACAAGATTCGATCGTGCCACGGCATAGGCCACTTTTTTTGCATCCGACTCCGTTTCGGCACCTTCCACGACGATCTCGATGAGTTTTGTAGCCCCCTCTCCGTCTCTCACGATGGATTTCGCCAGTGACATTGTAACATCGAAGAGCGCCTCCCTGAATATCTGAAGACCTGCCGATTTTTCATTTATTGAAGCGTTTTTTGCGAGGCCGTTTGCCATTATTATGGCCGTATCGTTCGTGCTCATGCATCCGTCCACGCTAATCGCGTTAAAACTACGCTGTACGCTTTCCCTGAATACACTCTCAAGGCAATCCTTTTCGATCTTCGCATCGGTCATGATAAAAGAGAGCATGGTTGCCATATTGGGCTCTATCATGCCCGCTCCCTTTGCGATTCCGCAGATGGTAATCTCCTTTCCTTCGAGAGTGATTGTCCGTAATTCTATCTTCGGAAATCGATCGGTGGTCATAATACCCTCCTCGGCGGAAGGCAGACCCTCTTCACTTAGGCCCTCGACAAGACTCCCCACATTTGCAAGCACCTTTTCCACAGGGAGTTTTTCTCCTATAACACCCGTGGAGGCAACGAGCACAAGATCTTCATCTATTTTAAGCACTTGCGAAACCGCCCGTGACATTGCACAGGCGTCTTCATACCCCGCATCTCCTGTCGAGGCATTTGCATTACCACTGTTGATTACTATCGCCTGCACACACCCGCTTTTGATTCGTTCCATATCGAGAATGACAGGTGCCGCCTTGAAACGATTCGTTGTAAAAACTCCCGTCGCCTGTGCCGGAACTCTCGAATATATGAGAGAAAGGTCTTTCCTCCCGTCAGCTTTTATTCCGGAAGCTATGCCATTGGCGAGAAATCCTGGGATGCGTATATTTTTTTCCATCTCCGCAAATACTCCTGATTTTCTGAACAGGTGAAAAAACTCTTTTTACCTTCCGCAACAATGTTTGTATTTCTTTCCGCTCCCACAGGGGCAGGGATCGTTCCTTCCCACTTTCTTCCCTTCTCTTTTCACCGTTGCGGGCGTTGCACCCGTATCACCCCGGCTCATTACATAGTCCTGGCTCTGGCGCTCGCGTATCTCCTGCACCTCCTCCTCCCTCTGTATCTTAACCAGAGAGAGTTTCTCCAGGATATCTTCCTTAATCCTGTAAACCATGTCCATAAACATCTCATAGCCTTCCTTCTGATACTCCCTCACCGGGTCCTTCTGACCGTATCCCCGAAGACCGATTCCCTCTTTGAGGTGATCCATGGCCAAAAGATGGTCCTTCCAATGAGTGTCTATGGTCTGAAGCATTACGACCCTCATAACGTATTCCATGAGATCTTTGCCGTATTCTGCTTCCTTGTTTTTTAACAGGGCCTTAACATCATTAACTATCTTTTCCGTCACCTCTTCCCCATCCAAGGCACTCGGGTCCGTTTTTTCGAAATTGGTTTTCAGTGTGAACTGCTTATGGAGAATATCATCGAAGCCCTTGAGATTCCATTCGTTCGGATGGACCTTCTCTTCCATATACTCATCCACCAGATCCTCAACAACTTCTTCAAGCGTTTCATTAACTATTTGCCATAAGTCTTTTCCAATCAATACATCTCGACGCTGACGGTAAATTATTTCTCGCTGCCGGTTCATGACATCGTCAAATTCCAGGAGGTGTTTTCTTATGTCGAAATTCTGCCCCTCCACTCTCTTCTGGGCACTTTCGATAGCTTTCGAAATGAGGTTATGTTCTATCGGCTGTCCGTCCTCAACCCCGATCCTGTCCATGACGGATGAAATCCGCTCTGCCCCGAATATCCTCAGTAGATCATCCTCCAGGGAGAGATAAAACCGGGAAGAACCTTTGTCACCCTGCCTTCCCGTTCGTCCCCTCAGCTGATTGTCGATCCGGCGACTTTCATGCCGTTCAGTTCCGAGTATATGAAGTCCTCCCAGATCGGCGACACCATCACCCAGTTTTATGTCCGTTCCCCTTCCGGCCATGTTTGTCGATATCGTCACGGTTCCAAACTGACCTGCCTGTGAAATAATCTCGGCCTCCTTTTCATGGTTCTTCGCATTCAGGACATTGTGTTTTATGCCATTTCTCGTGAGATACCTGCTTAAAAGCTCGGATTTCTCGATGGATATGGTGCCGATCAGAACGGGTCTTCCGTTTTTATGTAACTCCTTAACCTCTTCCACGGCCGCCTTGAATTTTTCCTCTTCCGTCTTATAAATCACATCGGAATTGTCGGTCCTGATCATCGGCATATTCGTCGGAATGATGACCACATCGAGGTCATATATCTTTTTGAACTCTGCGGCTTCCGTGTCCGCGGTACCGGTCATGCCGGCTAGTTTTTCATACATCCTGAAGAAATTCTGAAAGGTTATTGAGGCGAGCGTCTGGTTTTCACGCTCTATTTTTACTTTTTCCTTTGCTTCCAGGGCCTGATGGAGACCGTCGCTGTATCGTCTGCCGGGCATGACCCTTCCCGTAAATTCATCGACAATCACCACCTGTCCGTCTTTGACAAGATAGTCGATATCCCTCCTGAACATGGTATGGGCTTTGAGGGCCTGGTTTACATGGTGCAAAATCTCAATGTTTCCCGGTTCATAGAGATTTTGAACCTTGAGGAGTTTCTCTACCCTGGCCACACCCTCCTCGGTCAGCGCAACGGTTCTGCTCTTCTCTTCTACCGTATAGTCCTGTTCTTTCTCCAGGCGGGGAATAACCTGGTTTATCCGGTAATACTTATCCGTCGATTCCTCGGACGGCCCCGATATGATGAGAGGAGTCCGCGCCTCATCAACGAGGATACTGTCCACCTCATCAACGATCGCGTAATTGAAATCCCGCTGCACATAGTCTTCACTGCGGAAGTTCATGTTATCCCTGAGGTAGTCGAAACCGAATTCATTGTTGGTTCCATACGTGATATCACAGTTGTAGGCATTACTTCTTTCGACATCGTCCATACCGTGAACGATAACACCCACGGAGAGCCCAAGAAAATTATAGACGGGCCCCATCCACTCGGCGTCCCTTTTTGCCAGGTAATCATTCACCGTTACGAGGTGAGAACCTTTGCCCGTCAAGGCATTCAAATAGATTGGCATTGTGGCGGCCAGTGTTTTTCCCTCGCCCGTTTTCATCTCCGCTATTTTTCCTTCATGGAGAACGAGACCGCCTATGACCTGAACGTCAAAGGGTCTCATACCAACGGCCCTCCAGGCAACTTCCCTCACAACGGCAAAGGCCTCAGGCAGCACATCATCGATATCCCGGCCATTATCGAGCAGCTCTCTGAAATAGGGCGTCTTTGCCTTCAGTTCCTCATCACTGAGTTCCTTTATAGATGGATCGAGGACATTTATCTCTTCCAGAATGAGAGAGAGTCGCTTCAATTCTCGATCATTTTTGCTGCCAACTAGTTTTTTTAGAATAAAGTTAAACATTTTTACCTCATAAAAAAACCCGGCATAGCGTAGTACCGGGAGATATAACAATCATATACTAATAAAAGAAAACCGTCACGAATTAGAAAAGATACCTTTGGGGATTCACATGAATGCCATCAACACGAACACCATAATGCAGATGAGGGCCTGTACTCCTTCCGGAATTTCCTACATAACCGATTACCTCGCCCCTCTTCACCTTATGACCGCGTTTTATCGTGCTCATCTTCAGGAGATGCCCGTAGCTCGTCATGATACCGTTCCCATGATCAATCGTAATCATATTTCCCATATCAGACTTCCGGCATGCCTTGACGACGGTACCGTCTGCTGGAGCCACCACCGGCTCTCCCACTCTGGCCGATATATCTATCCCCCTGTGGAATTCTCTCTTGCCCGTAAAGGGTGAAGTTCTGTATCCGTATCTGGAGGTGACCCAGCCCATGACAGGCCATATAGAAGGTGTTGAGGCGAGTACCGATTTTTGTTCTTGAAGGTAATTGAACAGTTCTTGAAAACTGCTCTCCTGGAACGTGGCTTCGTCAAGAAGCTCATCCATGTTTTTGTGGATCTGATCAATCAGCTCATCTTCTATTTCCCGTACCTGAGATTCCGACCCTCCCTCATTCTGCGAAGGACCGCCCACGCCGAGTAACTGACTGTCTTTACCTTTATTGTCAAGATTCGTTATTATTCTTAATTTCTTATCAAACTGCCTGAGGTTCGAAAGCTTCTGCTCAAACTCGCCAACCTTCACGGCCAGCACATCGATCTGTTCTCTCTGAACTGCATTGACCTGTCGCAAACGGTTCAGTTCTTCGATCTTCCCCACATTATTAATATGCTCCCATACAAAATAGGCAAGAGACAGAGCAAAGACCAAGGCAGCAAAGGAAACCAGCTTCACAAAGGTGCCCGATAGTTTAAACTTTCTTATTGATCTCTCTTTCTGGGGAATAATAAGAAAGGTATAGTAGTTTTTCTTCACTTCAGACCCTTTTACCTATTTCTGAAATGCAACTCCCAAATCCAAGGCGAAATTATCACAGATGACTCAAATGTCAAGAAAAGATTGTACAAGAAAGGGTCCGAAAAATACTTAACTCTTCGAATTTATTTGGCAGCATAAGGAGAATTTGAACCGCCGACCATTGTGTTATGAGCCTATCGATTATTGCCACATCAGGTAAAATGCAAGCTCTTTATCTCGATAATCAATAGCTCTTGCAAATTCGGCACCTACCAAATTTTTATCGACCCTTTTGACAATCGCCTTTTTCTCGACAAGCGATTTTCTCTTGTCATCCAATATGAATCGTACCTTTAGAACATCGTCAATTTTTACATTGATAGTATTCTTCATCTTAAAACCGATGCCGGTTCTCGATATATTTCCTACCGTTACTACCGAGGTAGTGTCAAAATCGAACGGCTGATCAATCTCAGCAGTGGCAATGGTATAGATTCCTCTGAGATTTGTCCTCTTGCGATAAAAGTCTCTATAATTTATTAAGGCTTTGTACTTATGACCACAGGTGGGACACGTCAGCTCTATCCCGGCGGCCTGATTGATCACCCTGTATGAAGAGGTGCTAATTCTTTTTGAAGCGCCGCACTGTGGACAGTGCATAAATGCCCTGCCTTTCGGGCCGGAATGTATGATTACCTGCATTTGCTGAGCCGTCTGCTCCATTCTCATGCTCTCCTCAATATTAATTTGAATGTTCACGGAACAAAATCCAACGTCGGAAGTGAAAACTTTAAGAGCCTGGCGATCAGCATTTTCTGATCTACGGCTTTGCATCCTACCCTCACGAATAGTTTGACTTTATTGTTTTCAAACAACGCGCATTGAAAAAGTATCCCTCAAGATGACGATTGTATGAAGAATAGTATCGAAGGCTACATAAAATCGCTATGATGTATCTCACAAGATAAGTGTGAAATAGATCAAATTATCTGCCTCTATATTATGTAAATTTGATTTTTTAGTTTTGTTGAAATCCGTTAGAATTTTCAACAAAAAAGAGGCCAGCCAAAATAGCTAACCCCTTGAAATCATTTGGTAGCGGGGGAAGGATTCGAACCTTCGACCTTTGGGTTATGAGCCCAACGAGCTACCTGACTGCTCCACCCCGCGTCACATGTGTGGTCATATGTGTGTAGGGTGCGGAAGATAATCCAATATGCTTCAATTGTCAAGGAGTTTTAGCTCCTGTTTCCTATGATCCTAAAAATATCAATCTTCCGCTGTATCCCCTTCAGTCCCACGGGATCTAATTTCTCAACTTTGACAATATCCTTCACCTCCTGATAGGTAGTATCACACATGAGAATCTGGCTCTTTCTGGCGAGCCTCTCGAGACGCGCCGCTACATTGACAGGCGGTCCGAAGACCGTATATTCCTTTTTCCGTGACGAACCGAAGATCCCCGCCATGACCTCCCCCGTACTTATGCCGATGCCGATTGAGAGCCCCCCATCACTTTCCGGGAGTTCCCTGTTCACCCTTTCTATCTCCTCCATCATTCTGATGGCACAGAGCACCGCTCTCACGGTATCGTCAGAATTCCCGATCGGGGCGCCGAATACCCCCATAATGCTGTCGCCAATGTGCTTATCCAGGGTCCCGTTAAACTCACAGATAATCCTGTCCAGCGGTGAGAAATAGCTGACGTTCAGCATACGGGAGAGCTCCTCGGTGCTTAGCCTTTCCGATTTTTCGGTAAAACCCCGTATATCGCTGAAGAGAATCGTCACCTTCTGCCTC
>Ga0075124_10000344_pt1 | contig 21660 bp, 26 predicted proteins | sample AntAceMetag02UKS_FD_69809 | JGI IMG/M metagenome (GOLD analysis project Ga0075124, IMG submission 69809) | Saline lake microbial communities from Ace Lake, Antarctica - Antarctic Ace Lake Metagenome 02UKS | ecosystem: Environmental > Aquatic > Non-marine Saline and Alkaline > Saline | place... | reverse complement strand
TTTAAAGGAACGGGGAGGCATGCAAAGAACACATCATATCTGGTGGTGAATTACTGGCGCCACAGGAATGCAGCCTACCAAAAGAACAGGGTGAGACGGTCCGTGTGCTCTCTTGCATTTTTTAGAATAATGGATCAAAGATACAGATGACAGATTCAATCATTGACAGTATACTGAGTGCCCGCTATCTCCGCAACGGGGAAACCACATTTGAGGATGTGTGCAGGCGTGTCGCTGCCGCTTTGGGAAAAAACGAGACAGATACCGCCGAATACTTCGAAGAGATGGAATCACTCCGTTTTTTACCCAATTCACCAACCCTGATGAACGCCGGTACAGAGATTAACCAGCTCTCCGCCTGCTTTACCCTGCGGGTGGGAGACTCACTTCCCGAAATATTTGACGCACTCAAATGGGGGGCCCTTATTCACAAGAGCGGAGGCGGCACCGGCTATAATTTCTCCAATATCCGCCCAAAAGATGCCCCCGTTCTCTCCACAGAGGGCGTTGCATCCGGCCCGGTCTCATTCATGAACATCTTCAATGAAGCGACCGAGGTCATCAAACAGGGCGGCAGACGCCGGGGCGCAAACATGGGGATTCTCAATGTCTGGCACCCGGACATCCTGGAGTTCATCCGGTCAAAGACGGAAGAAGGGAAGGTCAAAAACTTCAACATCTCTGTGATGATGAACGACGCGTTCATGGAATGTGTCGAAAAAGGCGAGATGGAGAAGATCTGGATCACCCACCCGTATTCCGGTGAGGAGATCACGGTCGGCGCCATCTGGAACGCGGTGATTGACGGCATCTGGAAGAACGGAGAGCCCGGAGTGCTCTTCTATGATGAAATCAACCGCTTAAACCCCACCCCTCTCCTCGGGGACATCGACACCACCAATCCCTGTGGGGAACAGCCGCTTCTCCACTTCGAGAGCTGTGTCCTGGGATCGATTAACCTGTCACTATTTGTGGAAGAAGGAAAACTCAATGAAGAGCGACTGAAAGCGACCGCACGCATCGGCACCCGGTTCCTTGACGCGGTGATTGACAACAACTCCTTCCCTATCCCGCAGATCAAAGAGGCAACAGAGAAGACCCGGAAGACCGGCCTTGGCCTGATGGGCGTCCATGACGCACTGCTCCTTTTGGGGATTCCGTATGACACGGAGGAAGGCAGGGCATTCTGTGAACACGTGATGGAGCTGGTCACCACAACTGCGGTGGACGAGTCACACCGCCTTGCAGAAGAACGCGGTGTCTTCCCCGCATGGGAAGGCAGTATCTGGGGTAATCAGACGATGCGCAACGCCGCTCTGACCACCATTGCGCCGACGGGGACCATCTCTCTCATGGCAAACTGTTCCAGTGGTATCGAGCCGGTCTTCTCATTTGCGTATACCCGGAATAACACCGTGGGAAAGTCGTTTGAGATTCTTCACCCGATCTTTGCAGCCGAACTGAGAAGGGTTCTTGCCACCCCCGGAAAATCACCGGCAGAATGTGATCGCCAGGTCCGTGAAGTCATCGACCATGTCCATAAAACCGGTACGGTGCAGGACATCGGGTGGCTTCCGGAATCGTTCCGGCGGGTCTTCCAGACAGCGATGGACATCGGCTGGAAGGACCATATCATGATGCAGGCCGTCTTCCAGAAGCATGTCCATGCCTCCATATCAAAGACCATCAATATGCCTGAAGAGGCGACCAGAGACGACATGGCAGCAGCGGTCATGATGGCATGGAAAAACGGCATCAAGGGAATGACCATCTACCGCACCGGGAGCAGGAACGAGGTCGTTTTGGCCCTCAGTAAAAAGGAACCGGCAGTAGCGGAGACATTGGAACGGAAACGCCCGAAGGAGCTCATCGGAAAGACCTACCTCTGCCAGTCCGGGTGCTGCCGCCTCTATGTAACCGTCAACCTCTTTGAAGGGGCACCATGGGAAGTCTTCATCCGGACCGTCGGAAGCGGGGGATGCGAAGCAAACTCCAATGCCCTTGGCCGTGCGATATCGACAGGCCTCCAGAGCGGCGTTCCCTACACCAAATACGTCAAACAGTTCAGAAAGGTCAACTGTCTGACTGCGGTTAAAAACCCGGAATCCGAGGGATACTCCTGTGCCGATGTCGTGGGAAGATGCATCGAACTTGCGGCACGCATGGAGACGATTACCACCCTTGACAACTGGACCATCAGCGATACAACCGGGGATACAAAGAACCACTGTCCCGAATGCAACGCAGAACTTGACTTCGGCGAAGGCTGCAACCAGGGCATCTGCAAGAACTGCGGATGGAGCGGGTGCTCATAGGCGTAATCTGCTTAGTCACACCCGGGCAGGAAGATTCCCCGGCGAAAAATATCACCACCCTTTTTTCAGGCAGAAAAGCCAGAATCCGAAATTGAGAGACACTCTGCCTGCTGAGTCGAAATGACTCCACCGGAATGTGCACCTATTCACAGACAGCCCGGAGGAAAGAAGGAGGATTAAAGAAGTTTTTCTCCGGCATCCGGGCCGGGATTGCACTGAAATACCTCACGAATGGTTACAATCATCAGTCCCTTAGCAGGTGCCTTCGCCATCTTTGAGCGGACCGTCTCCTGCATCTTCTCAAAATCCTTGCCAATCGTCTTCAGTTCGACGTCGCCTTTGATCTGGAAACAGCCCTTTGTGTCCGGGCCCCAGACATAGATGGAGACTTTCGGATTCTCTCTGATGTTTGCAAGCGTTTTTTTCATAAAATTGTCCGCAATCCATATCGTCTCGTCATCAACGAGCTCCACAAATCCGATGGGGACAACGTTCGGCCACCCATCCGCTGACGCGGTGGCAACGGGGAATGTCTTCATCGTCGCGAAGGCGGTTTTTATCTCTTCTGTAAGTGCTGTCATGGGTCTCACCACACTCTTTGTTTGCGTCAGTGATGATAAACTCAATTGTCTAAATAGAATGGTGTACCAGACAGGGGACAATGCAGGTTTCAGGTTCCGGGGGTACTCCACCAATATACGAAACCGGCCAACCGGATTCCATTATCACAAAACAGGGCACCGGACTCCAACAACCATACATCCCGGCATTCCATTATATATCCGATCGTGCTGATGAAGGGGTGAGGAACATCCATGACACCAGATATCGATACAACACCCCCCCAAGTACCCACCCCGGCGGAAGAGGTAAAAGAAGGGGCGGTCGCCATCATCTACCACTCCGAGACCGGCCACACCCGTGCCATCGCCCTGAATGCCGCAGAGAAGATCGGGGCGACACTCATCGAAGTCAGGCCGCAGCAGCACTACTGCAGGATGGGCAAATATCTTCAGGGATCAAGAAAAGCGGCGACAGGCCAGAAAGATGCGGTCTTCCCCGAAGAGATCAATATCTCCCCTTTTGATATCATCATCGTGGGCACCCCGGTCTGGTCACAGCATCCCACACCAGTGATCAACGGAGCTGTTGCCGCATTGCGGGGAGTGAAAAAAGGCACCGAGGCAATTCTCTTCACCACCTGCATGGTCCATGCCGGGAGAGCCGCCACCCCGCTTAAAGAGGCACTCAGAGAGGTGGGCATCCCGGTCCAGAAGTCATACGTATTTCCCAACCGGAACACGGCCGGCTCCTGCGGCACTGCACTTGCGAGAGGAGTGGATGCCCTGCAATCCAGAAGGAAAGAGAGGGAAGATGCCCCTCAAAACGGCTGACAGGAAACGGATATTCTCCTGATAAACCGTATTCCTGAAGAACCCATGGGAGAGGGAGGACTCTAATTGAATAGAGGCAAAATCTCCGTTGTATTCTCCGACGAAATCTCCGTCAGTTCAAGGGGAATGCCCCACTGCTGGATGGTAGACACCTCTTCCCGGGGAATCCCCGTAAAAGTGACCGTCAGATTGTCCTCTGCAAACGTATCCGGCAGATTGAGGGGAAGATACCGGGTGCCGTCGTCAGTGACAATCCCATAGAATCCACCTTCAAGATCGTTGTACACAACTGTCCCGGTGCCATTTATGGTGTCCGGGTTTTCTGCCCCGTCATCGGTGCAGCCGCATGCACAAACGGCAAGTGCCACAAGACAGAGAAGGGCAGCCAGAGAAAACGAATATCTGCTCATATCAGATCACACCAGATGAATGGATGAACTATCTGATTAAGATTGTTGTGACTTCAAATAATTCCGCAGTCATCACCGGTCCGGGGGGACAGAGATCATACAAAATATCCCGGAACAATTTTTACCCCATGCATCCACCACCATCGTGACATGGAAGAGCGGCAGTGCCCACACCCCCGCCTCCGGCGCCCCTCCCCGGAGAATGATTACATTTACAACCACTATTCAGCAGAAATCCGGTGACAATTGCTATTTGTCCAACAGACCACAGCAAAAACGGTATCGAAAATTCAGCTGAACGGGACAGCACCCCATCACGTTCTACCGGGGCCGATAGAATATCCCGCGGGATTCCCGCTCTTCCGTGATACACCCCTCAGCAAGCAGGGGATCGATATACTTTCGCACCTCATTCGGGTGCAGTCCGAGGATGCGGGAGAGATCATCAATGGTGCAGGGACGCCTCCGAATTGTCCCGAGAATCGACTCACTGATATCCTGCGAGAACGATTCAATATCCGAACGTGAGGTGAGGCCCCCCACAATCTCAATTCCGGGAAAGTCAAGAGCGTCTGCAATCCGTGCCATCTCCTCAGCAGGGGGAGCCACAATCCAATCGTAGATACCCGGCCGGTCCAGTGTATTCAGCTGCACCCGGTCCGGGCGTATCTCTGCAATTGCATCCCGCAGGAGAGAGAGCTCCTCATCGGTATCATTCAGGCCCGGTACGATAAAGATCTCGAGCCAGATTTCACCTTTGAACTCCTGTCGGAAGGTGACCAGACCTGAAAGGACATCCTGTGCAGAAATCGTTGAGCATGGCCGGTCAATCTTTTTGAATACCGTTTCCGATACCGCATCCATCGATGGCACAACGACATGGACATCGACCACCTCTGCCCGTACTTCCGGATCGGTGAGGAGGCTCCCGTTTGTGAGAAGTGCTATCCGGTATTCCGGGAAGTTTTCCCGGATATGGCGGGCAATTTTCCCCATACCGGAATGGAGTGTCGGCTCACCGGATCCGGAAAAAGTGATGAAATCAAGTTTCGGATGCGTTGAGAGGTAATCGTCAATCTCCCGGATAATCGCGTCTGTCGGATAGTATTCAGCCCGTTCGGTGGTCAGATTAGTTGTCTTGCCGCACTCACAGTAGATGCAGTTGTAGCTGCAGGTCTTGTGGGGCACAAGATCTATTCCAAGTGAGACTCCCAGCCGCCGGGACGGCACCGGGCCAAAGAGATACTGGTAACCCATAACTGAAGAGTGAGATAGCAGGTGCAGGAGCATTAACCTGATCACTGTTACAACGCAAAGAAACGGAAAAATGTTTGAACGAGGAACCCATCAGGCACCCTTCATCTCACGGCGCAGGGAACCACATCAAACATACAACAGATATCAGTAAAATGATTATTTATCCAGTAGCCGCCGGTCAATCTGCTGCTGAAGCTGACGGCATAAGACCGGGTCATCATCCATCGTTTCCAAAAAAAGCCGAATCCGGCGGACCGTTTCAGGGTTGAGTTCATGCTCCATAAAACAGGCATCATCTTCTGCCGCTTTGTCAGGGACGCCTATCAGCAGGAGAAATCTTTTGAGGGTATCATGGCGATACTTGATCACTTCAGCAATCTTCTGCCCTTCAGGCCGAAAGACCACTCCTTCATACCGCCGGTATTCAACAAGACCGAGACTATCCAGTTTCCGGAACATCTCGACCACGCTTGAGGGGCTGAGCCCCAGCTGTTCGGCCACATCCTTCGTCCGGGCATAGCCTTTCTCGAGGGTCACATTGAGGATAACTTCCAGATAGTCCTCAGCCTTCCTGCTGAGGTGTTTTGCAATGTATCCTTCCTCCATACTCTACCTGTATTGATATTCATCTTCAAAAGATGATAAAATGGGTGATTCAGGGGGGGCACAATCCGGTCCCTTCAGGAATCATCAGTGTCATGCATCCGAATCAGATACACGATACCCAGCGTGAACGGAAGGAGAAGCACCGCCGGGGTGTATGGCGGTGCAAACGCCGCCAGAAAGCCGGAGAGGGTATTGAAATACGCGGATGAAGCTTCATCCGCAGGTATCGCCGCACAGAGCCGGGCAAAGATGTCAGTGCCTGCTATAAGCCAGACAAGAACACCGCCCAGAACCACCTTTGCCGACTGCTGGAGTGTCGTGACACGGGTGCTGCCTGCCAGCATGAAAAGACCGCCACTGACCATGATAAATCCGCCCCATGCCCAACGGAAGAAGTCGTCACCGGCGATGGCAAGGATACCCACCTGGAAACCAGGCCTGACACCTGCCCATACAAAGATATCTGCAATGCCGAACGCAAGCGTCACAAGACCCAGCAGAGCAACATATATTCCGATGGGCGTAAATTTGTGATTTACCTGTTGTTTTGATTCATTGTGTTCCATATTATGCAACCCCCAGGAGAATGCCGATTCCGTGAATGATTCCGCCGTAGATGAAGACGACCACGAACAGCACCACGACTGCAGCAATGAGTTCTTTCCAGCCTTCCCGGAGCATGACGACAAAGGTGGCCACACAGGGGAAGTAGATGGTGACAAGCACCACGGACGCAACCATCTGGTAGGTGGTCATCGGGATGGTCGAGAGTTGTGCGATTGCGAGATCTTTACGAAGGAACGCCGCAATAAGCGGCCCCACAGTCTCTTTGGGAACACCAAACCAGGTGACAAATACCGGTTCAAGCAGATTTGCAAGCCCCTGGATGACCCCACCAAGGTAGAGGAGGTTGACAACCAGGATACCAAAGAGCACGAAGGGCACCGCCTCTTTCAGGAATCCCTTGGTCCGGTTCCAGAGTTTCTTTGCCACATACTCTTTCACCGGCCAGTGATAGGGGGGCACATCCACAAGTATCTCGGGATTTTCCCCCGGAATCACCTTGTTTAAGACAAACCCAAAGATGCCGAAGCCGACGATCAGGCAGAGCATCACAATGCCCACAAGGTCAGGGAGCACACTCATCATAATGCCCAGTTGCGCCCCGCATGGAATGAAGAGGGCAAGGAGCGTCATCATGATGAACCGCTGTTTTTTGGTCTCCAGAATGCGGGTGGCGGTCACCGCCGGCACATTACATCCGAGGCCGAGAATGATGGGCACAATCGCATAGCCGTGCAGCCCGATCCGGTGGAGGACTGAGTCCATGAGAACCGCGAGGCGCGGCAGGTAACCGGAGTCTTCCAGAATGGTCATCATCATATAGAAGACGAGGATTGCCGGAAGCACCACACCAATCGATACAAAGAGACCGGACGTGAGCATCCCAAACGCCTCATAACAGGTATCCGCCATGGGATTTCCCACAAAGAGGAAGTAGTGCCAACTTGCAGGGTCCGGCCACAGGGACTGCATCCACGGCAGCCAGAAGCCGTCAAAGAACTTCACCATGAACCCGTCGGTCATGAGCGTGCCGGCAAACGAGGTGAAGACACTCCAAAATGCATAAAGTGCTGCGACAGCAACCGGAATCCCGGTGAGTGGTTTGACTGTCAGGTCTCCCAGCACATCCCCGAGGGTATGCTTGTAGGTGCCATAGGTGACCGTCTCCCGGGTGATGGCATCCACCATCTCCCAGCGGCCATCGGATGAGAGCACCATTGTTACTGCCCTCCGCATCCGCCGCAGCCACCACAACTGCGGACGGATTCACGTTCCGGCTCTTCGCCCCGCAGGCGCTGTGCGATGGCGCCAATGTCTGCAACCTTCGCCTTCCTGAGCATCTCTGCAAGCTCACGCACCCCTTCACCGCTTATTGCGGTCGTCGAGACCACCGGCACACCTAAAAGGCGCTGGAGTGCGGCGATGTCGACCGTGATCTTCTTCTCATGGGCGGCATCCATCATATTGACCGCGACGATGCAGGGCATACCCCGCTCCATCACTTCAAGGGCGATGTAGAGGCCCCGGTCAGTCTTCGTTGCGTCAAGCACAATTATCACGGTTGCATCCGGGTAATCACGAAGCATACGGACGGCAACCTCTTCAGCCGCATCACGCGGTTCAAGGGAATAGGTGCCGGGCACATCGATGATGGTATAGGTATGTCCACTTTCAATGAAGGTGCCGCTCATGAAGTCAACCGTTGTGCCGGGATAATTTGAGACAACGGCGTTTGCACCGGTCATCCTGTTAAAAAGCGCACTCTTGCCCACGTTCGGGTTGCCAAGCATCAGGACAATTGTTCCCGCTTCAGGGCCCTCTTCTCTCCTGTCTGTCATGCATCTGTCCCGGTCTCAACCACGATCAGTTCAGCCATCTCAAGGCCCATTGCTATTTCCAGTTCGCCAATGAGAACGACCACCGGCCCCTTGATAGGCTGTTTGGTGACCATCTTCAGCTCCTTGCCAATCCGGAGCCCCATACAGTTCAGATCATGGGCAGGGGTCTGGATCTCCCGGACGACTGCTGTCTCGCCAAACGGCAAATCGGAGAGTTTTATCTGCATTATTCCACCTTCACAACCTGTATATGGCGGGCCATACGGCGGCCAAGGGCCAGCGTACTGCCCTTCACTTCCACTGCCACCGGCCCACACGATGATGATATCATGGTAAGCAGGCACCCTTCCACAACGCCCCGCAGAGCAAGTTTCTGTTGCATACAGTGTCCGCCCTCTATCCCCGTGACACGTCCGCGTTCACCGGGATGCAAATCGTTCAGGATCATAACTGTCTGGTATACTATCTACGGTTCGGTTGGTATCAAGGGACGCCCAAAGAAATTCGGTTTTTTCTGATAATGTGAGAAAAGTTCGGAAATATTTGAGAAAACCGAAATATTTGGGACAAAAGCGCAGGGCATTTGAAGAGCCAGCCGGGATAACTCCCATATGTTTAAGCAGTCAGTCTACCAAGAATTCATGATTAACCATGAATGTCGGCATCATCCGCTGCCTCATGACAGAAGACATCTGCCCGGGGACAACAGACTTTAAAATAACCGCAGAAGGAAAAGGCGCCTTTGCAGAGACCGGCCCGGTGAATATTGTTGGGTTTGTCACCTGCGGCGGGTGCCCGGGAAAACGGGCCATCCCACGGGCAAAGATGCTTATTGAACGGGGTGCTGAGGCGATTGTCTTTGCGTCCTGCATCTCAAAGGGCAACCCCATCGGCTATCCCTGCCCGCATTATGCAAACATGCGGGATGCTGTCATCAAGGCGGTCGGCCCTGATATCAAAATTATCGAGTGGACGCACTGAAAAACGGATACAAAACAGGCATACCAAAGAAAAGGGACAAACAACATCCGGGAAGAACAAAACAACTCTTTTTTTCACCAAATACACCCGCCTATTCATCCACCTCGCCCAAATACATTTGACCAAACACCGCATATTCCCCACTAATGATGCCCTACACCTTCCCCTGTGAACTGATCAGCTGGGAACGCTCCTGCGTACTCGCAAAACGGCTTGCAATCACCATCCGGGACTCCGGATACCAGCCGGATCTGGTGGTTGCCATCGGGCGGGGCGGGTATGTGCCGGCACGGGTGGTCTGTGACTATCTTCTGCATGAGATGCTCACGAGCATCAAGATCGAGCACTGGGGAGTGGCAGGCGTTGAGAAGCCGGAGACCACCATCCGGTTTCCTCTCGCAGTCGATGTGTCCGGTGCCCGCCTGCTGGTGGTCGATGATGTGACCGACACCGGGGACACTCTGGTCGAGGCCGTCTCCTATCTGAAGGGATGCGGAGCAGCAGAGGTCAGGACGGCTGTACTGCAGCACAAGGATACATCGGGCCATATGCCTGACTACTACGCAGAGAGGGTCACCGAATGGCGCTGGATCATATACCCGTGGGCGGTTTATGAGGACATTTCCGGATTTGTACTCCGTGTGCTTAAAAAAGGCCCTGCCACCGCAGAAGAGATATTTATGGCCCTCACAGAGGACTTTCGTATCACCGTAGATGCCGGGATGTTTGCAGAGATCTGTGCAGATATTGTCAGGCGGGGTGAAGCAGAGGAGAGAAACGGGAAGATACAAACACCCGCCGAACCCCACCCGGGGCCCTCTGTAGCACAAAAATGAAATAACGTAAGATTAAGGTGCGAGAAGGACGTTGATCACTAAAACGGATGCTGCAATTACAGCCGGACGGCCCGACATCCGTATGGAGCAATGATGAACTCAGCAGAAGTACACCCCATAGGCGTTGTCAGATCCCCCTATCAGAATCGTGGTGACGCACCACGGCAGGGGCGGTTCACCCCCGATACCGAGATGGAGATTGAGATCTTTGAAGACTATCAGGATGGCATCGGTGACTTTGAAGGCATCAGCCACCTTTTTATCCTCCTCTGGTTTGACCGGTCCTCGCGTACCACCCTTTCGGCACGCCCCTCGTGGGCCAACGGTATCCGCCCGGTCTTTGCCACCCGCTCGCCGGACCGCCCGAACCCCATCGGACTTGATATCGGGAAAATCATCCGTGTCAGTAACCATACCATCCGGGTGGCGGGACTCGACGCACTTGACGGGACGCCGGTCCTCGATATCAAGCCCTACGCTCCATCCATCGACGCCATACCGGACGCAGCAGAACCGTTCCGCACCTCGCCGTAATCCACCAGGCAGGACAGGGGAAGACCGACCCTGCCACCCTACAAAGATATCCGCCAGACACCCGCCTGCAACAGTCGGAAATAAACAGGACCGACCAAACCACGGTCAAAGACCGCCCCAAAAAACTGAACAGATGAAAAGCGGTGCAGAAATATGATCGCATTTCTCCATGAAACCGCCCTTCTTGCCCTTGACCTCCTCCTCCGCACCATCCCCATGATGGTGGCCGGCGTCTTTGCAGCGGAGCTGATCATGACCTTCAACGCAACCGCACGGATTTCCCGCATCTCCCGGCCCCTCACCACCTGGTCCAATCTCAGCCAGGAATGCAGCATCTCCTTCATGATGGCGTTCGTCTCCCCGAAGGCCGCAAACACAATGCTTGCTAAATATCACCGGGACGGGTTAATCACCCGCCGCGAGATGATCGTCGCTGCCCTGATGAACTCCTTTCCCAATGTGATGATGCACTGGCGCACCCTCCTGCCGGTGTATATTCCCTTCCTGGGTCTCACCGGCCTCATCTATTTTCTCATCCTTGTTGCGGTCGGCATCATCAAGACCATCATCGTCATGATCGTCGGGAGACGGATACTCCCCGCCCCCGATGAGAAGGAGACGAAGACGGTCGACGTGCCCCCCCGACCGGGGTGGAAAGAAGGCGTGCAAATTGCTCTGAAAGCGTCAACCGCCCCACTGCGTCAGATACTCCTCATCAGTATACCCACGATTATCATCGTAGCAGTCCTCATCACCATCGGGTTCTTTGATGGGGTGGCAGATGTGATGCAGGGCTTCGGGTCCTGGTTTCCGGTCCCTGCGGCAGGCTTTGCCATCATCGCTGCCCAGTTTGGTTCATTTATCGCAGGTGCCAGCGTCGCCTCAACCCTCCTTGCCGCAGGGACCCTCTCACCGCAGGAAATTCTCATCACCCTCCTCGTCGGAAATATTCTCACCAGTGCCACCCGGGGCATCCGCTGGTATGGCACCTCCTATGCGGCAATATTCGGCCCACGGACCGGTGCGGTCATTCAGGGACTCTCCACCGGCCTCCGGGTCGCGATCATGATCGGTGTCGTAGCCGTTCTTTCCCTGATATGGTAAGGAAAGACAGGTAAAGAGACAAAGTGCCCGGCAAACCAGTATTAATATCTAACCCAATCAGAGCCCCGACACTCACATAAAAGAGGTATACAATGATGCCCTATAAAATACCGGAAAAACTACCGGCACGGGTACGTTCAGGTCTGCCACAGCATGCACAGGAGATCTATCTGGCGGCATTCAATAGTGCATGGCAGAGCTATGCAGACCCCGCAAAACGCCGGGGAAACGAAGGCCGTGAAGAAACTGCCCATCGCGTCGCCTGGGCTGCAGTCAAAAAACGATACCGAAAAAACCCGAATACAACCATGTGGGAGGAATATCATGCAGAGCATTATGCCTGAAGATTAAACGGAGTGACACTCGTGTCAAACGGCAGATGAGACGAAGTCATGCCGCAGACCATCCGGTACCGTTCATCTCCCCGACTACGGAAAGCAAACCGGACGACTGCCAAAAAAAACAGGCTCTTCGCTGAATAGTGTGGGTAAATATCTCAGGAATTCCCCTTTTTCGTAGATGTGAACACAATAGCAGCACACAAAAATCCCCGAAAATAGGCGGGACAGGGGATGTTCACTTATCCCTCCTGTATGACCTGTTTCACACTTGGGAGAGGATCTTGCAGGGAGGGGGGCCCCTCCCTTGCTCTTCGTCAGAACCAAAAGACGATAAAATTCCGGAGATATTGACAGGACTTTGGTTCATGTGGAAAAAACAGATTCACTCATTTTAAGAACCCATATGAAACAGCGATGAACCAAAAAAAACAGATATACAGAAAATGAGAGAAACCGCTCGTCCTGCCAGACACCTGGAAGGCCGGCTGCACCTCATCGGAAATATCGTGCACCAGCGGGAAAACGCCGGGCATACCCGGTTACTCGTCGTCAGGAATCGCCTTGTTCATCACCCGGAACGATGCGCCAAGGATGCCGGTCTTGCCAACGAGCCCTGCAACGCTTATGATATCCCGGATCTGTTCACGGGTGGCGCCCTCTTTAAGCGCAGCGCCGATATGCACCTTCAGGCAGGCATCCGCACCAAGGGCGGCGGCGGCTGAAACAGCGGCGAGCTCTACGGTTTTCCGGTCCATCGATGTCGGATTAAACGTATATAAATCGCCGAGGCCGTTGAATACAAAGGAATCGGGCCGTTCCCTGAGGATGGGCAGGATAAAGGGAACAAGCCCCAGAGTCTGCTTAAAATCATCCATGATACCGTCGCACACGTCTTCTTTGTTGCCGAGGAATTCGTCAATTGTTGTCTGCGTCTCTGGATTCATATGATATCCTGTACTATTTTGTCATACTCTCCGATAGATGCAACCCTGATGCATTTCTAATCCACGCTCTTCGTTTCAGTATATTCCCTTTCCTCACCCGGAACCGGGAATCATCCGGAGAGACGAATACCGGGAAAATGCCATCAGTCAGCAGAAGAAAGAAGTAGTGCATGGCAATGAATGCATGGCTCTCCCTTCTTGTGGCAGGCGTCATGGAGACCGGATGGGCAGTAGGACTCAAATATACCGAAGGGTTTTCTCAACTGGTGCCGTCTGTGGTCACCATCGCCCTGATGGGAGGGAGTTTTTATTTTCTCTCGAAATCACTCGAAAGCCTCCCCATCGGCACGGCCTACGCTGTATGGACAGGAATCGGTGCAGTGGGGACGGTCATCCTAGGAATATACCTCTTCGGGGAATCACGGGATCTCCTCCGGATACTCTGCCTGCTTCTTATCATTTCAGGGATTGTCGGGCTAAAAGTGGTCAGCGGGGATTAAGAACAGGAAAACGAACCGGGAAAAAGGAAGGAGAAAGGCAGCCTCTGCTGCAAACACCCCTCACCACTTTTTATTCCCCCCAAACCAATCCCGAAACAGTGATTCATTGAACGTGATCGGCTGCATGAAATACAATACCATCCGTGGAAGAGTAAACACTTGCTTCAGGAGAATGGAACCGTATTTTTTCAGCAGAGTCATGCCCCGGACAGGATCACCCCCGCGACTCGGTATAATGCAAATACTCGTCATACAGGGCGTCCCCATACGCCCCCACCTTCTTTGTCGGGACATAGTTTGTCGCCTTCACCGCCGCAAGGAGGGCTTCTTTCACCTGCACCGGACCGGAGAACTCCATCTCTGACACCTGTTCCAGGATTAGGCCAAGCCCTTTGATTCCAGTCGTTTTTCCATCCACAATGATCTGCCGCACATCGCCCGCCTTCGGGACCATCCCGCCGCAGACCGTACAGTACTCCCCTTCGTCATCTGATATCTCTCACGTCACTTCCGCTCTGTATTCTGTATCATGTATCCCGTCACAAACCGGATGCCTGCCTATGCACGGATCATCACAAGCATCATCTTAAACCGTGTCACCGCAGAGAGGGCGTGCGGTGCATTCGCCGGGAAGATGATGGTATCCCCTGCCGTCATCATATGCGTCTCACCCGAGAGCCACACCTCGCATTCTCCGTCCAGAATGGTAACCACTGCGTCATATGGGGCAGTGTGTTCGCTCAGCCCCTCATCCTCGTCAAACGAAAAGAGTGTAATTGTTCCCACCGGTTTGTTTACGATCATCCGGCTTGCAACCGCCCCCTCCTGATACTCCACAAGGTCTGCAAGATCCAGTACCTTTCCCTTTAGTTCATCCCGGTTATTTTCTGCCATACGATAATTTCTCCCGCTGCATGCCGTGGTGCATACCGTATTACCCGGAATTTGGTCCATGTCGGTAATAAATGGTGGGACAGGGAAACACACATTATGTTCCCATACCGATTTCCCCCCCTGCTGCATCAGGAATGCATATACTGCGAAAACTGATAGAAGAGAAACCAGAAGAACGTGGTTCCGGCCAGCACCGGGATGAGGAGAAGACCTGCCGGGACGTGATAGACGTACTTTCCTGCAATAATCACCGCTGCCATGCATACCAGGGATTTCGCATATAATACCGGCCGCCGGTCGCCATAATCGCCGGTATTGATGGCACCCTTCAGGTGAAGAGAAGAAAACGGCCTGAAGGGATGCAGACCAGTGATGGTGCAGCAGTCCTCTGCAAGATGGAGAAGACCCCCGCAGAGAATGCCTGCATACACAAAGAACAGGGCATCTGACCACCACCCGAGTTTTACAAGGATAAAACCCGTGAGTGCCGCAATGACAGCCACGGCGACAGCTACTCCCAATACGGTATGGAGAGAATGCCGGTGGCGCCCGTTAAACCGCAATCCCACCAGCCGGTAGAGAACACGCATGATGGATATGATTACAATGCTGGCACCGGAGAAGAGAACCCCTCTGCAGGTCTTCTGGTGGAGTCCGTTTGCGGCGGCAACATCCGCATCCGGCAGATGACTGCCGCCGTAAATTCCTGCCAGAAAACAGAGACAGCCCCAGAGGCGATCCGAGGGTATATCTGCCGATAAAAACGGCGAAATACAGAGGAGTGCGGTCGCCATTGAGAGGGCAACATGATCGTCTCCCCTCACCTCACTATCACCAAAGACCCCAGCCACACGCCCCTCTCTCTGCCGACGGGCAGCAGAGGAAGGCCTGCCCGGGCAGACCCATACCATAGAGTGCAGGAAAGGTACATTACATTACGGTTGATGCTGTTTTCCAATAAAGGAGAGGACTGCGGTCCGAAACTGAATTACCCCCCATTTACGGTCAAAATCACTTCATTTTTCACGCACAGAAACGTTCGAAACGATACCGTTTCATACCCACAAATAACAAAAATGTTGGAAATTGATGACAAAACTCAGAGCATCTGCGTTCCTTTCGTGGGTTTTGGCACCTTCACGACGAGTACCCGGAAGAGAGCATCACTCCGGTTGAACCAGCGGTGGGGAATTGTTGCCGGACTCTCAACGAGCATGTCTTTCCCCACCTCTCCCTGCTCATCGCCAATCTCAACGACTCCTGTTCCTTCGAGGACATAGAAGAAGACGTCGACCGGGGTGATGTGCTTTTTGAGTTCCTCACCGGGCTGCAGAGCGATAACAACCGCCACCGCGTGTTCCGTGTCATATGCCATACGGACATCGACATGGTGTGGATTTTTGCCTACCGGGAGGCGGGCAATATCGGTGATCTTCATTCGTCCCCAAAGGTGCCGGGAGGCGATAAATGTACCAGTACCCGGAAGGATACCCCCGCATATCATCCGTTTTCAGCGCCCGGATTCGGCTTAATCCTCTTCCCACTTCTCTGTCTTCTGCAGTGCCCGGCAGACACCATCCCGAACTTCTGCAGGGAACCCGGGCACCTGCCGGATGTCCTGTTTCCGGTCCATCCCGTCCGCCCAGGCCGTGCCGGTGAAAGGAATACCCGCAGTGGCAAAAAACGCCGTCGCAATCTCACGCAGGGGCCTGAAATTCGCGTCCCCCTCCCGACCGCAGACACCATAGAAAAGTCCGGTCTGAGGGTTTTTGTTATCCCCATCCACAAGGTTCCGGTGTGCATGGTATGCCTGAAACCGGTCAATTAAGACTTTCAGGGCACCTGGGACACTACAGGAATAGACCGGGGCACAGACCGCGAGCACCCGGCAGCGCTGCACCAGGGCAAATACCTCCTCCATATCGTCAGCAAACGTGCAGAATCCGGAATTATAGCACTGATAACACCCGATACAGGGGTGGATGTCCAAATCATCCGGATAGATAACCTGCACCGTTCCACCCAACCGCGCCGTCTCTGCTGCAATCCACCCGGCTATCTGCCCGGAGTTGCCGTCGGGACGGGGGCTCCCCTGGATGATGACCACATCTGCTGCCTCTGCTGCCGGCAGGCACCGGGGATGCAGACGGCTGAAGTACTCCATCATGTCAGCCGGGTGGTGCGAGAACTCATCTGCCCACTCATCCGCCTGCCTGATTGCAGCAGATTCCGCATCCAGACCCAACGCAGGCGTATATTCATAGGTATTGGTATAAAACTCCGTCACCGTCCGGTCCATCGCATCGGTAACCCGCACCCCATACCGTTCCATGCCGGGATAGAGATGCGTTAAATCTCCACAGACAAGCGTAATGGTAACATCCCCCTGTGCCGTCTGCACCACCCGCTTCTCCATTACTGTCTCCTGAATCATGTGTGACCCGGTTCCTCTTTTTTTCCTGCCACCCTCTCAAAAATAAACCGCCGGCCGGACATACGGGAAAGATAACCGATCACCGCAGTCAGGGAGAAGTATAGCGCCAGGAATTTGCCGGAATAAGAATGGAGAAACAGGCCCCCTCACCTTCTTTCCCGACCTCTGTAATCGAGCACCCGGTGATGCTCAGCACTTCACGGATTAAAAAGAGGCCAAGGCCGGTATTTGACCCGATCCCCCGATGAAAGATCAGTTCCTTCTGGCTCTCCGGCACCCCGACACCATCATCCGTGACAGTGAGGGTGCCTGATCCATCCGGCTCTTCGGTGAAGGCAATTCGAATTTCTGTGACCGTTTCCCCGTGCCGGGCCGCATTGTCAAAGAGATTATAGAAGACCTTCACAAACATCGTATCGGCATAAATCTCCAGCAGTCCCGTTGTGCAGGATATCTGAACAGCACTGGGGTCAACCGCCTCGGCACCCTTTGCACAGGCATCACGCACCACCTGCCACTGGGGTGCTTCAACACCAAGATCCTGGTAATCCTGGGTGAAGGAAATCTGCCGGAAAATCCGCCTGGTCGCCTTAAAAATTTTGTCGATATACTCATGGCCAGGAGCATCAGCAGGCGTCTCATCCTCAAGCAGTTCAGAGTACGAGAGCAGCACCTGCACCTGGTTCAGGATATCATGCCGGGTTAAAGACGACAGGACATTCAGTTTCTTGTTCGCCTCCCGGAGCGGGGCGATATCACGGCCGATCGCAATCGACCCGGAGAAGGTGCCGTCCTCGGTGAAGTAGGCATGTATATTCCACTGAATTACATGATCATGCCCGTCACTACCGGTAATTACCGACTCAATCATTCCGGCAGGGCTTCCGGGGCTGAAGGAGGAGAGAAAATCATCCATTTCCACCGCATTATCCCCAAAGAATGCAGGAAGATATGACGTTCCGGTGATGGCGTCTGGCGTAGTGCCCATAAGGCTGCAGTAGGCGTCATTCACATACGCAACCGTGCCTTCCCCGGTCATCCAGATCAGGGGATCACTCACACTGTCGACCAAGCGGGAGAAACGCATTCCTTCACGGTGCATCTCTGAGGAGAGGTACGAAATAAGGAGACTGACGGCAACAAAGAGCACTGCTCTCCCCCCGGCCGTGAATAATTCCAGAGGAGTGCTCCCAAACCCTGCAACAAGAAGAAGATAGATGATGCCGATACCGGTTGCATAGAGAGGGACTTTCCGGTGAAACCAGTATCCCTCCAGGATGATCGGGATATAGAAGAGATGGGCCAAAAGGATCGTAACCCCGACAGAGATGCCGGCGGTCACCACCACAAATGAAAGGAGCGTCAGGCCGGCAAGAACCCATACTTTCAATGCCCTTTGAGAATCCCGACCGATCCCCATCGCACTCATAGCACATTTTCAGGGATACTGTAATATATAGGTGCCGAAGAGGAGCCGGTGCCATGCGCAGAGAGGAAAAAAAGGACCGCTCCCCACAATCAGGGAAGCCCATAGCGCCAGGCACCGACCGGAATATGAACGGAGAAACAGGCTCCCTCTCCTTTTGTTCCCGTCTCTGCAATTGATATGCCGGTGATACCCAGCACCTCTCTGATTAAGAAGAGGCCAAGGCCGGTATGTGAGCCAAAACCCCGATCAAAGATCTGCTCCTTCTGATCATCTTCCACACCGATGCCATTGTCAACAACGGTGAGAAGGCCAGAACCGTCCGGCTCTTCAGTAAAGGTAACAGAAATTATTGTGACGCTTTCTCCGTGCCGTACCGCGTTGTCAAAGAGATTATAGAATACCTTCACAAACATCGTATCGGCATAAATTTCCAGCGAACCTGTTTTACAGGAGAGATCAATCACATTACGGTCAATGGCATCGGCACTCCCTGCACATACATAGTTCACCTTCTGCCACTGGGGTTCCTTTACCCCGAGGTCCTGATAATCACGGGTAAAGGAAATTTGCCGGAAAATCCGCCTGGTCGCCTCCAGCATTTTTTCGATATAATCATGGCCGGGGTCATCTTTCTGCGTCGTCTCCTCAAGCAGTTCAGAGTAGGCGAGCAGCACCTGCACCTGGTTTAAAATATCGTGCCGCGTCAGAGAGGAGAGGATATTCAGTTTTTTGTTTGCCTCCCGCAGCGCCGTCCGGTAACGGTGCATCTCTGTGATGTCCATGAATGACACCACAATATTCATCGGTTCTCCACGGACGTCAGAGATGACCGTGGCCGAGACCAGCAGATCAATCGACCGTCCATCTACCGTTGTTCCGTGCTGCTCCCCAAACCAGCTCCCGGTTTCGGCGAGTTCATGTAAGATAACCTGCACCTGCTCCCCCCCGTTCTCACCGATATCAAGGACGGAGCGTCCCACCAGTGCGGTCTCATCGTCATACCCGATCATCTTTGTGAGCGCCGCATTTGCATAGCGCACCGTGCCATCCATCGAAAGCAGGGCAATTCCATTCTGTGTCGCCTCAATAGCCGCATTCTTCAGATGAAGGTCACGCTCTGCCTCATGGATATCGGTGACATCCTCACCGGAACTCAGCGTGCCGGTTATCATCCCGTCGGCATTGCGTATTACGGTATTGTGCCAGAGGATTCTCCGGTATTCACCGCCCTTTGTGAGTACCAGGTTCTCGGCAATCTCGTCCCCCGGCTGGATTTTTTCTGCTATCAGATTTCCAAGACGGCTGCTCACCTCATTTCTGATCGGGGATGGCAGAAATGTGGCATACCAGTTCTTTCCGACAATCTCCTCAGGGGGATATCCAAGAATCTCTGCTCCTTTCCGGTTAATGAGCTGCACGTTACCATTCCGATCGATGACCGTGAACATGGACGGTGCGATATCCAGATACTGTTGGAGGCTGTCACGCTCTTTTCGTACCATCTCTTCGCTCTGACGGAGTTCACGAAATACCGTATCATACGGGCGCCGAAATGCGGAGACAACAAGTGCCCGGTAAATCAGCGCAAAGGATGCCAGCTTGAAGAGATGCCCCGCAAAATTGGAGAATCCAAAGACACTGACATAGAAGGTGAATGCCAGTTCGGCACATATGGTGCAGACGATGGAGGCAACAACCAGCCAGAAGATATCATCCTCGAAGTGGTTACGATTCCGCCAGAGCAGGACAATACCCCCCAGAAGGAGAATGCAGATGATATACTCACTCGCGATCTTAAAGAGAGTCAGACCAGACCCCTCCACATAACAGGCAGGAAAGAGTCCCGGCACAAATGCGGCGGTTACGAGCACGACCGTGGTCGCCGCATAGATGCCGAACACCCGGTACGGTTTCAGGGAACGGTCAAACATCAGGGGTGCGATGACAAGGGTGAATGCCTCCATGTACCGGGCAATGATCCAGAGCTGGGTCGGCAGATTTGCGTCGTACCCAATGAAGATATTCATTCCCGCATAGGCAAGTACATGGATGAAATCAATGCCACCGATAAAAAAATAGGCAATCCCCAGCATGAGGAGATAGTTATTCTGCAGGTACTGACGGGTATTCCATGCGATGATGAAGATGGCACCTGCGATGATGATGGAAAACATCTCAGCGATGACATGGAAAAACAGGAAGCTGTAGAGAGAGGTGAGCGCGGCCCCTGCAAGGATCAGAATCAGGACAGCAAAGAAAACCCGGTTTTCTGAATAGAATCCTGCCGGAGTGTCAGGACCGCTTGTGTTTGAAATATTCATCTGCTCGTTCTCTCCACCACTGCCGTTCATTGACTATACCGATAGCGAACAGTTACCGTATAAACTCCTGCACAACATAATTTTATCTGAACCAAATCTCTTTTAACAGGCACAAAATGAGTCATTATTCACCCAAACGACGGAACAGATCTATGTATGCAGATACCTCGCGTGTTGATGCACAGAGACTGCACGGGCAGTTCAGCAGAGAGGTAACTTATAAATATTGCCTAAAAAAGATATGTTCTATATCGGATTAACAATCCACAAATATACCTACCAATACCCAAAATGAGGTGAATATCGTGCAAAAACTTATCCAATATATTCTTACTTTCATTCTTTTGATGTGCAGTGTTGCATATATCATCCCGGCATTTGGCATCTGATTCCTTCACGCACCGTGAACTTCTGGCAGATCCAAAAAAAACCACATACTATCTACCTTCTGCGGAGATCAAATACCCAGCGGGATACGCCGGGGGCCACATTACCGCACCGGCGTATCCCCCCCACCACACATCCCATGCCCCGGAATTTCGCAGCGAGGAGGTCGGTCTCTTCGGGGACAGTGAAGGTATAGAAATGAATGATCCCTCCCCGACGAACCAGCGGAATGACCTCGTCAAGAACGGTATTCATCCCATAGGGGGTGGGAACAATGGCACGGTCATATGCCCCCCCACAGGACGGAAGCAGCTGCATGGCGTCACCCTCATAGACGGTGACCGCATTCTCCACCCCGTTTTCCCGGACATTCTCCCGGAGAAACCCACATACATCCGGATTCATCTCGATCGCGGTCACCTGCGCACCCCGTTGTGCGGCGGGCACGACAAAGGGGCCGACACCGGCAAACGGCACCAGCACACGCTCCCCCTCGCGCACACAGGCCACCACCCGGTGACGTTCAGAGGCAAGGCGGGTGTTATAGAAGGCCGACTTCACATCCAGATGG
>Ga0075124_10000343_pt1 | contig 21693 bp, 20 predicted proteins | sample AntAceMetag02UKS_FD_69809 | JGI IMG/M metagenome (GOLD analysis project Ga0075124, IMG submission 69809) | Saline lake microbial communities from Ace Lake, Antarctica - Antarctic Ace Lake Metagenome 02UKS | ecosystem: Environmental > Aquatic > Non-marine Saline and Alkaline > Saline | place... | reverse complement strand
TCCCCACACACGTGGGGGTGTACCGCTAGGTGACGAATTGCCAGAAGATGCTATTAGTTTTCCCCACACACGTGGGGGTGTACCGGATGCCAGGGACTTTGAGTTTCGCGTAATCAGTTTTCCCCACACACGTGGGGGTGTACCTAGCTAGGGTATGAATCTCCATCGAGGTTCCGGGTTTTCCCCACACACGTGGGGGTGTACCTCCATCGCTGAGTTCATCAGCCCGGATGTTCACGTTTTCCCCACACACGTGGGGGTGTACCGGGTATTTCAGAGGCATCGGCAATAACTATACTGTTTTCCCCACACACGTGGGGGTGTACCTTCATAACCTTGCGCCTTTGATTAATTGACTTGGTTTTCCCCACACACGTGGGGGTGTACCGCTGTAAATTCTCGTCATCGTTAAGTGCGCGGCGTTTTCCCCACACACGTGGGGGTGTACCTTTGTATGTACTTCTCGCCGCGACCGATGGAAAATTTTCCCCACACACGTGGGGGTGTACCTGCCTACTGTGTTTCGTGGCCGGTGTGATCGCGTTTTCCCCACACACGTGGGGGTGTACCGGTAAGGCTAGATGCTACTAAGCCCATTGTATCGTTTTCCCCACACACGTGGGGGTGTACCTTTGTTCAGGTGTCATACACGCCTCCATTCAAAGTTTTCCCCACACACGTGGGGGTGTACCTAGTACTTATTGCATTGGCGGTGATCATTGTTGGTTTTCCCCACACACGTGGGGGTGTACCTATAGTCAACACAGAAACATAATACTCCAAGACGTTTTCCCCACACACGTGGGGGTGTACCGCGGGTATATGATAATCCACTGCACACACAGGAGTTTTCCCCACACACGTGGGGGTGTACCGTAGTTTCATCGTGTATTATGACGGTCACCTGTGTTTTCCCCACACACGTGGGGGTGTACCGAAGATAGAGATATAGATAAGAACAGCACAGGCGTTTTCCCCACACACGTGGGGGTGTACCTCTAAAGTCTCAACTCCGTAATTTGTTAAAATGGTTTTCCCCACACACGTGGGGGTGTACCTACACCCTGCAGTTCACCCAGTGTCGGCACGCTGTTTTCCCCACACACGTGGGGGTGTACCGGTGGTGTTGAATACCAACGCAAGCAAGCTAAAGTTTTCCCCACACACGTGGGGGTGTACCGTCATTGAAGACGAAGCAGATAAAGCACTACGGGTTTTCCCCACACACGTGGGGGTGTACCTGATTGCTAAGTGTTGGGGCGACCATGTTAAACGTTTTCCCCACACACGTGGGGGTGTACCTGTTTGATATGTTCATCCGCATGATACAACACGTTTTCCCCACACACGTGGGGGTGTACCTTGAGAAAGCATTTCCATCGCCTGACTAAACATGTTTTCCCCACACACGTGGGGGTGTACCTTCCCCCCTCAAGAGGGGGGCCAGGGGGGTAGCCGCGCCTCGCCCTTACAACACCGCACCGAAAGTAAATCTTGCCATTGCGAGCCCTGCATGGGAGAAGCGATCTGATAATTTATTGTAAGCAAATCATGCTGTGGTCCGATTTACCCCCACGCCGCGACAGCCTGTGATTGCTTCGTCGCTGACGTTCCTCGCAATGACGCATAGCCCTCCCCCATCAATATATCTAATAATCATGAGATAAGACGTTGCTTCCTTTGCCCCCTGCAACCCTTTAGCCGGTCACTCCCCTGGCGTGACCTCCGGGGTGGGCGTGGCTGTCGCCGTGCTTTCCCCTTCCGCCAGGATCACATACGACCGGAACCGGAGGAAAAAGTTGAGGATATCATTATCCACCAAAACCAAACGGCGCGGTACTTCAATTGAAAAACCAAAGTTGAAAGCAATTTGAAACCCCTGCCCAAACGGAAATTCCAGGAAGAATTCAGGCTCGATCACCAGAATGTCCTCATCCGAAATGCTTTCTTCTTCGATCAGCTCCCGCGGCGGGTCCGCTTCCTGCGCCATTGCAGCGGAAGGGAAAGCGAGTACCAGCACCCCAACCAGCACTGCCAGGCATAATCGAGTCATCCATTTTTTTCTGATGATCATAACATCCCTCTCCAAAATCTTTCAGTCCTGTTTTTATTTTAGCATTAAGCCTCTTGAATCGTAATGATTCAAAGAGATACAATCTTGATTGTTACGATATATCCTATTTATTCGTAATATATTCAATTTACAATAAGTGTTCTAATAGAACTAAAAGAGGAGATGATGCTAAAATTAAATGAGTTCCGCCACAACCATCATCCCTCAGGGGTGAAAATGTTGGTAAATTTTATTCGACGTGGATTTTCGGTAGTAGGCTCATCCAGTATAATCAGGTTATGACGGTCGCTGTGATTGGTGCAGGTGCTTCGGGTATGATGGCTGCTCTTCAGGCAGCCTGGAGTGGGGCGTCTGTGACCCTGTTTGAACGCAATGCAACATTGGGACGGAAGCTGCTTATAACTGGCAGCGGGCGATGCAATATTACGAATAATGCGGCTGTAGCGGCAAAATACACCTGTGCAGACTCAGCATGGATAAAAACCCTGATCAACAGGTTCGGCATATGCGATTTACTCACAGTGCTCACTGAAATAGGTATTCCAGTCTATAAAACGTTTGACGGATGGTATTATCCCTTATCTAATTCAGCACATACAGTGGTGGAAAGTTTCTCTTGCGCGTTGGGTCTAGCTGGCGTAACATTGTGTACATCGGCCCAAGTAATTTCGATCTGTGTAAGTGGGCAAGGTTTTTCCGTCCGCTTTCTTCGCGACGGGACTGAACAAGAAAAAAGGTTCGAGCGGGTGATTGTATCTGCTGGCGGCATGGCGTATCCTTCACTCGGCTCACGTGGTGAATTGTTTCCTGTGCTGGAGCATCTGGGGCACACGGTTTTACCAATACGTCCTGCCTTAGCGCCAATTCTGGCAGACCTTGGAAATTGGCAATCTCTGCAGGGAGTGCGCCTGAACGCAGGTGTTACGTTGTGGAAGCGGTCTCAGCGCCTTGCCTTTTCAAAAGGAAATCTAATTTTTACCAAGTGGGGCTTAAACGGCCCGGCGGTTATGAATATCAGTCACTATATTTCAATCCAGCCAGGTGCCGCGCTTGATCTATCTCTCAATTTGCTGACGTTTTTAAATGACGAATTCGAAAATTTATTGGCAAAAAAAAGGATGAGCCGCATACCTCTGCGAGTGTTTCTGGGTGCCTTTTTTCCACCTAAAGTTGCGATGCTCTTACCTTTAAACGCCCATTTACCGGAAGATATTACTCTATGCCAGATTGATGACCGCACGCTTGACCAATTTGTCAAAAGGTTAAAGGATATTCGCTTACCGGTAAAGGGTGTAAGAGGTTTTGAATACTGCCAGGTCTCAACTGGCGGCGTTCCTGTGGGAGAAGTGGATCCACGGACACTGGAATCGCGTCGGTTGAAAGGGCTGTTTCTGACAGGTGAAACGCTTGATGTGGTTGGTCCTTGCGGAGGATATAACCTGCAATATGCTTTCAGCAGCGGGGCGCTGGCTGGTAGGGAGGCCGCTGGCAGGGCGGATGGGTAAGACACTTCTTTTGCTTTAAGCATAACAGGGAAAGGTTATTTTCCCCGCAGGCGAGCCTGTACTATCTGGAGGCGAACAGCCTTTAAATTATTTAATGGGGCAGCAGATAAAAAATTTGAGCAGACTAGCTTGATGTTTTTCTGGGATAGAACTAAAACTGGAACCTAAATTGCAACCACTATCCGGTAAAATAGAAGTCCTTATAGGTACAAAGAGACATGATCACATGAAAAGATTAGCGTTCATCCTTACTGGTCTGCTGCTCCTTATTGTTTTTCTCATCCCATCCCATATTGGCGCATCCCAATCCACGCGTCCTGACGCAGCGCAGATCACCCATTTTCTGAACGAACACCCTCTGATCGCCGGATCCGGCGCGCAGGTCCTAGATGTGACCATCCAGGGCGAGGCGCTGGTCATCAACCTCAGCCAGGCAGTCCTGCCTGAGGGGACCTATGATGAAGCGATCTTCACCCAGCTTCAGGCTGACCTGAATGAAGCGTTCAACATTGACCAACTTTTCCTGACCACTTTCAAGGTCGAGGGTGAACTGCTGGAATATTGGGGGCGTCCCATCCCTGATTTCAACCTGACCGCTAACCGTTCCGAAATCCTCACGGACAAAGGCGAGGGTCCGCTCTCAGGTGTGGTGGTCGCTCTCAGCCCGGGGCATGGCCTATACTGGAACGAGACCTATTCGACCTGGATGTACCAGCGGGCGGAGTTTTGGGGCATCCGTGAAGACACCCTCAACTCGGAGATCATGCACTACGTCCAGGCCGCATTAATCAATCAAGGCGCTACGGTCATCCAACTGCGGGAATTTGATAAGGACGCCCGCACCGGCGTGACCGGCTACCCTGCCTGGTATGAGGATGCGCGCCAGTATGCCATCTGGTTAGGACTGCCTGAGGCGATCTGGGACGGGAGCAACACCAACTACAACAGCGATATCCGTTCCAGGCCGTATATGGCGAATTACTACGGCGCGGACATCCTCATCAGCCTGCATAACAACGGCTGGGACGGCAGTTTGCGCGGCACGGAAACCTACTGGGATACCGACAATCATCCCAATTCCGCTGCGCTTGCCAGCGCGGTGCATACCAGCATCGTAGACACCTTGACAGAAACATACGGCTCCTGGACGGACCGGGGCACCAGAGCCTCCGACAGCGGTTACGGCGAGATCAACTACGCTCAGATGGCGGCGATCCTGGTCGAACTGGCATTCATGGATAACGTCAATGACAACGCCCTCCTTCACGAGGAATCCTTCAAACAGCTTTCTGCAAATGCCATCACCGAGGGAGTCTGCGATTTCTTAGGGGTGACCTGCCTGGATACTGAAATCGGCTTGGGGAAACCAGCCCTCACACCGGCATACGGAGACGGCGTTTGTGACTCCGGCTGGTACCGCTACGTCAATGCACTTGAGAAATACGCCTATCTGGCTTTAAATGTTGAGGATGAGGCACAAAGCGCACACACAGCCGTGTGGCAGACTGAACTGCCCACCAACGGCGAATATAAGGTGGAAGTCTTCATCCCTGATCACGGCAGCATCAATTGGAGCTGCCCCGAGTTGACCCTTGCGGATGATACTGGGTTCGCGACGTACGCCGTCGAACATGCCAACGGTATTTCGTCCATCCATCTCGACCAGAGCAGCTATGCAGACGAGTGGGTCCAGCTTGGCACCTTCCACTTCAATGAAGAGAGCGGCACGACCACTGCCATGGTCACTTTGTCGGACGTCACAGGAGAAACCTCCCAGACAACCACGGTCTCAGCAAGTTCAATGCGCTTCACCCTGATCGGGGATTCGGGTGTCCAATTCTATGACACTGCCTGGGTTGATGATTCTTGGTTAACGGATGAAATAGACGCCTCAGCGGATGATATCCGGGATTTTCTGACCTTCTACGGCAGCTGCCTGGATGAACCGGTCATAGACGTAGATGCGCAGGAGATAGATATCCCCGTGCTGATCCAGCAGGCAGCCTCCGCCAACGAGATCAGCCCCAAACTCCTGCTTGCCATCATGGAAGCCAAACAAAGCGCCCTCAGCACCTGCCCCAGCCAGACCGCGTTAGCCAGCCTGATGGGTCTGGAGCCAGCCTCAACTGCGCAAGCCCAGATCGCGGCAGCCGCTGCCCAAATCCAGGCTGCCATCACCGCACTTGCGAACGATGGTCAAACCCCCAACGGTTGGATAACGGGAACGTCAAAGACCACCCTGGATGAGGTCAGTGTGACCCCAGCCACCAATACCATCAGCATCTTATTTGATTACACCCAAAATGCTGGTGTGACCTGGGGTGGGTCCACCACAGATGAAGAAGGTGTCCAGGGGGTCTACGCTGCCTGGGAAGATTATTCCCTCAACAGAACTGTCCTTGGAGAGGTTTATCAAATCTTTTTCCCCACAGTGCAATGATCCAACATCCTTACAAAAAACAGAGACGTCCCTATCGGGGCGTCTCCTTTTTCATAGTCATCAGTCATTTTTTATCGGATGATTTAAGAATTATCCTTCCGGCTCCGATTCTTCTTTCGGCGCAACTTCGCTTCCTTCTTCGAACGCTTCTTCTGTTTCTTCCGGAAGGACTTCTACTTCTTCCAAGTCTTCTTCTACCTCGTCTTCCGAAATGATGTCCACATCCGCAGGAAGGCTGCTGATTTCCTCGATATAGGCAATATAGAAGCCCACCATCCTGGAGCAGTTCTCAATCGACAGGCGTTCATTAACCCCGTGTACACGCTGAAGGTCTGTTTGGCCAATCATCAACGGCGTGAACCGCAGGGCGTTCTTCGTCACCAGCGAATAATGACGTGCATCCGTACCGCCCAAGACCAGATAGGGCGCGACCAAAGACCCTGGGAAAGCTTCTTTGATGATCCTCGAAAGGCGCAGGAAATAAGCTGACTCCGTATCCGCTACTGGGGATGGATCCCAACCGGAATTGCCTTCCAGTGTCTCCCCTTCCAATGGGGTGACCTTGACCCGCTCGTCAGCGATCCTTTCCAGCACCATCTCATACACAGAGCGCAGGTCATCACCCGGCAGGATGCGTAAGTTGACTACGGCCTCAGCTTTACCGGGCAGGACATTATCCTTGACGCCAGCATTGATGATTGTAGGAGCAGTCGTGGTCCGGATAGTAGCGTTCATCACGTTGGATTTTGGCAGCTCTTTCTTCAAGAGACCGCTGAACAGCCAGGTATTGGCAAACAGCATCCGCTGGAAGAAAGGCATCGCAGACCCCAGATACCCCATTAGGAATTCAATCACCTCCAGATGCGCTGGCATTGGGTTCGCTTCCAGCACAGCGACCGCCCTGGACAAGATCCCAATCGCGGTCTCCTGTGCCGGCATGGATGAATGCCCGCCGTCCATTTCCACTGTAAGGCGCAAGCTCATATACCCCTTCTCGGAGATCCCCACCACACCGATCGGACGCTCAACGCCGGGGAGAAATCCGGTGATCACGTTCCCGCCCTCGTCCAGCAGGCTTCCCAAAGAGACGCCTCGTGAATGAAGGCGTTCTGCAATAGCCGTCGCGCCGTTTGCGCCGCCGACCTCCTCATCATGACCGAACCCCAAATAGACCGTCCGCTCAGGTTCAAAGCCCTGTTTCAGCAGGTACTCGACCGCTTCCAGAACGCCAATCACACCGCTTTTAATGTCCAGCGTACCGCGTCCCCAGACATACCCGTCCGCAATCTCGCCGCTGAAGGGCGGGTGGGTCCATCCGGAATCCTCGCTGGTGTCCGCAGGGACAACATCCAGGTGCGAGATCAGCATAATGGGTTTCAGGTCAGGATCCTTGCCCTCCCAGGTATAGAGCAGGCTGTATTCGTTGATAATTTCCTTTTTCAGTTGGGCATGCACCTGCGGGTAGAGGGTTTCAAACAGCCGATGCAACCCGGTGAATGTGATCCCATCAAACTTCTCCGGTTCGTTATACGAAATCGTCTTGTACTGGACTGCCAGCCCCAGGCGTTCTGCAACGGATTTCCCGTCGATGCTGATGAAATCACGAGGTTTGGCTTTCTTTTGCGGCGGTGAGAAAAAGAGTGTCCGCAGGAATACAAATCCCGCCACAAACAGCAGTAGCACCCCCAAACCAATCAGCAGTGAAATAAGAATCTGTCCGAGTGTCATAATTTCCGTCTCCTAAAATAATGATTCCAGTCCTGTTCACCAGGGTTAAAGAGTTCCCTGCCGGGTCAACCCAGGAGAACCCTTGTTGACGTTATTTAACCGAGATGTTCTTTTCCTTGAGCAAGTCACGGAACCGCGCTTCAGAGTCCCCAGATTCAAAAGCACGTCCTGGAATAAAGGGATATATCCGCTCATCGGCTACATAGACCAGGAGAAAAAATCCTTTCCTGTCCACCACATTCCTGATCTTCGCCCAGTCCATTTTAAGCGCCTGGTCATCAATCTGCATGGTCACACCGGAATCTGTAAAAGTCAACTGACGCTCCTTTTGCAGATCCTCATTGGATTTGAAGGTCCGGGAGATCTGCATCGGGATAACCACCAGGTAATAAATGATGTAGAACACGCCAACCACGAGGACTATGATCGCGATATTCCGCAAGGATGCATCTGCAATCGAGGGAAATAAAATGATGACCACTGAGGCGATCATTGCCAGGACGGTAACGACCACAATCAGCAGAAAACCCGGAGATTTCGATGCCAGCGCACGCGAAGCACGAACGTAATCCTTTTGGTCTGGCGTGAATTTAATGACCAACCTCTCATCCTTCATATTTTTTCCTTTTCTTAGGTTATTTTTCATATTTTACCACTGCGTCAAGCACAAACAAACACCCCGCGGCAATCCAGTAATGGCTTGAGCTAGAATTATGAGGCATAATTATACTGAGAAACCAACAACAGTGAAGTCAGGAAAATATGTCCGAGCCAAACCCCAGTGATCCATACACGCCTGCCATCCATTTACTCTTTACGGAGTCTGTCCTGCAGATTCCTGAAAACCAACGCCTTGCAGAACGCCTGACCTCGATCGAAGTCTCGAAAGACAATGAAGATGTGCAGGTCTCCTGGAGCGTCCAGGACGCTGAAAGCTGTCTGGGGACATGCCGCTTCGGGGACCATACCATCCAGATCATCGGGCTGGGTGAGCCGCTTCCCAGTGATGTGGTTGACCGCACTATCCAGGTCACCCATTGGCAGCCGCAGATCAAAGCCGCCATGCGTCAGCATCGCGCCTACCTGACGCTGGTCTACGCCGGTTCTCATCCCGATCCCATTGAAAAGATGCTTGCCCTCTACAAACTCGCCCATGCCCTTGCCAACGAGAACCTCGTGGGGATCGCCAACGCGCCAGCCTGGACTGCTCATCCCATTGGAGAATTCTTATCCCCGGAGAAGATCCTCTCCTACCGGCGGTCGTTCCCTTTCATGCTTTGGATCGGATATATCAAGTTCTATGTTGATAAGGATCGCTATTGGTGGGGAACCAAAGGCCACCATATCTTCGACGTCCCGGACCTGGCATGCTTTGTAGGATCCGAAAAAGAAAGCGCCGGCGTCACCGATCAATTCGCGAACATCTTTTATTACCTCTATGGGAATGATGTTGCGGTCACCGCCGGAGATACCCTGCAGATCGACCAGACGGAGGCGTACATGCAGTTCTCAGAAGTTCCAGAGAACGCAGAATACCTGATGGGGCCATCAGGCACTCTGGTGATCGAAGCGATCAATCCCGAAAATGCCGCGTCAGCGGATTAACTTTCCGGGTATATAAAATCAATGACAAACTGAAATTGTTCTGCGGTCTCCACAGCGTGAGGGACGAACTGCCGCACCCAGGCGACTGCTTCCTCGCCTGAGATCTGATGAATGACCTTCGCCAGACAGGCGGCGAAAGTGCCTGTCCGCCCAAAGCCGGCATGGCAGTGGATCGCGATCGTCTTCCCGGCATGCGCTGCTGCCAACACCTGCGGCACTGCACCCTCGAACTGTCCTACCTTCGGGATAGAGAAATCGGGGACAGGCACATAGATCACATCAACCCCCATCTGCTGATAGATATGCCGCAGATTTCGCTGGGTAATCGCCTCAACATCCTCATCCGGGGTCAGCATCACAACCGTGTCCACCCCCGCCCTGATATAGGCTTCCAGGACCTCATGCGCGGGGTCAAATGCCGGGCTGAAGGGCATTGGGCTGCGGTAAATCTTTCCCGCCAAACCAAAAGGTAATTCGGTCAGAATTTCAGTCAATAATTGTCCATCTCTTTATCTCCTGGCAGTCCGGTTTATTTTTCCAAAGCCTGCGGTCCTGTCGAGAAAATAAAATGTCCCTCATCATCCTTATCCAGTGGAGAGACTGCGGCAGCCGCGTCGAGGGTCAGCGGTCCGTAAATATGGGGGAACTGCTCTCCACCATCTATCGGGCTTTCATAGCGGATTTCCGGTTCCACCTTATCCACGGCGATGCACAGTAGATACAGGTTCGACTCCCCGCTGTAATAGGCATTCGCCGCCCGGACCACCTGATGGACCTCCGAGCAGTGAATGAACCCCTCGGTCTCCATGCTCTCGGGTGCGTATGCACCCGTCCGTTGTGCTTCCGCCCAATCCTTCTTGGGGAGGATATGATAGATCACCTCACCATACCGCAGGTAAGTCAGCGTATAGGTTGCCATACCCGCCAGGTCTTTTTCCTGCTGGAAGTAGTTAACCCAAACACCTGACAGATGTTCAAACGCTTCCGGTGAAACAGCCACAAGACCCAGATTTAATTCCTCAAGAAATTCTCCAGTGCTGCGGATGGACAACCCAGAATCTGCCCCAAGTTCAACTTCCAGGAACCGCGCCATCAAGGCGTTCACTGTCGTATGTTCAGCCTCATCCAGCGCCTGGAGCCAGGGTACCCCATGAGAGATTGCCATACGGCAGGCTTCATAGAAGGAAATCCGCTCTATGTCGACATGCCCATCTAAAAAATCTGCTTCGGTCAGTGAAACGCCGAGTTTGGTCTCAAACATCCCTTTGACCCGGGTAAAATCGTCCTGCCGCATCCATCCTCCATCTTCAAAAGGCACTTTCTCCCCATTATAGCCTGAATCTGATAAGAATTATCATAATACCCACCTTGTGGTATAATTTCCGCTGGAAAACGAAGATGTCTGCAAGACTATTTGATTTGGGTGAACACCAATCCGGTGTATAATCACCCGTACTAACAAACCAGATAAATTTATTAGGAGGAAGTCTGATGAAGGTTATTGTTGATGAAGATCTGTGCCTGGGTTGTGGTATTTGCGAAGGTTTAGCCCCTGAGGTTTTCAGCCTGGCAAATGAACCCTTCGCTGAAGTCCTGCTCGATCCGGTCCCAGCAGAATTCGAAGATGCCGTTCGGGAGTCTGTGGAAGAATGTCCCGAAGAAGCAATCTCCATTGTAAAGGATTAATTCTCTGAGAGTAGATTGAACAAAGAAGAGGCTGTCTAATCAAAGACAGTCTCTTTTTTTTGTGAATGGGGAGTAGAAAATTATTCCTGGGGACCAGGTACCAGGAAATGAGACAGGATCCGCCCACTTTTATCAAAAGGTGTATTCCTAATACCTAATACATAATTACCCAATACCTATTAACCAATCCCTGCTTCACACCTCCGGGCGGAACAGCCCCAGGGCGACCGCCCGTGCCACAAGCTGCTGGATGTTGTGCGCCTCCAACCGTGCCTTCATGTTTGCCACGTAGCCGCGGATCGTACGTGGGCGCAGCCCCAACTGCAGGGCGATCTGCGCCGTGGTCAGCCCCTCCCCCAGCAGCACCAGCACCTGATGCTCCCGCCGGCTGAGCCTGGGCAGGTCCTCATCCGGCACCGGCGCGCTGTGCGTGATCACCACCACATCCGCCTGCTGGCGGGCGAAGAGCGGCCCCGGTACGCCCGGCAGGTAGTCCTCCCAGCGCCCCTGGTTGACCGCCGCTACGACCTGCTCCGGTGTGGCGTTCACAGACATCACCCCGAAGGCATCCGGTTCCTTGAAAATCAATACGCGTGTCATTTTTGTTTCCCTCCTGAGTCCATCTTATCCGTGCAAAAGTAATCTTGATGTAGAACACAATAGAACATTTGTTCTAATCATACTCAATTCACACAGGTTTTGTCAAGCGGGGAAACATTAAGAAATCTTGATAATGGGGAGGTAAAGAGAATAGTATGTATGGTGTCATTGCGAGTAGCACCAATAAGGCGCGACAATACAACCCGAGAATCATAAAATAAATACATCACAATTGGATTATCTTCTAACACGCGTCAACCTTAGATTGCTTCGCCCTTACAGGGCTCGCAATGACAATTATTCTGTCATTGCGAGGAGCGTCAGCGACGAAGCAATCTGATGTTCGCACAAACCAGGAATGATCTAACTGTAGTGAGATTTTAATCCAATAAAAGTCCTGGATTGCCTTTTCTTTGCGAGATTTACAATGACAATAAGTATCATCAGGGAAATTCAATTACTCCAAATAAAACAATTGATGCCCCACGAAAATCAGCCGGATCGGGCGGGTGCAGACTGCCACATCCGGCAGCGCAGCCAGTATAATTACCCCCAGGTATCGTCCCATGAAAATCCACCAGATCATCCGCTCAAACCGTAAAACCTTCAGCCTGGAGGTCAAGCCCGACGGCAGGCTGACCGTCCGCGCGCCGGCGTCCGCCACCGATGCGCAGGTTCGAGCCCTGGTCGCCAGGAAAGCGGATTGGATCATAAAGACCCAAGCCAGGCTGGCCGAGAAATATCCCCCACTCACCCCCAAGACCTTCACGCCGGGAGAGACCTTCTGGTACCTGGGCGAGCAGTACCCCCTGCGCCTGACGGACCGCCAGCGCCCGCCCCTCGACCTGGACGGCGCATTCCTCCTCTCGCAATCTGCCCAGGACCGTGCAAAAGAGATCTTCATCGCCTGGTACCGGGAGGAGACCCGCCAGATCACTCAGCGCTTGATCCAGCAATATTCAAATCAATACGGCTTCAAGGTTCGCCGGGTGCGGATCACCAGCGCGCGCACCCGCTGGGGAAGCTGTTCGAGCAACCACAACCTCAACTTCTCCTACCGACTCTGCATGGCGCCCCTGCCCGTGGTTGAATACGTCGTCGTCCATGAGCTGGTGCACCTCAAGATCCCCAACCACAGCAAAGCCTTCTGGAACACGGTCGCTGAGATTGATCCCGCTCATCGCCAGCACCGCGCCTGGCTCAAAGAGCACGGACCGCTCCTGACATTGGATTAACAACATCAGAGACACCTAAGGGTGATGCATGCATCGCCCCTCGCCACCTGCTCAAAGAGACCACACGCCAGAATGCTGCAATGTAACCGTAAAAGAAAACCCCCGGAGGCAGTCAGATACCGGGGGTCTGTTTTTCTCAGGTTAACTTCTAAATTTCTAAAGTTCGCAGTAGCGGTCAATCCGCTTTGCGATCACCGCCAGGCTGTCATCCCAGAACTTCTTATCCCGGATATCAATATCAAACCGGGCAGCCAGCTCTGCAGCCGGGGCTTCTCCCGTGCTGGAGAGCAACTTTTTATAATCCGCGACAAAGGCGTCACCTCGCTGCTGATAGATGGCATACAATCCCACGCCAAACAGCAGCCCAAACGCGTAAGGGAAGTTGTAGAACGACAACCCCGCCGAGTAATAATGCGACTTCCAGGTCCACATGAATTTATGCCGGTAATTCTCATCCAGACCATCACCGTAAGTCGCCGCCTGGGCCTTCTCCATGATCTCACACAGCTCATCCGCATCCAGGTCCGCTTTCCCCCGGCGTTCAAATACCTCTTTCTCAAACAGGAATCGTGAATAAATATCCACGATCACCTGCGCATCGCCGATCAGGTCTGTTTCAAGCAAAGCCAACTCTTCCTGTGGGTTCGAGACCGTATCAATGACCGCGTTGAACATGATCGTTTCACACATAATGGATGCAGTCTCAGCCATGGTCATAGGCGTCTGCCGCTGGAGGAGCGTTTTCTCAGCCTGATTCATATTGTAATTGTGATACCCGTGGCCCAATTCATGGGCAATGGTCATCACCTGGTCGAGTGTCCCATCAAAGTTGCACAGGATCCGGGATTCCTTCACCCCCGGCAGGCTCATGCAGAACGCACCGCCGCGCTTGCCGGCGCGTGACTCTGCATCAATCCAGTTTTTATCAAACACATTTTTAGCAAACCCTTCCAGATCCGGCGAGAACCTGCCGAAATTCTTTAAAATGAATTCCCTTGCTTCGTCAAAGCTGTACACCTTATCCAGCTTACCTGTGGGTGCGAACACATTCCACCACGGCAGCGCCTTCTGCCCGAACCGGGCAGCCTTTGCTGTGAAGTAGCGGCGGAAAGCAGGGAAGGAACCCTCCATCGCCTGCAGCATCACCCGCAATGTCTTCCGGTCAATCCTGCCCTGGTCAACGGGCTCATGCAAGGCATCTTTCCGGCCGCGGTGCTGGTTGAGGATATTCACCCACCCCTTGATCCCATTCAGGCAGGCTGCCAACGGTTCTTTAACCGTTTCCCAGGCTGCAATTTCCGCTTCATAGGCTCGCCTGCGAACGGATTCATCCGGGTGCGCATGCAGGTTGATCAGCGCTGGCATGGGCAGGGTCTGCACCTTGCCATCCAGATCAAAATCCACGGTCTTCTGTGAGGTTACCGTGCCCTGCAGCTTGCTCCAGGCGTTTGGTCCTGAAAGGCTCAGTTCACTGGAGAGGATTTCCTCTTTCTCACTCATCAAATACTGGCTTTGTTCCGCCATTTCCATCACAGGAAAAGCATGCTCACCTGCGCTGTTCCCCAGAGCCAGAACGTCCGGCAGCATATCCTTGAACTGCCCGATCCAGGCTTCCAGGAGGATGTCAACCTTTCTTATGGCGACCATGACGAGGTCGAACTCCGACTTCATCCGCCTGGCTTCTTTATCAAATGAATTCGTTGCCATACATAGCGAGAAATAGCTATAGATGGTTATCGCTTTATCCATGAGTATGTTCACCCTATCAACCATGATGCTGATGGCATTATTGATCACCTCAGGTGCAGCTGATGGATCCACTTTGACCAGCTTATTCTGATACAGTTGGTGGATCAATTCAATTTCTTCCTTCACCCAGGCGGTATCCTTTGCCAGAATTGGGGAATTCAATCCGCTGTAAACACTTGAGAGGTCCCAACGTGGGGGGGTGGTTGCCATAAGTTACTCCTTTTACAAGACATGTGGACTTATTTTATGATCTGTCATACATTATAGGCGAATTCCTTGCGCTCATCCGCCCGAAAATTCAGATTAACACGTGCCGTGCGCCAGTAACGCTGCTGATTCTCCCACTCGTACCAGTTGATTGAAGGTTGCGCAGGCTTTGGGAGTCTCCTGAACGATCAAGGTCTCAATCCCTGCTGCCCTGATCACTCGACGGGTTTTCTCCGGTACTTTCAAGGCGCCGTTGACTCCGTTGCCAATCACCAGGGTAGAGATTCCCGAATCCAGGACGCACGCAACCATCCGAGGTTTCAGCGCATGCCCCTTTCGCGCCACCCAGGCGCTGACTTCACCCTTCAAGATGCAGATATCTTTTCCAACCTCTTCGCCATCCATTGAATGGACCACGCCTTTAATTTGAAATCTCCCCCAATCAAAACATTCAATTGGTCCCTGCGAATCTGTAAACATTTCTTACCTCTCAGGTCTTCATAACTGCCCCAATGACGAGCCTAACAGCACAGGTATAATGATGGTAGTTTGATTATAATGTGAACTCTGGAGAAGGTTCAACAACTTCCAGACATGGAGAGGACCTATGGCGTTTCAAATTACCCCTGAATGGCTCATCAACCTCCCGGATGATTTTGAGAAACGGGTTGAAGATGAAAAACTGATCTTTTGGAGAACCGGCGTCAGCGTCATCATTGCCGCCTTCGGTCTGCCGCCCAATACTGCAAAGCTGGAACTCTTGAACCAGATTCAGGAAAAATTTCCTCAAGATACACTCGAGAAGCTGGTCTCGACCAAAGGGGAAATCGTTGGTTTAGGGTACACGCAAATCCAAGATTTTAACGGGGGAAAGAAACGCCTCTCCCTGATCACCTTCACCGCCAGCGACACCTCCTGCGTGCAAATCGCCTTCTATCTTGATGATCCCACCGATCTGGATTGGGCGAAATCGGTCTGGGAGAATCTTGTCTACCATCCCACAACTGAAAGCAGCTCAACACCATAGGAGTCAAATAGTAATCTTTCGCTGGATATTAAGATTATAAATCAGGTTAATGATAATATTAAACATTCTTAATAATTAATATAAGTTTTCATGAGTTCAATCTTTATTTTTCTTAATTTTGTGATATAATCGTTTTGAACACTCACTTCAAAACGGATCCGAAAGGAAATCTCATGAAAAAAGAAGTCCGTCCCATCGACAGCTTCAAGAAAATTGGTTTCAAGGATTATGGTACGTTGATCCTTACCCAGGGAGAGCAGGAATCACTGACCGTTGAAGCAGATGAGGAGCTCTTACCAGAATTAATCACCGAGGTCCGTGATGACAAGTTAGTTCTGGGTCTTAATGATGATTGGATCAACCGGATCGGCAAGATTATTTCCTCCGTATTCAACAGGAAAGAACATCAAATCACATATTACCTGACCTGTGTCAATCTTGAGAGCATCAGCATCAGCGGCAACTGCAAACTCGGATGTGAATCATTAGAAACCGACAATCTCGGCTTGCATGTTTCAGGATATAGCGAAATGTCCTTCGCCCATCTGTCGTGCGATTCTCTGAGTGTTCACATCAGCGGTCGGGGTGAGTTTGAGGGACATGGCAGGGCAGACGATCAAAAGATTCATATATCCGGCTCTGGTGAATATAAAGCGGAAGACCTCGCCAGCAAGAAAACAAAAATCACCATCTCTGGTCAAGGGAATGCCTCAATTCGGGTCGAAGAGAGTCTGGATATCGCAATTTCCGGTCTCGGGCAGATCAATTATCATGGCCATCCCAAACTGCGCCAGGTGATAAGCGGTGTAGGTAAATCCCAATGCCTGGACGAAGATTAATGACCTTTAGTTAAGGGAAAGTGCAATGGCTCAGGAACTCAAGATCGAAAAGAAAGCATCGGAAGTCATCCAACCAGGAACTGAAGCTGAAGCGCGTCAAGCCATCCGCAGCAGAAAAGACCTCTCCGGCGCAGACCTGCATGGACTGAATCTCCAAAACCTAAATACTGCAGGCGCAATCCTGCGTAAAACAAACCTCACAGGGGCAGACCTGTCTCACAGCCTGCTGGTCAGGCCTAATTTATATCGGGCCAGACTGAATGATGCTGCTATCCACAACACCACTTTCCTGGGGGGTGATCTTGTAAGAGCCAGCTTGATTGGAGTAAACCTGGGTGATTCTGCCATCATGGGCGCAGATGCACAGGACGCTGATTTCAAGAATGCTTGCCTGCGCAATGCAGGCCTTTTCAACACCAGTCTGCAGAATGCAATTTTCACCGATGCTGACCTCACCAATGCCCGATTGGCAAGGTTGGACGTAACAGGCGCTGATTTCACCGGCGCAGACCTGACGGGTGCTCGTGCCTTCCAGGTGGATTGGTCCAGCGCAAAAGTACCGCCCGTCATCATTCCTGAGCCTTTCGTCAAATTACCAGTTTGGGCATGGTCCGTCCTTGCTGGCGGGTTGCTGGGATTCCTCGCTGTCCTCATCTATGCACTCACCCACAAGGACAATTCTGCATCAGCCTCCTGAATCAAGCAAGAGCCGCTCCTGAGGGGTTAACCCAACAAACGATCCCTGCACAACCCAAGAATTGAGGTTCAATCTCCTCCAGCGCCATCACTGGAAGATTACTCCCTTGAAAGGTATTCACTCATCATAAAGGTTATTAATTCGGTATTCTTCGGTACACTCCCCCACTTTTTCACTCCCAAATTGTTCACTTCAATCCACTCTTTGCCAGCCGATGCCATTAGCTGACTAACCACAGAGAGTTCCGCCCTAATGCCTGATACCTGGAACCTGATCCCCCTCCCCTAGTCCCCGATCCTTTCCAATGCCCGTCTGATCATTCGCGCACTCTCTTCAAGCTGCTCTCGTCCAGGCAGCTTTCCCATATTGGCATTCACATTCAGTTCAAATTCATCTTCCTTAAACCGAGGAAAAACATGCAGATTGACATGCTCAACATCCTGCCCCGCAGCCCGCCCATCCGCCAGGACCATGTTCACACCCTCGCAGCGTAAACCGCTGGCGTGCAGTGCACGATCCATCATCTGCCCCACCCGCATGATCTGCTCAGCGTCTTCCACGGATAGCTTGCAGAGAGATTCAGCATGCACTTTTGGGATCACAATAATATGACCCGGTGTGATGGGTTGAATCTCCAAGAATGCCATTGTGCGTTCATCTTCATAGAGGATGCTCGCCGGTAGTTCGTGGGCAGCGATTCTACAATAGATACACATAATGAAAAATACCTCAATATCTGAATTTGATATTATAAATATAACACAATCACCCGGCCGAAAAACACCGCGTCAATAGGCAATGATGAATGTTGCTGTCTATAGGATAGCATGAATTATTCTCCAAAATAGAATAACTGATTAAATTTAATTCTAGGAGAAAACTGGAACAATGGGCTGGTCCCCATCATTCACCGGCATCACAAGTGGAGTCGTCATACCATTCGCAGTAATAAGATTCAAGCTGGTCATACCGAGTAAGGTTATGCTTATAGAGGCAAACAGCTTCTGCGAGGGCGGCGTCGGTCTCGTCAGACGCCATGCTTTGAAGATATTCACAATCCGCGTCACGTGATTCTTCCCAGGTAAGCTGAATCTCCATGAACGCCATCCGGTCCTCAGATTCAGATTCCATGGAGAGGATTGCGTCCACCTTCGTCTCAACCAGGTATTCAGAAAGCACCGCAGCTTCCGTAAAGCAAGCCGACCGTTCCTCATTTGCATCAATCTGTGAACAATCCGGCAGATCCTCAAGCGTTTCCGGGCTGGGGATTTCGGTCTCTGTCGCAAGGGTGAGGTTGTCTGACAGTTCATTCTTGGTTTGCTGAGAGAAGAAAAATGCGCAGCTTAAAAGAACGCCAATGATAGCCAGAAAGGAGAGATTCTGCATATTCCGGCGCATGGTTCACTTCCCCCCTGCAGTGACCGGTAAACCAGTAACCGTTTTAGACATAAGAGTCAAGCCAGGAAAACCATCCTGAGATGGTGAAATCATCCTCATTATTGACTCAATGTGATTTAATTCAATCATTAGTAAATAATTCATCCAATCCTATGCATAATATATCGAACCAGAATATTATAGCCCCAAAATTCTTAAAGCCAAAACTATTCAATAGAATAGAGATCGCCCGAAAGCTTATACAAAGGTTTGATTAATTCGCTGGTATTCGCAACAATTAAAGGGATAGACCAACCAATTTTTATCCGTATCCCGGTCTATCATCTCATTAATGGTAAGTGTTCGGACTGCGGGTATAATATCCGCAGTCCAACATTTAACTGAATGGATCAATCATATGGGAAGGAAATAACCGTATGAATAAGATCGAACGAGTGAGAGCTGTATTGAAAGGGGAAATCCCCGATGCAGTACCCGCGAGTTTCTGGTTCCATTTCCCGAAAGACCAAGCTCATGGTAATGCAGCTGTTAAAGCACATCTGGATTTCTATCGGCAGGCTGATCTGGACTTCCTCAAGATCATGAACGAACACCACTACCGCGTGGAGACCCAGATCAAGAACCCTTCCGATTGGCGCAAAATAAAGCCTGTATCGCTAAAAAGCGAATTCTATCAGGCACAGTTGGACGAGATCAAATTGATCACGGACAGACTGGGAGGGGACTGCCTGACGGTCATCACCATCTTCAATCCTTTTTCATCCGGCAAACACGCTTCGAATTACCTGATTGACGAACATCTTCGAACGGATCCCGAGTCTGTCAACATCGGTCTGCAAACAATAGCAGAAAGCCTGGCTGAATTTTCGGCTGCCTGCCTGGATGCTGGCGCAGACGGGATCTACTTTGCATCTCAGGGTGGCGAGGCAGACCGTTTTGAAGAACACATTTTCACAGAGATCATCAAGCCCAATGACCTTACGGTCCTGAATGCCATCAAGGATAAGAGCAACTTCAACATCCTCCACATCTGTCAGGACAAAGCCCGTCTCCACTTATATAGTGATTATCCTGGGAATGTCGTCAATTGGGCAGCAACTGCACAACACAATGTCCCTCTGCCGGACGGAAAGAAACTCTTTAACCGCCCAATCTTGGGCGGTTTGGACAATCGAGGGATTATTGTGGATGGCACGCCGGACGACATCCGCCGGGCAGTCCATGAGGTCATCTCCTCATTCGGGCCCAAAGGTTTGATCATCGGCGCGGACTGCACCCTCCCCACAGAAATCAATATTGAGAATATCCATGCAGCGGTTGAGGCTGCCAGGTCGTATCCACTCCAATAATGTTTAGATACTGTTGTTAATCGGAGAGGTTAGTCACCCTATCTCAGTCCATGATATGATCCAGGATTGGCAATAACAAACGAAAACAGGAGAATCACCGAATGAAAACCCTTTTATTAATGCGGCATGCCAAATCAAGCTGGAAAGATGACAAACTTGAAGACCAGGAGCGTCCATTGAAGAAACGCGGTAAAAAAGACGCAAAATGTATCGCGACCGTTCTTCAAGAAAATAAGCTGATCCCTGACCTGATCATCTCCTCCCCTGCCTTCCGTGCCCGCGAAACAGCAGAGATTGTTGCAAAGAAAGTATCCTATGCGGGACAGATCGCCTTCATGGATGATCTGTATATGGGAGAACCACAGGATTTTATCAACGCGTTAAAAATCCTCAATAACACATTTACAACCGTCATGATCGTTGCCCATAACCCGGGTCTGGAAGCATATCTTCAGATCCTTGATGGCGAAATCGAGTCTGTCCCTACAGGTGCCCTGGGACACCTCACCCTCGCCCTTGATGATTGGAAGGACATCTCATTTGATACCACGGGCAACCTGGTCAACCTCTGGAAACCAAAAAAACTCAGGGAAAAAGAGGAATCCAGAGATTCAAGTTCAGTAAGCAATTTAGATAGATCGTAAAATAACAAACAATTCTCCGATTTCTCACATCTACGGTTTGCTCATCGGTGTATTCATTATCAAGATTGCACAAAATATTACAGGAGGTTTTCGTGATTCCAAGAAGGCTATCACCCGGCGATACAATTGGGGTTGCAGCCCCCTCGACGACGGTCCAGCCAGAAATGGAACCGCAATTACAGAAAGGGCTCTCCTTCCTCCGGTCCAAAGGGTTCAACATCAAGCTTGGCCAGCATATCCGTTCACAGGGAATCGGGTCCGCAACCGCACCTGAACAGAAAGCGGAGGACCTGAAAGCGTTCTTCGATGACCCATCGGTAAATGCCATTATTTGTGCGCAGGGAGGTGAGACCGCCAATACATCCCTTTCCCTCCTGGATTGGGACACCATCCGGGATCATCCCAAAATCTTCCTCGGCATCAGCGATATCACCGTCCTGCTGAACGCTATCTACCAAAAGACCGGATTGGTCACCTTCCATGGGAACGACATCCTCTGGGGCTTCGGCCGTCAGATAACAACGTATGAAATCGCTGAATTCAACCGGGTCCTCATCAAAGGCGAAAACGGGCGGATTCCCAAAAACAGCGTCTGGACGACGATCCGGGAAGGGGCTGCCGAAGGCAGACTCCTGGGGGGAAACCTTGGCTGCCTGCTCAAACTGGCTGGTACACCTTTCTGGCCGGACTTCACGGGCGCGATCCTATTCATTGAAGAATATGAAATTTCGCCTGGGGGCTGCCAGTCAGCCTTCCACCATTTACAGCAACTAGGTATTTTTGACCAGGTGCGAGGTGTGATTGTGGGCTACATTGACAGCATGCAGCGGGATGCCGGCTCTGGACCCTATATGGAAGATATCCTCCTGGAGGTGACAAGCTCCTGCACCTTCCCCATCCTAAAGGCCAA
>Ga0075124_10000340_pt1 | contig 21830 bp, 23 predicted proteins | sample AntAceMetag02UKS_FD_69809 | JGI IMG/M metagenome (GOLD analysis project Ga0075124, IMG submission 69809) | Saline lake microbial communities from Ace Lake, Antarctica - Antarctic Ace Lake Metagenome 02UKS | ecosystem: Environmental > Aquatic > Non-marine Saline and Alkaline > Saline | place... | reverse complement strand
GACGCTGGCCAGTGTAACGATTCCTATTCCCTGGCCGTTATCGCCCTGAAATTGAAGGAGGTCTTCGGACTCGAAGATATCAACGAACTTCCCATTTCTTACGATATTGCATGGTATGAGCAGAAGGCTGTGGCCGTGCTCCTTGCCCTCCTGTTTCTCGGGGTTAAGGGGATACGCCTGGGACCGACACTACCGGCATTCCTGTCGCCAAACGTTGTTAAAGTCCTGGTGGAAAATTTTAATATCAAGCCGACAGGAGAAGTCAAAGCAGACGTTGAGGCAATGAAGGCTGGAAAGTAAAGGGTGATCTTATGAAGGTATTGCGCAAAATAATCGAGATTGACGAAGAACTGTGTGATGGGTGCGGGATATGCGTGCCGGGGTGTGCCGAGGGCGCCTTGCAGATCATTGACAGCAAGGCACGGGTCGTTTCAGACAGATATTGTGACGGCCTTGGTGACTGCGTAGGAGAATGCCCAACCGGGGCGCTCAGGGTAATTGAACGGAAAGCAATTCCATTCGATGAAAAAGCTGTAGAACAACACCTTGCAGAAAAAGAGCTGCCTGTACTGCCATGCGGATGCCCGTCAACTAATATCCAGACCTTTGAAACATTCACATCCTGTCAGGAGGCAAGCAGACCTGCCGATATCGAGGAAAGCGGTGGCAAATCATCTCTCACGCACTGGCCCGTCCAGATAAGACTTGTACCCGCGAGTGCCCCTTTCCTCAAGGACACCGATCTTCTTGTACTTGCAGACTGCACGGCTGTCGCCTTTCCCACTCTTCACCGGGATCTGCTGAAAGGAAAAGTAGTCATGATGGGATGTCCAAAATTCGATGACGTCCAGGATTATATAAACAGGTTTGCGGATATTTTCAGAACTGCTGACATTAAGAGTGTTACCACCGTTACCATGGAGGTTCCCTGCTGTTCTGGCCTTCCCATGATAGTGGAAAAAGGGGTGGAGGCAGCAGGCAAGGAAATACCGATGGAAGAAATTGTTCTAAGCACACGAGGACAGATTCTATAAAGGAGAAAACAACATGTTGAGAGTATCAGAAAAGGCACAGGAAATAATCAGAAATGCCCTTGAATCGAGGGAAGAAAGACTCCCTGTCAGGCTGGTGTATTCCGGAGGCGGGTGAGCGGGACCTTCACTGGAAATGTCTCTGGATGAGGCTAAGGAAAAGGATAAGGTTTTTGAGGAAGATGGCATCACATTCGTAATAGACGAACAATTATTTGAACAGGTGAAGCCTGTAAACATAGATTTCATTACTACGGGCAGAGGCTCAGGGTTTTCCATTACCTCCGGTCTGTCCGGCGATTCATGCGGAGAAAGCTGCTGCGGTTGCTAAAGATAATGCCTGAGATTGGATTGAGTTGCTACCGTCAGCAAATGAGGGGGCAAAACTCATGAGAATTGTTGTGCATATCAAGGTGATTCTCTTCTTTTTCAATGAGATATCGATTTATCTGCTGTTCGGGGATATGACCCCCGATAAAAACAATTATAAGGAGACCTGTTTATTATGAATGAAATATTAGTCCTGCTCACGATTGTTGCAGTCTGGTTTGTTCTCCAGGCCTATATCCTGCCCAGGATGGGGGTATCCACGTGACTGAATCAATCCTGCCAGTTGGCGGATAAAAAGAGTAATGCAGGCAAACCTGATGACAAGGATGTCAGGTGAAATTTTTCATATTGTAGGGTAAAGTGATTTCATTATGTCTGACGATCATTGAAGCTCCCCGCAACAAGTTGCGGGGAATCTCCGATTGTTAAGAAAAAGGTTTATTTTGTATTCGCTCGCATTCCCCGCCGCAAGCAGCGGGGAATGCACTCACTGTTCAATTCAAAAATGGAGGCGGAAAGCAGAACAGTTGCGGCAATGATTGAGATCTTCTGCCATGGACAGCATGGCGATAAGAAGGGGCTGTGTCCTGAGTGCCAGGAGCTTCTGGACTACGCTGTACAACGCCTTGAAAAATGCCCCTTTCAGGAGAACAAGCCTAAGTGTTCAGAATGCCCTGTGCACTGCTACAAGCCGGATATGAGGGAGAAGATCAGGGCTGTGATGAAATATGCCGGCCCCCGCATGTTATACCGGCATCCCATCTTGTCAGGTGCGTATTATTTAACAGGAAAATAGTTTAAGGCCTAATCCCGCGGGTTAAAAAAAGTCAAGGCAGGGCTTTCTGGGATCGCATAAAGTTGTGATAAAATATGAACACTATGTATCTATAAAATAGGAGGATCATTCATGAAAAAGGATAGCCCACCATTGAAACCTCTGGCTCTTGCCAATTTCAGAAATACCGACAGCCGGCTTTCGAATATTATCGGTAATTTCTGGAAACTTGTATGGGGGAATGACAATCCGGCCATTGATCAGAAAACAAAATACCTGCTTTCACTTTCGAATGCTGTTGGTGGCGGTCGATACAGACAGGCAACCAGGGAACTGGTGAAGGCATACGCGGCGGGCACAACAGTTGGTGAACTCGACGAGCTTTTTACTCTATTCGTATGGAATCAGGGTGCGGGCCACTTCGCTTCAGAGATTGGACCTTCACAACTCTTTGCCGCCTATCAATTGATTAAATTACAGGAGGAACATGGCAACTCCAGGGAAAATGTCATGGGTACCCTGCTTAAGAATTTTGGTGAAAACAACCCGGATGTCGGGACGCGAGGACAAATAGCGCAAAATCTTTGACAATCTATATATATCGTTACTTTATTATTTTCAAACATGCGGGTCAACATCTCAAGTCTTGAGATCTTAAGGAGGCATAGCCATGAAAGCGAGAAAGATCAAAGACAGTATTTACTGGATAGGTTCTATGGACTTGGGACGGGCGTCTGTTCGATTCACTTGGCCCTCTTCCGGACGGAAAGAGTCATAACGCCTATCTCTTTGAAGGGAGAGAGAAAACCGCTTTGCCAGCCACCTAGCCGCGACGTTACAATTTTACATCCGTAATCCGCAATTCTTACAATTGCCCACCGCTTAATAGTTGTAGGTGAAGTCAGGAATCCACTTCTTCCTGTAATTGATAAAGCTTTAATTGGATAAATGATAAAACATTACAATTAGAACTCGATAAAAAGTGGCAAGGGTAGACTTATTCCTCTTTCCTTTCATCTGCTTAGTGCTTTCACAATCCTATCAGCATTTAATAATCCATCCTTGAGAAATAACCGTACTGGAAATTCAGAAAGGCGAGAGTTGTTAAATCCCTGAAGTATTTTAATTAGACCGCTCGATGTAATTAATGAAAGGCTTATTTCAATATCATATTCACATTCGCTAATAAAATCTTCACTGAAATCACTTGCCATGATTAATGCTTGAGAAACCTCATATCCTTTGCTTTGACACATTTTTTGATATGACTTTAGCTGTCTCGATACTGAAGCATATTTATCATAATCTTTGTCTTTTAAAGTCTTGCACTCAACAATAATTAACTTCTTTTCGCCTAGATTTAAAAGAATGTCCATCTTTGAATGTTTAGTATTGATCTGTTTTTTCAATCCCTCATCAACATTAAAGCCGAGCTCTTTAAATATTTTTTTAGTCAACTGTTCATATAAGAGCCCTAATTCACTTTCTTTTACTGTTAATCCCATATCATGAAGAGACTTTAAATCCCTTTGGCCAACAAGTTCGAAATTTTCAAGATAAAGATCTTCTATATTCCGGTATTTCTCTATGATATTAGATACAAGATTCCCTCTGGTTTTTATGCCTTTGGACTTACAGAAAGCTCTAATTTCGTCTCTTGAAAACAAATTAATTACATCTCTCGGCTTAATATTATAATCAACCAATAACTCTGGCTCCATGACATCATCGGGCTGCAATTCAAATTCTTCTTTAAGTATCTTATTAATCTTTGGATAAACGCTTTTTAACTCAATTAACAATCTTTGATATCCATCACGGGAAAGCGATATTGTTTCATCCCTTTCGGTATCGTTTAGGTATCTAATTAGATTCGATATTTTGTTTTCGAGAGATACACCACTTTTTGGTAATGTAATATCGAGTTCATTGCTTATCAGTGTTTGTATACGTTTTTTCCTCTCAGATATGTTTGTGTCAGGCTTAAAGATTTCATTTGTGAGCAGGTTGGAGACACTCAATCCCTGCATGAGAATCTCATTAATTTTTTCGGCTCTCCCTAATTTTTTGTCTATATTGTGTTTTCTTGCTACCAAATTGATTTCTTTGTCACTTAAGTTCCTCAAAATCCGTCTTGAGTTTTTGTTTGAAACCTCAATACCCGAAAACTCTCGCAATAACCAAACGATTTCATCGGGTACAAAAATATTATTCGTTCTTCGATTGAAAAATATTAAACCTGATTCCTTAAGACTATAAAGTATGTCGTCAACATTATGTTTCTTTAAAGGGAGTACACTGTAAGTAATCCATCTAACCTCGTCGTTCGATAATTCCAAGCTCTTTGCCAATGTATACAGCAGTGTTTTTTCTTCCCATGACAGGTTTTTATCGCGGTTAATATGTAAATCATTTTCATAGCCGGTCTTTACGCATTTCTGGAATATCAAATAGTCCCTTTTCCTTATTGGATCGATTCCATCTTTTTCCTTTATCAACAGTGTTGAAAAGTTTTGTATATTTGATTTTAATTTCGAGATTTCTTTGTTGTATAGACCAAGAAACCATTCTCTTGACATTATGGCATTTCCATCCCTAGTGAGAATATCCACCATAATATCTAATTGGTAATCGCTATATTTGATTTTTGTCTGTAGACATTCTGAGTATTTATATTTTAATAGTTCAAATAATTTAACGATATTGTTATTATCCACGTTTTTTAACTGACCTTCACCTTCGGATAAGATCTTGTCGATTTCCGGAATTGTTTTTTTAAACTCAACACATAAGCCATCAAGTATTTTCAGAAATGAACTTTTCTCGATTTGATTAACAGAATCGAGCACTTTATTTAATTTCATGGCTGTCTTCTCCCATTCATATTTGTTTAGTCACCGATCCGAATGTTTTTCTGAACCTGTCATAAAAAAACAAAACCCTGCCTCTCTTTACGAGAAACAGGGGCATTATAATCAAACCATAAACTCCCTCCTTAAATTCAGGTCATATCAATTCAAAAATGAAATAGAACTTACGCTCAATCGAGAGAAAGAATACTAAATCAAAGGATACCAGTCAAGACCTTCTGTAAAATCGATAATTTATTCTTGCCAGGCCTTGGTTTTTTCATTGATTGGTATTGAAGATTTGTATCTGTAATGGCGATTTTTTATCGCTATGAGATTTTATTGACTTGCAGGCGAAAGCTGATGCGGATTCCGACCCAAATCTGAAAGCAGAAAAAGAGATCAATGGAGGAGAGGCAACGAGGTCAATCCGTACACTCTATTTAAAAATACTTGACACAAAGGTAATACAAAGTAATACTGCTACCATCTTGGCCGGAGGAGTCGTGTCATATGAAGAAAGAGGAAATTATCACATTCAAGGTGGATAAAGATCTTCACGATATTATCAAAACAATACCGAACCGCTCAGAATTCATACGAAGGGCAATAACTGTCGCCCTGGAAAGTACCTGTCCGCTCTGCAGGGGTTCGGGAAAGCTGAATGAAGATCAGAAACGTCACTGGGATAGATTTACCAACGATCATTTCTTTGAAGAATGCGATACCTGTCACGAGCGCATCCTGATATGCGGCAACAGTCGCTGAAGAGGTTCGGAAAGGGAGCAATGAAAGTGAGACATGATTATTTTCCTCAACGAGGGACCGGAAGGACGAAACGCTTCCTTGGCTTTGTCGTCATAGCGGCGATATTGCTCTTTTCTGGGGAGGCGCAATTGCTCGCAGATGCCCATGAGAAAATCCATGTCTTCGTCAGCATCATACCGCACGCATATTTCGTTGAACGCATCGGGGATCCCCTTGTCGAGGCAAATGTCCTCGTGGGAGAGGGGCAGTCCCCCGCAACGTATGAACCCACACCACGACAGATGACTGGACTGGGAAGATCGGGGATATATTTCCGCGCGGGAACCCCCTTTGAAAAAGGATTTATTGACCGAATTCGCCGTAACTTCAAAGATCTTACGATTGTCGATCTTCGATCGGGCATTCCGCTCCGTTATTTCAAAAGCGAAAAAAAAGGGGACGGAACTCCGGCAGATCCCCATATGTGGCTTAATCCGCGATACACAAAGATACAGGCCGTTACCATCTGCAATGCGCTCTCTGAAATCTATCCGGAGAATTCGACACGATTCGCTGCAAACCTCGAGGGCCTTCTGGATGACCTCGACGAGTTGGACACAAGAATCATGAAGATACTGAAACCATTTAAAGGGGAAAATGTCTATGTCTTTCATCCCGCCTTCGGATATTTCTGTGACGCCTATGGTCTCATACAGGTTGCCATAGAGACTGAGGGAAAGGAACCCGCCCCCAGAGAGCTGGTTTCCTTTATTAGAAGGGCCAAAAAAGATAACGCAACGACCATCTTCGTGCAGCCCCAATACACAAAGAGAGAGGCAGAGGCAGTCGCCAGGGAGATAGGCGGTTCGGTCGTACCGATAAATCCTCTCCCGCTTCATTATATAGAGAACATGGAAGAGATGGCAAATACCATCGGGCAATCTTTTAAACACCCGGATTGAAAAGACGGATCATCTCACCGAGAGGAGAGAAGAATGATAGAAAAAGAGGTCATACAACTCGATAACGTCTCCTATTCCTATGACAGGTTTCCTGTCCTGGAAAATGTGTCGTTACGCGTCGTCGAGCGCGATTTTCTCTCTATCGTCGGGCCCAATGCAGGCGGTAAAACAACCATGCTGAGGCTCATGCTGGGATTGCTGAAACCCACCCGGGGAACCGTCAGCGTCTTCGGCGATGCACCGGAACGGGTCCGTTCCCGCATCGGATACATGCCCCAGCACACATCGCTTGATCCGCTCTTTCCGGTAACGGTTATGGATGTGGTCCTCATGGGACGCCTTGGCAATTCGAAACGTCTCGGATTTTATAAGAAAAGTGACAGGGAAGCGGCGGCAGGGGTCCTCGACAAACTCGAGGTATGCGATGTCCGCAATCGTCACTTCTCCGACCTTTCGGGAGGGCAAAAGCAACGCGTGCTCATCGCGAGGGCCCTTGTCTCAAATCCCGAGCTTCTCCTCCTTGATGAACCGACCTCCAATATCGATGTTGCCATTGAAACTGAACTTTTCGAGGTCTTGCACGATCTCAACGAGAAAATTACCATCGTCCTCGTAACGCATGATCTGGGATTTGTCTCACAGTACGTAAAAAATGTGGCCTGTGTAAACCGCCGTGTCGTCGTTCACGAAACCAGTGAAATTACCGGCGAGATAATACATGAGATTTATGGAACGGACGTACGCATGGTGCGTCACGATACCTTCAGTGGAGGAGGACCCGACTGTGTCTGAATTTATCACTGACCTGTCGCAACAGACCTTTCTTCAGCACGCACTCCTGACCGGAGTTCTGGCAAGCATTGCCTGTGGAATCATCGGAAGTTACGTGGTAACACGCCGGATCACCTATATTGCCGGAAGTATTGCCCACAGCGCTCTGGCAGGCCTCGGTGCGGCCCGATTTTTCCAGGTCGTCTTTCATTATGACTGGTTTCACCCACTTTACGGCGCCGTCATTGCAGCACTTTTAGCGGCACTCATCATAGGTGTCGTAACCCTTAAGGTAAAAGAGCGCGAAGATACCATTATCGGAGCTGTATGGGCAATCGGTATGGCCCTGGGAATCCTCTTTATATTCAAGACACCGGGGTACAATGAGGATCTGATGAGTTATCTCTTTGGCAATATCCTTATGGTCTCCGCCGATGATCTCTGGCTTATCGCCGGCCTCGATCTACTGATTGTTATCGTGGGGCTCTTATTCTACAACCGTTTTCTTGCCGTCTGTTTCGACGAGGAATTTGCCAGGCTGAGGGGCATCAATGTCGAATTTTATTACCTCCTGCTCTTATGCCTAACCGCTCTTACGGTGGTTCTCCTCGTGACCGTAGTGGGTATCGTGATGGTGATCGCTCTTTTGACGCTCCCCGTCGCGGTGGCAGGATTTTTTTCAAAAAGGCTTTGGCAGTTGATGGCACTTTCGATACTTTTCGCAGCCATTTTTACCACCGGCGGTCTCACGCTCAGCTACGGACCCAATCTCCCCGCAGGGGCGACAACGATCGTCCTCGCCGGTGTCGTATATCTTATCGCTATGCTCGTCTCTGGTTTCTTCAGGATTTTACGATCGCGGTAACAGCAATTTTGAAAAACGCAGCAGGCATTACTTCAGCGTCCAGGTGGTGCCATCAGGCGTGTCATGGACGAGGACCCCCATATCGGAGAGTCTCTCTCTCAGAAGATCCGATTCTTCCCACCTTCCGGATCTTCTCGCCTCCTCTCTTTGACTGAGCAGTTTGTGAGCACTTTCGTCTAATTTTTCTTCTTCGAAATCGATAATTCCAATAACGGCGTTTATCTTCCTCATTACACCGATAATTCTGTCTCTCTCGTCTTCGGAAAGCCGTTTTTCGGTCACAAGAGGATTTACCGCTTTCACAAATTCAAATACCGCGGCAAGGGCACCGGATACATTGAAATCATCATCCATGGCAGCAGAAAATTCATTTTTGACGTCATAGATTAACTGATCTACATCATCACATCCCTCTCCGGGAGAAGCGTGAATCAGTCTCTGTATAAAATTATTGAGTCTCCGTATGGTATTACCCGCCGTGTCGAGGGCAGCAAAAGAGAAATTCAAGGGCTTTCGGTAATGGGAACTAAGGAGAAAATACCGTATCTCTTTCCCCGTATATCCCCTCTTTTCAAGATCTTCCATGGTAAAGGTATTTTCAAGGGAACGGGACATCTTCTTCCCCTCGTGCATTACGAGTTCCGCATTGAGCCAGAAATTCGCCATCTTCTCGCCGGTAGCCGCCTTTCCAATTGCCATAACATTTTCACAATGGGGAAAGACAATATCGGACCCGCTGATATAGATATCAAAGGTATCTGCCAGATATTTGAGTGAAATCGCGGCGCACTCAAGGTGCCAGCTCGGCCTTACATTCCCCCACCTGGTCTTGAAATAGATCCCCTTCTTCAGCTCAGCCAGGTTCGATCTCTTAAGGAGCGTGAAGTCCACGGGATTATCCTTTTCATAATCATCCTGATCAACGGTATGCGAGTGTTGCACCTTTGTGAGGTCTATATTTGACAAAACACCGTAATCATCAAGCCTCGATATATCGAAATATACTGATTTTAATTTTTCATAGGCGTAACCCCGATCCACGAGCTTCTCCACAAGTCTGATCATGTCATCGACGTTTTCGCTCGCCTTCGGATAATTGCCCTCATGCCTAACAGCGAGTTTATCCAGATCTTCATAGAAAACCTTCGTGTATCTCTCGGAAAACTCCTTTACATCCATACCCGCCATCTCGGCGCCCTTTATGGACCGGTCTGCCATATCAATAATATTGGTAACGTGTTTTACCTCATATCCCTTGAAATTCAGATACTTTACAACCATATCTGAAAGGATGACGCGCCTGTAGGTGCCGATATGGGGCACCTCATGGACGGTGGGCCCGCAGGAATGAACCAGTATCGTATCCGAATGTATGGGTTTGAAGAATTCCCTTGTATTCGTCAGGGTATTGTAGAGTCTGACAGTCGTTTCCTTTTTGTCGGCGTAGAGCTCCGTGCTGAGATACCTCTCGCCACCATCAGGGAAAATTACCACGATCACCCCTCCGGCCATTTCCCTCGCCTTTTCCAATGCCACATGCATGGCCGCCCCCGAGCTCATCCCGGCCATTATTCCCTCCTCGCGGGCGAGCCGCCGTGCCATTTCGAAGGCGTTGTCATCCAGGATGTTCACCCTTTCATCGAGTTGCGTTGTATCAAAAATACCGGGGCGATAGGATTCCTTCATGTTTTTGAGGCCCTGTATCTTATGACGCAGATAGGGCTCAACCCCTACGATCCTTATATCTTTATTGTATTCCTTTAGTCTTTTCGAGATCCCCATGGCGGTACCGGTGGTGCCGAGCGACGCCACCACCATGGTTACCTTATTGCCGGTCTGCTGCCAGATTTCCTCGGCCGTCCCATGGTAATGGGCAAAGATATTATCTTCGTTGTTATGCTGATCGGGGACATAATATTTATCGGGCTGCTCCCTCAGCATCTCATAGACCAGCTCGATTGCCCCATCGGTACCGAGATGTGCGGGAGTCAGGACCAATTCGGCACCGAGGGCCCTTAAGATCTTTTTCCGTTCCTCACTGGCTGACTCTGAAAGTACAAGGGTAATGTTGAAACCCATCGCAGCCGCCACGAGAGCCAGACCGATACCCGTATTACCGCTTGTTGCCTCCAGAATTATCTTTTCTTCGGTAAGCTCACCGCGCTCCAGTGCCTTCTCTATCATGAAGAGGGCTGCCCTGTCCTTTATGGACCCCCCCGGATTGCAGCTTTCCAGCTTCGCAAAGATCCTCACGTTTTTGTTGGGATTCAGTTTGGCTATCTCGACGAGGGGAGTATTCCCAATCATATCGAGAATATTTTCATATCTTTGTGTCATCGTAGCCTTCGTAAACTGAATAGCGAGCTAAGCCTGCTCCTTGCAATGGGGTTAGCGAGCGAACAAAAAACAACTTTTTCCTTAAGAGTTGAAGCTCCCCGCAACGAGTTGCGGGGAGCTTCAAAAAAAAGGGTCAGAAATCCGACCCTTTCGCTTTATGATCGCGTCACTTCATGTACGTCCCGATCTCAGCTGTCAAACTTGGGTATGGGTACTTTGATGAAGGGAACTCCTTCATCGCGAAGCGTTTCTTCTTCGCTCTTCGTTGTGGTCCCTTTTATGTTTCTTCTGTCCTCCTCACCTTTGTGAATCTTGAGGGCAACATCGGCAAATCCGTCACCCACATTTTCAAATGTTTTATCAACGTATTCATAAAACATTCTCGCCGCTTTTTCCGGACTCATTTTATCGGACTGTTCTGATTTGGAACGCTTCGCGTCCTTTCCCATAATCGCAATGGATGAGGGCACCATTGTGATATCCGAACTCCCGCATATAGGACACACAATGATCTTCCTTTTTTTCTGCTCTTCAAAGGCCGCCCTGTCGTTGAACCACCCTTCGAATTTATGATCCTTTTCACATTTTAAATCGTAGATTATCACTACCCCAGATGCTCCCTTAATTTCTTAATTTTCTTACCATGTATCACTAATTTAAAGATAAGACAACACGATGTCAACCTCCCCGCCCACAGGGCGGGGCTTCCCGGCAAGGAATATGTTTTTTTATAGTGCGCCCCTTACCCCGCCTGCAAGGCGTGGCTTGCGGGTGCGCTCCCGGCCAAATCGACAGATTAATTTCTACCATTAATTTTTCTATGGACTTTTCGGGGTAAATTATATAGTGAAGAGCCTGTGTCGGGATGTGGCCCAGCCTGGTAGGGCACTGCGTTCGGGACGCAGGAGTCGCGCGTTCAAATCGCGCCATCCCGACCATTTTTTATAATGGTTACAGAGACACTTTGTGCCTATGTAACTTTGTGACTCTGTGCCTTAGGTACTTTGTGCCTTTGGTACCTTACTGTATCGCCCCAGCCATGGAGAAAATCGGCAGATAGAGGGCAATCAGCATACCACCCACAACACCCCCTAAAAAGACCAGCATAAAGGGTTCAAGGAGAGCGGTCATCGCATCAACGGCGGCATCAACCTCATCATCGTAGAAATCGGCAATCTTGCTGAGCATAGCATCGAGGGCCCCCGTGTTTTCTCCAACGGATATCATTGAAACCACCATGGAGGGAAATATACCCGATTCCGACAGGGGTTCCGCTATCGTTTTACCCTCGCTTATGCTCTTTCTCGTCTCCATAAGGGCGTTTTCAACAACCTTGTTTCCCGCTGTTTTACTGACGATCTCAAGACCGTCAAGGATGGGAACACCGCTGCTCATCATCGTGGAAAGGGTCCTGGAAAATTTGGCGACAGCCACTTTTTTTAACAGGATACCGAACACGGGGGCCTTGAGCACGAGGGTATCTATCTGGAGTCTCCCCCTTTCGGTTTTATAATATCGTTTGTAGGCGATAACGGCAATCACGAGGCCAGCAATCATGTAGAGGATGTTGTTCTGAACAAATCCGCTCATATCGACAAGGACCTGTGTCGGACCGGGCAGGGCAGACCCGAAACCGCTAAACATATCTTCAAACACGGGGACAACCTTGTATAAAAGAAGAACGGTAACGGCCATGGCTATCACCAGTGTTGCCGCGGGATAGGTCATAGCGCCCTTTACCTTGGCTTTCAGCTTCATGGCCTTTTCCATGTAGGCCGAAAGACGGTTAAGGATCACATCGAGTATTCCACCCGCCTCACCCGCAGCCACGAGGTTGATAAACAGCTCATCGAAGACGTCAGGATGCTTCTTTAATGCATCAGAGAGAGAAACACCGCCTTCTATGTCATCCTTGATAGCTATGATGATTTTCTTAAAGGTCTTGTTTGGTTCTTCTGAACTGAGTAATTCCAGGCACTGAATGATAGGAAGTCCGGCGTTGATCATCGTGGCGAACTGACGGGCAAAAATCACCACATCCTTTTCCTTGACCTTTTCCTGAAAGAAGGGAATATCTTCAAGAAGATCTTTCGGCTTCTTCTTGATATTTGTCAGTCGTACACCCTGCCGGCGAAGTATCACCCTGACTGCACTCTCGTCAGGTGCTTCCAGCTCTCCCTTCCTCTCTTCGTTCTTTCTTGTTGTTCCCTCCCAAAGATATACGGGCATCTCTAACCCCCTTCTATTTGAGTTTTCGGTAAAGAGGAACCATGGACCGATTACATCCCAAACTTTCTTCTATTTATCTCATGAAGTATAATACCACCTGCTACCGATACATTCAGAGAATCAAAATGACCCCTCATTGGTATTGATATCAGAAAATCGCACTTTTTTTTAACCAGCGGTCGTATGCCCTTCTTTTCGCTCCCCATAATGAGACAGATCGGGCCTTCATAATCGAAGGACCTGAGATCCTCTTTACAGGAAACATCGGCCCCGTAAATCCAGAAGCCCTTCTCCTTCAAATAGTCAACCGTTCTCGCTATGTTTACAACCCTGGCTATCGGAACATGATGAGCCGCTCCCGCCGATACCTTAATAACAGAGGGCGTCACCGATGCCGACCTTTTTTCCGGAATTATGATGCCGGCTACCCCGAAACAGTGACCCGTCCTTATCAATGAACCCAGGTTCTGGGGATCGACAATGCAATCGAGGATGAGAATAAGACAATCATTAAGGGAATCGTGACATCCCTCGAGCATCTCATCCAGGCCATAATAAGCGTAGGGTTTGCATTGACAGACAACCCCCTGATGAGTACTCCCGTCGGCAAGGCTGTCGAGATACTCCCTCTCACCGAACTCCACCGGAATCTTTTTTTTACCTGCAAGATCCCGTATCTTCTTTACATCAGGTCCCTTTCTCCCCCTTGCAAGAAAAATCCTCTCTACCTCGTCCCTGCCGCTTATCAGTGCTTCTATCGACGGATGGATACCATAGATGACCTGCATGATTTCCTTTCACAGAAGCGAGATTCAGTGTATTGTTCTTTCCCCGAGGCCTTCTTCAATATCCTCGCTGATTCTATCCGCCATGGCAACAGGGTCGTCTGCCATTCTGATTGGTCTCCCTACGACGATATAATCGGCCCCCATACTGATCGCCTTCTTTGGTGTGAGAATCCTTTTCTGGTCGTCGCCGGCGATCCCTTCATCCACTCTAATACCGGGTGTCACGATAATAAAATCTTCACCACAGGCCTCCCGTATTGAGGGCACATCCTGGGCAGAGGCCACCACACCTGAAAGACCCGCGTCACGGGCAAATCCGGCCAGCTTCGGGACAAGTTCAGCCGTCGAACAATCAAAACCGATTTCTCTGATATCGGCATCATCCAGGCTGGTAAGGACGGTAACCGCTATGACGGAGGGCGCAGGAAGTTTCATCTTTTCAGAAATTCCTCGTACCGAACGGGCAGCCTCTTTCATCATCTTTATTCCACCGAGTGCATGAATGTTAAACATGGAAACGCCCAGATTAACAGCAGCTTCCGAGGCCTTCGCTACCGTATTCGGAATGTCATGAAATTTGAGATCGAGAAAAACCTCTCCTCCACTATCCATTATTCTGGAAACGACGGGGGGGCCTAATCGAGTGAAGAGCTCCTTTCCGACTTTGAACATCCCTACGTGATTTTTCAGGGCTTCTATCCACTTCTCCGCCCCCTCCATATCCTCCACCATGTCAAGGGCAAAGATCAATCTTTCACGACCTGCCCTATTCAAAATCATCCTCGGCTCCGACAGTTTCCGTATCACTTTCTATGTACTTCTTTTCAAGATCGGCGGGGGATAAATGTTCCGGGTGAGAATACTGCACTTTACTTTCGGCAATTTCTCTCAGGGCAGTAACAACCTCCCTGTTCTTCTTTTTTTCACTCAAAGGTTTTGATCCTTTAAAGAGCTGTCTTACTCTCTGGGCGGCAAGCAAAACCAGGGCAAACCTGTTTTTTGCTTCCTTTAATGAATCCTCTACGGTAATTCGTGCCATACTTCTTTGAACCTCCAGTTATCCAATTATATTCTTTATTCTCTTTGTCAGTCGTTCTCTTCTGTTCTTCTCCGCCCTGTAAATGGACTTCAGAACATCTACAGACTCATCTATTATATCATTAAAAATGGCATAATCATACCATACAACTTCCCCTATCTCTTTCGCGGCCCTCTCGAAGCGTGCCTTCATCATGGCATTCTCCTCAGAACCGCGCTTTTTTAAACGCTCCTTTAATACATCAATCGAAGGGGGAAGTATAAATACGAATACGGCATTATTGTACTGTGATTTCAATTCTTTTGCACCCCTCGGGTCCACATCAAAAAGGACATCGTACCCTGCCGTAACCAGGCCTTCTACATCCTTTTTCAGTGTCCCATAGAGATGACCATGATTCTCTGCCCATTCAATAAAATCACCTCCCGATATCCGTTCTTCGAATTCCTTCCTGGAGATAAAATGGTAGTCCCTCCCATCTATTTCCCCCTTTCGCGGTTCACGTGTCGTGCAGGATATGGAAAAGCGGAGCTCCGGAACAATTTTCATAACTTCCTTACAAATTGTTGTCTTTCCAGTACCGGAAGGAGCGGAGACAACGATAAGGAGACCCGATATATCTGATGATAATTCTTTCATAAGGGTTAAACTCCAAACTTGAAACTTGAAACTCTATTCAATATTCTGGACCTGCTCCCGTAATTTCGCAAGTTCGGTCTTAATTTCTATCACATTATGGGATATCTCAAGATCTCCGCTTTTCGAGCCTATTGTATTGATCTCCCTGTGCATCTCCTGGAGCAAAAAGTCAAGTTTCCGTCCGATTGCCCCCCCCGCTTTTATCATCTCCCTGAATTGAGCGATGTGACTCGCCAGACGAACCGTTTCCTCGTTGATATCACTCTTTTCCGCGAGAATTGCAATCTCCTGGCTCATCCTCGCTTCATCGATTTCCACTCCCCCGGCCAGCTCCGCTATCCTCTCCTTAAGTCGTTTCTGATACTCCAATGCCACCTGTGGTGACCGCAGCTCAAGGTTTTTTATATATTCTTCCGTAAGAGTGAGGTGCTCGATAAAGTCATCACAGAGAATCTCACCCTCCTTTTCCTTCATCTTCATGAGAGAATCAACAGCCTCATCAAGTGCCCTGCTTATCGTTTCCCATGCCTCTTCCGGATCAATTTCAACATCTGATACATATATTCCGTTTTTGAGTCTGGCGATAAGACCCAGTGTTATCTCCTCTTCGAGACCCAGTTCTTTTTTGATATCGGTCAAAAGCGAATAGTAATCGCGGATCAGGGGAAGATTGACATTCAATTTCTCCCCGCCGTTCATACCGGGTTCCGCGTCCACCTTCATACTGACCTCAACTCTCCCTCTGGAAATCTTTTCATTCAATCTTTTTTTGATATCCATTTCCAGAAAGCTCAAAAAAGCAGGAAAACGAACGATCACTTCCAGATTTCTGTGGTTGAGCGATCTGATCTCTATTGCCACGTTTCTTCCTCCCAGAGCGGTCTCAGATCTACCGTACCCGGTCATACTTTTTATCATTTTTCAGTCCTTATCCTCTTTCATCTTCGCCAGTTTCATAAGGTACTGTCTCCTTATCGATACCAGCGCATTAATAATATCCGATCCCGCATAATCGGGATAGGTCCATTCAAGCGGTCGAAAAGCACCATTTTTATATAGCAATGTTAAATCAGCGTATATCCCGTCTCTCAGATAGGGACGGTGGGCATATCTTTTTCCCGTCGCAAGGACCAGATGGCCCTCGGCCAGGTACCCCGGATCTATGTTTACTTCCCGTTTTACCCCTTTTGAGAGCTCTTTTTCTATTTCGTTTGTATAGAGCTTTACATCGGGAAGGAAGGTGGGATCAACAAGATCCTCGAAAGAAATAAAGCGTCTGACGAGAGCATTCCCCATCTCCCTCGTGTAGTAGCCGGTATATTCAAAGGACATGTATTCGCTGATAAAGTCGATCGTGCCAAATTTCCGGGACAATCTCTTAATTGCCTCTCCTATGAGAACGCTGTCGCCGGAAAATATGCTCGATATCAGCTTAACGGGGTCGGGAATCTTCGGTTCGCTCATACCACCTTCTTCAGTTCTTCCTGAGAAACCTTCGCCGTCCCTATCTTGTTCACGACAATCCCCGCCGCATGATTTGCTAGAACCGCGGCTTCTTTGAACGTAGCCCCTGCGGCCACGGAAAGGGCAAAAATACCGATAACCGTGTCACCGGCACCCGTGACGTCAAAAACCTCCTTGGCAACAGCGGGAATGCGCACGATATCGCCATTATTCTCAAAGAGAATCATACCCTCTTCACCCATCGTTATGAGGAGAGCCCTGAAGCCAAACCGGCTGAGGAGTTCCCTGCCGCCTTTTATGACATCATCATCGCCCGCAAACTCAACCCCCAGTGCGCGTTCCGCCTCCTGCTGATTCGGCGTGATCAGATCACAGCCGCTGTAGAGTGAAAAATTGTTCTGTTTCGGATCGATACAAAGAGCAATATCCCGTCCCGAGATCACGCCCCGTATCCCCTCGACGAGCCTTTCGAAGACAACACCCTTGTTATAATCGGAGACAACGATCGCACCCAGATCATCCTTTGCGGAATCTATGTAATCGATTATTTTCTTTATACTTCGAGGGTTAATGGGGCCCTTGTCTTCCCTGTCGAATCTCACTACCTGCTGATTGTGGGCAATAATTCTGGTTTTAACAGAGGTGGGGCGTTTCTTTTCCACCACAATTCCGTCTGTATCTATTTTCAGTTTCCCGAGTTCACCCGCGAGCCATTTTCCCATTTCATCTGATCCGATAATGCCTGCCACAGCGACCTGTCCGCCGATAGAATAGACATTATTGAGTACATTGGCGCAGCCACCCAGGAGAAGATTTTCCGAGGTAACACGAACTACGGGAACGGGTGCCTCAGGAGAGATTCGGGACACCTTTCCCCAGATAAACTGATCCACCATGACATCGCCGACCACCAGAATCTTCGACCTTGAAAAGCCCTCAATGATCTCAAGCGCCCGCTTTCTGCTCACGATTCTTTTCATCATCTGCACCACGTTTCGTACATTTCTCCTGCCATCTTTCGTCGAAATAATCTTCCAACACGGTCAAGTATGCTATTATTATGCAATTTTTTTGTCAATCCTTTTTCTCAAAACTCTTGACTAAATCATGAAAAGAATATAGCTTTGCTGGGTTTATATCAAAGTCAGGATTTACTAATGGATGAGAAAAGCGACCTAATACGAAAGAAACGAGAAAAAATAGAGTCGATGAAGAGCGAGGGGATAGCCCTCTATCCGAACGATGTAAGGGTAACGGCTACAACGGAAAATATCCTGAATCGCTTTGGCGATATCGACAAGGAAGCCCTCGATCAGGTGGAGGAACGATTCGCACTGGCCGGAAGAATCATGGCAGTGAGAAACTTCGGCAAGTCGGCATTTATAAATGTACAGGACAGGGGCGGCAAAATTCAGGCCTATGTCGCCAAAAACAAAGTGGGAGACGACACCTACAGCCTCTTTAAAAAACTCGACATTGGAGACATCGTCTCTTTCGAGGGAAAACCCTTTAAGACAAGAACCGGTGAGCTTACCATCGAGGCGGACACACTGAGGCTTCTCTCAAAATCGGTGCGCCCCCTTCCGGAGAAGTGGCACGGTCTCACGGACGTAGAAGCCAGGTACCGCCAGCGACACCTCGACCTCATAATGAACCCGAATGTGAAGAAGGTCTTTTATACGCGAAGCCGGATAATGGCACTGATAAGAGATTTCATGCAGAAAAGAGACTTTCTCGAGGTGGAAACACCGATGATGCACCCGATAGCGGGGGGTGCCATGGCACAGCCCTTCAAGACCCATCACAATGCCCTGGGAATGGATCTCTTTCTCAGGATAGCACCCGAGCTTTACCTTAAACGTCTCGTTGTCGGGGGCATGGAAAGGGTCTACGAGATAAACAGAAATTTCAGAAATGAGGGGATATCGACATTTCACAATCCGGAATTCTCTATGATGGAATTCTACCAGGCCTACGCCACCTATGAAGATCTCATAATAATGACCGAAGAGCTCTTCGCCTTTATTGCGGAAGCACTTTTCGATTCTCTCACCTTTACCTATCAGGGATGTGACATCAATCTAACCCGTCCCTGGCAGCGGCTTACCGTCAAAGAGGCCATTTTGAAGTATTCTGACGTCACTCCTGAAACACTCGAAGACAGGGAGAAGGCCGTGGAATACGGCAAGGGTATCGGACTTCCCCTGGAAGACGAGGAATCTCTCGGGAAGGCAATAATCGCCATCTTCGAAGAGCTTGTTGAAGACAAGCTTGTACAACCAACGTTTATCACTGAGTATCCCATTGAGGTCTCTCCTCTTTCGAGAAAAAGTGAAAAAGACAGCAGCATCGTTGACCGTTTCGAGCTCTATATCTCGGGCAGGGAAATCGCAAACGCCTTTTCGGAGCTGAACGACCCGGAAGACCAGCGGGAACGATTTGTAATGCAACTAAAAGAGAGGGAAGCGGGGGATGAAGAAGCTCACGAAATGGACGAAGACTATATACGGGCCCTCGAATACGGCATGGCCCCCACGGCGGGAGAAGGAATCGGCATCGACAGGCTTGTGATGCTCTTTACTGATTCTCCTTCGATACGGGACGTCATCCTCTTTCCCCATATGAGATCAAAAAACAAAAAATAAAGAAAATACCCGACACACTATGTCATATGAATTATTCATAGGCCTCAGATACCTCAAGGCCAAGAGGAAACAGACCTTTATATCCATCAACAGCGTGATTTCAATCGCAGGCATATTCCTGGGTGTTGCGGCGTTGATTGTTGTCCTCGCCGTCATGAACGGATTTGAAAAGGAGCTCCGTGATAAGATCCTCGGCATCAATTCCCACATCGTCCTCATGGAACTGGCGGGGGAGATGGAAAATCATGAAAAAGTAATGGAAAGCGTTGAAAAAATCGAGGGTGTCGTGGCCTCGACCCCCTTCATATACAGTCAGGCCATGTTGAAGAATGAGGACAGGGTAACCGGCGTTATTCTGAGAGGAATATCACCGGAAAGCGCACTTACGGTCCTGAATCTCGGGAAGATACTGGAGGGAAGCATCGACTATCTCTCGGAGGACTACAAGGGCGATGATATACCTGATATGCCGGGCGTTATCCTTGGAAAGGAACTCGCTGAACTCCTGAGCCTTAATCTCTTCGATACCGTGGAGGTCGTGCTTCCCATGGGTATTCCGACCCCGATGGGTGTGGTACCGAAAATTAAGAAATTCAGCGTTTTCGGCATATTTGAGTCGGGATCATATGAATACGATTCCACGCTTCTGTTTATGTCCCTCAAAGATTGCAAGGAGTTCCTCGGCATGGAAGATACCGTCACGGGTATCGAAATAAAGATAGAGGACATCTACCGGGCCACTAAAATAGCCGAGGATATCGAGGCAAAGCTCGGTTATCCCTACTGGGCAAGGACCTGGATGGAACTGAACAAAAATCTCTTTTCTGCGCTCAAAATGGAGAAGAGGGTCATGTTCATTATACTCAGCCTTATCATACTGGTCGCCGCCTTTAGTATCATCACCACACTCATCATGGCTGTCATGGAAAAGGCCAAGGATATCGCAATATTGAAATCAATGGGGGCCACATCGAGGAGCATCATGAAGATATTCATGGTGCAGGGACTGGTGATGGGTATAATAGGGACCACTCTCGGATGCCTCGCGGGGATAACCTTGGCCCTCAATCTGGAGTCAATTGCCGCCTTCCTCGAGGATCTCTTCGGTTTCACCGTTTTCCCGAAAGATGTTTACTACCTGAGTGAACTCCCTTCGCGGGTAAATTATGGAGATGTCGCCATTATCGTAGCCATTGCACTGCTTATAAGCTTCCTGGCAGCGATATACCCCTCATGGAACGCCTCCAGGCTCGATCCCGCAGAGGGACTGAGATATGAATAGGGGCACTATGATAGAGGTAAAAAATCTTACCAAAACTTTCAGGAAAAACGGAGCGACGATAGAGGTGCTCCGTGGCATAAACATCGAAATCATTGGAGGCGAATCACTGGCAATTCTCGGCACCTCTGGTGCGGGAAAAACCACGCTCTTGCAGATCCTCGGCATCCTCGATCAGCCCACGTCCGGCGACGTGCTCTTTGACGGCGTAAAGGTATCCGAATTGAATGACAGGAAACGGGCAGAATTCAGAAACAGAACGATAGGATTCGTGTTTCAATTTCACCATCTGCTCCCCGAGTTCACCTGCCTGGAGAATACCATGATGCCGGCCCTGATAGGCGGCATAGGAAGGCGAGAAGCCCGGCTGAGGGCGGAGGTCACCTTGACTGAAGTAGGTCTTGGTGATAGATTATCTCACAAACCGGGCGAGCTTTCAGGAGGCGAACAGCAGAGGGTGGCCGTTGCCAGGGCAATGCTGATGGAACCGGAGATATTGCTTGCCGACGAACCGACGGGAAATCTCGATACAGAAACGGGGAAAAAGATAGAGGACCTTCTCCTCAATCTCTGCGAGACAAAAAGATCAACGCTGGTGATCGTAACCCACAACACTGCGCTGGCCCAGCGCATGTCCCGTGTCACGGGCCTTAAAGACGGAGAACTTTATGATATTGAAATGTAAACAGTGCCTTTTCATACTCCTCATATACCTTGTTCTTTTCCCGGGAACTGCACTTTCGCAAAATACAAAAAGCATGCTCATCCTCCCTCCCGAGATATACAGCAAGTCCGATGTGGCCTATCTGAGAAACCAGCTGCAGGAGAAACTGACCGCTGAGCTTGGAAAATCTCAATACATACGGATCATCAAAGGGGATGCGATTGAAAAACTTATAAGAAACAAAAAGATAGACAGAGAGTTCGCATTCAACGTGGGGGGGGAAACTGGTGCGGATTTTGTCATCACGGGGAGTCTCACAAGGATGGGGAATCTCATAAGCACTGACTTCAGGGTCGTGGATATAAAAAACGAGAGGGTCCACACCGGTATATTCGCCCAGGGAACAGGGCTTAAAA
>Ga0075124_10000334_pt1 | contig 22015 bp, 10 predicted proteins | sample AntAceMetag02UKS_FD_69809 | JGI IMG/M metagenome (GOLD analysis project Ga0075124, IMG submission 69809) | Saline lake microbial communities from Ace Lake, Antarctica - Antarctic Ace Lake Metagenome 02UKS | ecosystem: Environmental > Aquatic > Non-marine Saline and Alkaline > Saline | place... | reverse complement strand
CTTCTCCTGCCTTTCCTGCTGCTGCTGTTCCTGTTTTTGCTCCTGCCCGAGATATCGATACACGACCCGAGCAATCCACGCGCCACGGACTACCTTATGAACTTCTTCCTCCCCTCGCTTCTTGCGCTGACCTTTTTCGGAGCGCACGGCGCTTTGAAGGTGTTCCTCTTCTTGCAGCGGAGATCGAAGCCGTCATGCGCCGTTTTCGTCGCGGCCCTTATCGCCGTGCCGGTTTATCAGTTTGCCGTCAACTTCGGACCGTGCGATCTCAGGCATAAAAATTCGGCGTACGTGCTCTCCAGGAGGACACTGGAACAGGTCCCCTCCGGATCGGTCATAGTCTCCAAACTTGTATACTCCCAGCTGGTAGCTTATTTCAGCCTGGTGGAGGGCTCGATCTCCGCGGATAAGGTTACTATCCTGGACCCGGAGGTCGTGTCGAGAGATCTCGCGGCGGGCGACGGGGGGCGGGATCTCTTCGCCCGGAAAAATCATATAATGCTGTCGAAAATCGAGGGCTGTCTTGCCGGTGGAAGGGAGGTTTTTCTCGCTGGGGATGTCGTGGATGAGGATAAATCCCCGGAAAAGCTCCTCCTCTCTGACCTCGATCTGGAGCTGTGGAGGTTGCAGCTGCCGCCGGAGGAGCGGGGGCTCACACCTCTCCGGGAGCTCTTCCTCTACAATGTCGCCGGCCTCAGGGCGGCCTCGCCCGTCAAGGCCATGCCGGAGGGATGCGAGAGGGGCATCGCGAACGACGGGCGTTTCTCTAACGGTATAGTGCTGCTCGGCTTCCGGCCCTCCTCCTCAGGCGGCGCGGTTCGGAGGGACGCGTTGCCGATGACGCTGTACTGGACGGCGACCGACGACCTCCCCGGCGATGTCTATATCGGAATGGCGGTTCTGGACGGCCGGAGAAGAAGGATAGGCGAGCCCTGCTGGCACACACTGGGTGGAACGTTCGGGGCGCATAAGTGGCGCGCAGGCGAGATCGTCAGGGAGGAAGTCAATATATATCCACCGCCCCTCGCGTCCGGCAGGTATTCTATCGCCATCTGGATGGCCGGTGACAGGGGGGAAGAGGTCAAGTACCTCCCGGCGGATTACAAAAAGGCGGGCCGTGTATTTGATTCCGTCCTAATAACATCCTTCGATGTGGGTGGAGTGAACTATTAAAATATTTTGTTCTTCTCTATTTCAGTTGAAGGTGAACACTGGAATACTTGTTATAAACAATCCTTCGACGGAGTTTATACTGAGCCCTTCGACTGCGCTCAGGATAAACTCCGTCGAAGTGCTCAGGACAAGCAGGACAAGTAACCCTCTCCCCCCAATTTTTGGGGGGAGAGGGAAGGGTGAGGGGGGTAATATATAGAATGGTTGCAGGATGCTTAGAGACGAACAAATAGACAGCCTCTTTCTCCCGCGTGATGCCAAGGAGCGAATCCAGCTTTTCTTTTTGTCCATCTTTGCTGGGTTTTTCGGCGGGTTCACCGCCTTCCTCACCCTACAATGGCAACCTGCCACCTGCGTTGAACGCGTCCTCCAGTGGATTTTTTTCGAAGCGGGTTTTGCATTCGCATTCTTCGCGGCCCTGGCTCTCCTTTGGGCAATTGCCACCCCACAGTGGGTTGCCGACATGCTCCACAAGAATTTTAATAAAGTGTTAATGCTGATCGGATGCATTGCTCTCGGAGGCTTTGTCTTCGCAGTGCTCGGTGCACTTGCAGTCCAACAGTAATAATGGGACCTCAAACAAAGTGCGAGAAGCGTATTCTCCGAAGGCTTTGAACGGCATTGGAAAAATGGCGATCCCTGATATATATTCCTTGGTGCCTTTGTGTCTTAGTGGCAGATTGCAGGTGGTTTCATGAGGGGTTTCTCTTCCTGGTTTGCCGTTGTCGTCGTATCGGCCCTGCTTATCGCGGTCCCCCTCGGCTGGTGGCCGAAAGACCCGTACGGGTTTATCAAGTGGGCGATGGTGGGAATTTCAGCGGCGGCGATGGCAGCCGTGTGGCTCGCGTCCGCCGCCGCGCGGGGCGACGTTTCGATACGGCGCAACGCCGTCAACGTCCCGCTGCTGCTCTTCATAGGCTGGTCCTCCATCTCGCTGCTGATAAGCCCGCACCGTTACTACGTTTTGAGGAGGTTGAGCGAGGTCCTTTTCCTGGGGCTCATCTATTTCGTTCTCGTCTGCACCGCCGGCGGGAAGAGACGCAGGGCTGTCCTCATCACAGCCTCCATGATCGGCCTTTGTGCGATCTCCGTCGTGGGCATCGCTCATTACGCAGACTTCTTCCCGGCCGCCAGTCCCTGGGGAAGCAGCCTTGGGCGGCGTGTATACGCCACCATGCTTAATCCGAACTACCTTGCCGCGTACATAATAAGCCTCTTCCCGCTGGCGCTCTCGTTCTTCGTCTTCGGGCGGCCCGGGAGGATAATTCCGGCTCTATTGACGGTGGTTATGATCTCCGCCTCCTTCTGCCTTCTTTTCACCGTGTCGTGGGGCGCCTGGCTTGGATGGCTCGTGGCCGTCGTGCTCCTGGTTACTCTTGCCGTGAAAGCGCCGCGTCGCCATCCCGGCTTGAAGAAGCTGGTTGCGATCCTCGTGGTGATCGCCCTTATCGCGGGAGCCTTTTTCTATATGAACCGGTCCACCGTGGCCGCCGATTACTCGGGAATGAAGTTCCGATTTTTATACTGGCGTGCGTGCCTTGCGATGATACATGAAAGGCCTTTCGTCGGCTCCGGCCTGAACGGCTTCTGGCCGAATGTGACCGGGCATCTGACGAGGATCATCGCCGCGGACTACCGGGACGGTGTCCCCGAGGTCGGCCCCGCCGAGACCGTCTACGAGGGGGTTTACGCACATAACGAGTACCTCGGGATATGGCTTGAGATGGGAATCATCGGCCTTCTTCTCTTCATCTGGGTAATGTGGGGATTTTTCGTCCAGGCGGTAAGAAACCTTAAGAGCGGTGAAAGCGCCGTGGAGACTGCAGTGAACGTGGGGGCTGTCTGCGGAATGGCGGCGATGCTGGTGCAGTCGCTCGTAAGCTATCCGCTTCGCCTTCCCGCCACCACCGTGAGCTGCGCCCTTCTTATGGCTCTCGTGGGCTCGGGGAGCGGGAGCCGCACGTCGACGCTTCGATTGTCCCTTCCCCGTCCGATCCGGGCGCTCATCGCGCTCGCTATTATCGGCTGTGCCGTCCATGTTTCTCTCCGGTTGGCCGGTCCTCTCAGGGGAGAGGTTATTTACGTGGAGGCCAGGCGCGCTTCGTTCAGGGGCGACTGGCCGGTTGTTGCGGAAAGATGCCGCGCCGCCCTCAAATACCCGGTTGCGGAGCCCGAGTTCTTCGACCTCATGGGCGACGCTTGTGAGAAGCTCGGCGATTATCCGGGGGCGATACGGGCTTTTTATAGGAAGCTGGAGCTGAAGCCCTACGACGTTCACGTGTTCCTCAAGCTTGGAAAACTTTACGACCGGCTGGGCCGGGGGGAACGGGCGGCGCGGTGCTTCGAGGAGGCGATTGAGCTGGAGCGGCACGATTCGCCCGATGGGCGTTTATACCTGGCGGATATTCTTCTCAGGGAAGGCCGCGTCCGGGAGGCACTTGCACTGCTCGAAGAGGGCCTGGACCGCCACGGCCGGAACTGGATGCTGAGGAACTCTCTGGGGATCGTGCGCGCGGCCGGGGGGGAGCGGGATTGCGCCCGGAAGGAGTTCCTGGCCGCCCGGGAGTCGGGCGGCGCTGTCCCGAAATACAATCTCATGGTTCTCGATAAGCGCGGGTTTTCGGGGAAGAAAAGTTCCGCTGCCGGGGGCTTCATCGGCCCGCGCGAGCGCGACTGGATCGGGGAGCGCATGGATAAAGGCCGCTCGGCGTTGAGGAGTGGCCGTTACGAGGATGCGCGTGCCGCGTTCCGGGCGGTGCTCGATGCTTACCCGGAGTACGTCCCCGCGCTGTCGAACTTGGGGATCTATTATATGAAGACGCAGCGCATGGAAGAGGCCCTCGATCTGTGGCGGAGGGCCACGGCGCTCGACCCCGGGCACAGGCTGGAGATCCCGCGATGAACGCCTCGCCTCGAATGCCGGGAAGGCTCTCCCTCGTCGTGGTTTTCCTCCTCGTCGTCTTTTGCCTCGGCACGTTCGAGATCACAGAGCACGACTACTGGTGGCACCTGGCGACGGGCAAATATATTATCGAGCACGGGAGAATTCCCGTGGAGGATGTCTTTTCTTTCACGGCCACCAAGCCGTGGATCGCCCACTACTGGCTTGCCGATGTGGCCGGCTACGGTTTGTACCGCTGGATCGGCACACCGGGAATGATTGTCCTGAACGCGCTTCTTATCACCTTTTCGTTCTGGATCGTTCTGAGGATTACTCTCGCGAGGGGGGCCGGGTTGGTCCTATCTTTCCTTGTCGTTCTCCTCGCGGTTTACGCCAGCCGGACCCGCTTTTACGTGCGGCCCGAGACATGTTCGTTCCTCCTGATGGCGATCTACCTGTTTCTCTTCGACAGGTGGAAGCGGCGCGGCGGCGCGCTTCCACTCGTCCTCTTCCCGCTGCTTCAGCTTCTCTGGGTCAACCTCTACGGGGGCGGCTCGGTGGTCGGCCTGGTTCTCCTCTTCTGCTTCGTCGCCGGTGAGGCCCTCAACGCGCTGGTTCCCCTTTCCGGGGGGCGGCGAAAGACAAAAGGCGCCGTCGCGTTCCTGGCTGTCTCCGCCCTCGCCGCGTTCTGCCTTTCGTTCGCGAACCCCAACACGTACCGCACCGTCTTCTACTTTCTCATGAGCAGGGACCCGGTATTCCGCTATATCCTCGAGTGGCGGCACATGGAGATGAAAGACCTCCTCTCCATCCACGGCCTGTTCCTCTTCCTGGGGGCGGTGCTCCTTATCAGGTTTGCGAGGTCGACGAATTTCACCGATCTGTTACTCTTCTCGGCCTTCGGGTATCTGTCGGTGGACGCGCCGCGCAGCGTCCCGTTTTTCGCCATAGCCGCCGCCCCCCTCATCGGGGAACGGCTGCAGCGCGCCGCGGCGCCGTTTCTCAGGGCGAGGGGCTTTGACTCCTCGTTAAGGCGGAACGAGCGCTGGATAGCGTCAGTACTCGCTTTTGCCGTTGCCGCCTTCACGCTCTGGTACCTTTGCAAGGACATCGGTAAGTTTCACCGGGATTACGCTTTCGGCTTCGGTATAAATAAAAAGCTCTTTCCCATCGAGGCCGTTGATTTCATAGAGGAGCACGACATAGAGGGGCCGTTCTTCAACTCCTACGGCATCGGCGGGTACCTGATCTGGCGGTTCTACCCGAGATGGAAGGTGTTCATCGACGGAAGGGTCGAGATGTACGGGACCGATTTCTTGAAGGAGTACATGATTTACTGGCACCCCGAAGTGTGGGGGGGCTACGTGAGAAAGTACGGGATTAACTGCGCCATTGTCGACAGGGAGCCCAACTACACGACCCGCTATCTCGATGACACCCCGGAGTGGGTGCTTGTCTTCTTCGACGACAGGGCGATGGTCTATCTCGGGAACGTCCCCGGCAACCGGGAGCTGATCGAGCGTTTCGGTTACCGGTTTCTCCGCCCCGGCTGCCTCCGGTTCGATTACCTCGACAGGTACCTCGCGAACCCCGTCATGGCAAGGCTTGTTATCGAGGAGATCAAGCGGAGCCTCCACGACGAGATCTATAACCTCAATGCCCGTCTCATGCTCGGCTACTGCTACACCAGGCTGGGCGGGGAGTACCTCCCCCGTGCCCTCGAGGAGTACCGCGCGGCCCTGAAGCTCATGCCGGAGGGCGAGGATATTCAGAAGAAGATCGACCGCCTCGAGGGGATTATGGGGCCGCTACCTTGAAGACGGTCACCTCCCCGTTCCTGTAGACTGGATCGAGGAAGGTCGAAGCGTACGGATTGAAAGAGGTTTCCCTGGCCACGTCCTTTTCCCAGAAGAGATAGCGGATATTATTCTCCGCGGCGAAAAAAAGCCTGTGGCTGTCCGCCGTGGAGGACGAGAAGAAATCACGCACGAGAGCGTGCCTCCCGGCGAAGACGGCTTCGTTCACCCACCTCCCCCAGAAGACGTGGTTCCCCGAGAAGGCGGGTATGTTGTTGCTCATGCGGTAGCCGGCGAGCACCGCGGCATCTCTGCCGGTATGCGTCTTCAGCCAATCGAGCGCGTCGTTCTCATCCCTTGTTATGTACGGGCTCAAGCGCCCATTGTTTTCTTTGAGCTGCCGCACGCTCCACGCGATTGTCATGATGTTCGCGGGAAGGCACAGCAGTATGAAAAGGACTGCGAAGCGCGTGCGTAATTTTTTTCTCGAGGACGCGAGCCAGAATATTCCGTGCGCCGCAAGGAGAGAGAGGGGGATGTGGAGCCCCTCGATGAGTCTGCGCTGGAAGTTGAACGGGAGATAGATAATGAGGCTTCCGACCACGCCCCATACCGAGAGAAGGATGAGGCCGGGATTCCTCTTCCTCGCGGCCAGTGCCCCGAATATGCCGATGACGGCCATGGGGGCGATGAAGCCGAAGTTGGCGGCGACCCATGCGAAGGGGGGCGAGGGGTCGAACATGTTCCTGGACCAGTAGCTGAAAGCGGGGTTCGCCCTGCTTGCCGTGTAGAGGTAGGCCGCCGCTGCCGAAAGGGATACGCAGATGGAGATAAACCCCTGGAAGATCCTTGCGGTCCCGAACCTGTCTCTCATGAGAAAAAAGCAGAGAGTTAGAAACGCGGTGCAGACGCAGAAGATGATGACGGTGTCGTACGGGTGATTCAGGGAGAGCAGTCCAGCCGAGATCCCGAGTAAAACGCAGCGTTTGAGCCCTCCTTTTTCAAGGAGCCTGAGCAGCAGGATGCAGGTCGATACCATCAGCACGAGCGACGATGAGAAGAGCGGGAAGGCGAGGATGGAGAGGAAGGTGTTCGCTTCGACCCACCCGGTTAGGAAGTGCTGTTCGATGGTGATGCCCCCCGGGTTGAGCCACGGGTAGGCCCACGCCAGTCCGCCGCCGAAGCTCACCAGTATGAAGGCCGCGCTTCTCTCGAACCCATCTTTGAAGACGAGCGAGATGAGCCTGTAGATGACCGCGAGCAGGATGAGCCCGAACGCTATCCTTCCCATCTCGTGAGCGGCCGTTATCGTCATCCCCGTGAAGCGGGAGAATAGGCCCAGCAGGAGGAAGAGCGGCTGGAAGAGCAGGGGGGGATTGGGCCAGGGCCAGTACATCTCCTGGAACAAGAGGTGGCCCTCGTTCGCCTGAAATATGAACGAGAGGTATGTGTTATAGTCCAGCGTGAAGCGGGCGTTGCCCGTGAAGATGCTCCCTTCCGGCGCGTAAAGGTATCCCGCCGCCGTCGGGATGGTCGACGCCGCCACGACGAGCGCGGCCCAGAGGTAACAGAAGCCTTTTTTCTCTTTCAACCTGCCGTTCATCTAATTAGACCTTACTCGAAAAGGTATTATAAAATCTTATCTGGAGCAACGAAGTGATCCACCACGAAGATCACGAAGTACACGAAGAATAGTTGAGAGAAAAACAATATGCAGCTCATTTTAAAAACCTCTGTGATCTTCGTGTCCTTCGTGGTTTTAATTAGCTTTATTTTAATGGGATACGTTTTTCGAACAGGGTCTAATTAATAATCAAGGCGTTTCATAATTCACTGTTATATTAACTGTCATTGCGATTCCCGAATGCTTTCGGGGAGAAGCAATCTCAATTCATTTTAGTTCAATGGTAACGTTCAAAAGTTACGGCAAATGCTATAACCATATTTCCCCTCCCCAACGGGGGAGGGGATTAAGGGGAGGGGGCTTTAATGTCCTTATTCCTTTAATTGCTTTTTCACCCCCACCTAACCTCCCCCATCAAGGGGGAGGAATTCGTATATAATGGCAAAATGCCGAACCTTTTGAACGATACTAATTCAATAAATCGTTTTACTTGGAGTTTTCCCGTTTTACGGGAAAGCGTCCTTTCGCTTAGAAGTATATCCATTTTCTTTTTCCCTTCCATAGTATCAGGGCCACGGCGGCGATGACACTTACCAGGCTTATGAGTTGGGCAAGGATCACGGAGGGAGGATTGGTGTACCTGAGTGTCACCTCATGTTCTCCCGGGGGAAGTCGAACGATTATCTCGCCCTCCGGTTCTCCTGGCTGTACGGGGTGGGCCGTTCCGTCGATGGAGCATATCCAGCAGGGGTAGTAGAAAGTGTTCACCGAGCAGCGCGTCTCTTCGGGGGCTGAATAGCTGAACGAGAGTTTATCGGGCGCTGTTTTCAACGCCTCTATTATGCCTTCTCCTTTGAGGGTCACTTTATTTTCCGGCACTCGTTCGGGGAGTTGCTTGACCCACCTCGGCAGGTACTGGAGCTCGTGCTTGCCCAGCGCTTTTTCAATAATAGTTGAACGTGTGCACTCGGCATCCGTTGGAAAGGTTGTGTTCGGATAAACGGCCCGGCAGTACCTGCCGTATAAAGCCAGGATGAGAATGATGCCGAGTGTTGTCGCGACCCATCTTGCGTTTTTCCGCTCCGGGCGCAGGATGCAGAGGGTCGCGCCGGCAAGGAGGGACGTGAAGAAATTCGCGAACAGGAGGAGACGCCAGGGAAACTGGATGATGCCCAGGCATGGAATGTTCGACCACAGGGGCGACGAGCAGGGGAGTGTCATGAAGATGGAGAGCAGGCCCATGGCCAGGAAGAAGACGGCGATCTTGCGCCGGCCGTGCGGCAACACGGGAATCGCCGCGATGGAAAAGACGATAAATGCGAGGTGGGCAATGCCTACCTGGAAGGACATCCCGTCTGAAGTTCCAGGAAGACTGTCCCCCCAGCCCCAGGCGGTTGAAACGAGCTGGAGGGGATAGACGAAATGGTCCCGCCAGTTATACTGGCCCGGCGCTATCCGGCTTATGTGCATGAAGGTCATTTGAAGGGCGGCGGGAAGCCAGTAAAACGCCGTCAGGCCGAGGGCGAGAGCGAAACCGGCGGCGAGCGGGGAGGCGCGTCTCCAGTTTCGCCGACCCGCGGTGAGAAGGGCGTACGGTATTAAGACAAGCGGAAGGAAGAGGCTCATCACGTGGGTTATAAAGGAGATTCCGAGTGCGAGGGCCAGGAGCGCCGTCCAGGCCTTCTTGCTCGTGGTAACGGCTTTGTATGTCAGGAGAAAGCCGGCTGGAAGAAACACGTAGAGGCAGGATTCCGGGAACGCTCCCCTGACGTAGATATCGACGATGTGGTAAGGGGCGTAGATGTAGGCCGCGGCGGCGAGGAGGGCCCCGGCAACCCCCCAGTATTTCCTGGCCAAGATATACATGAAGACGCCGGATAAAATTATCCCGAGGCCGATTGATATTTTCAATCCGGCGAAGTAGCTCTGCGTCAGCCAGTAGAAGGGGAGCGCTGAATAGTAGAAAAAAGGCGGGTAAAATGTCATTATAGGGCCGCCGCGGCTCCAGTACATATCCGGCAGCCACCTGGGGTAGAGTATGCCGTGGCGAATGCACTCGTTGATTTCGATCATGTGGTAAATATGGCCGAAAGCATCGTGGGCCTGGAAGAACCCCGGTTGGAAGAGAGGGGAGATGAGCTTTAAGGAGAGGGCGCATACGAGAACGTACGGCAAGATGGCGGTAATACTCGTCCTCTTATACATACTTGTCTTCTCCGGCGTGTGCTTTCAGAAGTACGCCACGTTTGCCTACCACGATTTTGACCTGGCCATTTTCAACCAGGTGATGAGGAACACCATCCGCGGCGATTTCTTCCAATCCTCGATCGTCGGCGGCGTTTATCTCAGGGACCACGTCCCCCTGATTCTGGTCTTGTTCCTGCCTTTTTATGCGCTGTTCCAGTCGCCCCTCTTCCTCCTCGTGCTTCAGACGGTCTTTATCGGCGCGACGGGCCTCTCTTTGTGGTTTGTGGCCTCCAGGGAGCTGCGGGACGGCCTGGTTGCGCTGTTTGTACTCACCGTATATCTGCTTTATCCCCCGCTTGGCTATATCAACCTCTTCCACTTTCATGCTATCGCCCTTGCGCCGCTCTTCCTTGTCTGGGCGTATTATTTCTTCGAAAAGGGAAGTTACCGCCCTTTTTTAACGATGCTCGCCCTCGGCCTTCTCTGCAGGGAGGACGTCTCTTTTATCGTCATTGCGTTCGGCTTCCTCGCGTTATTCCGGCGCCGGGAGCTGAAGTGGTCCGCGGCGCCCTTGCTGATGGGCCTCGCCTGGGGCCTTTTTTGCTTCCTTTACCTCATTCCCCGTTTCCGGAGCGGCCAGGAGTATCTCTACCTTCAATTCTACGGCGATTTCGGTAACTCGCTCCCCAATATTATAAAAGGAATCGTCCTGCGTCCAGTTCATGCCGCCTCGGTCGTCCTGCAGCCGCATAAGTTGGCATATCTGTTTCAGCTCCTCGGCCCTCTCATCTTCCTTCCATTATTCAGCCCGCTGGTTCTCTTCCCATGTCTTCCGAACCTGTTTCTCTTCCTCCTCTCATCGAACCCGAACGCCGCCTCGATCTATTATCAGTATAATGCTCTGCTCATCCCTTTTCTCTTTATGGCTCTTGTGTATTCACTCAAGCGAATAGGGAGCGTGCCGGCAAAGAGGGTCGTCGCCGTCCTGCTTCTTCTCTCGACTGTCGTCTTCAGTTGGCTGTTCGGCCCCCAGCTCCACCTTTTCTCGAAGAGCTGGAAGAAGCCTGTCGCCTGCCTGCCCCGCGAGGATTTCCTGGCCTCCAAAAAGAGTGAGATGCTCGCGAAGATACCCGGCGGCGTCCCCGCCGCGACGACGTTCCGCTACTTCGCGCACCTCTCCAACCGGGAGACCCTCGAGTGCCTCCACTTCGTCCTCTGCGGCCGGTACGGCATCTACCCGGAGAGATATGAAGGGAGGGACGACATCGAGTACGCCTTCATCGATTTCGGCGAGCCGACGACCTTCGTCCGTTTCTACAGGCCTGGCCAGAGCGCCGAGAACTTCAGGCGCTTCCTCTCCGGAAACGACCTCGGCCTCGTGGAGATATACGACCGGCTCGCACTCTACAGGAGGGGAGAGGAGGACGTCTTCTCGCTGTACGAGCGTGCGGGAAAGAACAAGCTCCGCGCGAAAAAGCCCCTGGCGGACTTCGGGGGCCTCGAGCTTGCCGGCGTCAATCTGGAGGTAGTGGGGGGAGGGAACGACCGGCAGGTCGGCCTCGAGACCCTCTGGACCGCGGTGAAGAAGCAGGGGGACGATCTCTCGATGTACCTGAGGCTGGTGGACTCATCGGGCAGGGAGGTTCTGCGGCAGCCGCGCTCGATCTGCTATCACCTGTACCCGACGTCGGAGTGGGTGGAGGGGGAGACGATACGGTCCAACCACCTCATTGCTCTACCTCCAGGTCTCTCCCCGGGGCCCTGCCGCCTAGAGATGCTCCTCATCGACAAGTTCCCCCCTTGCGCAACGCGCGGGTTCACGGCCCCCCCGCCCTCCATCACAAAGGCCGGCTGGCTGGTGATAGGGGAGTTGGAAATATGAAAGAGGAAACTTGAAACTGGAAAATCGATAACAAACGTGAAGCGTATCTCGTGAAGCGTGAAGCGAAAAAATAGACAAGATACGTCAAATCAGAAACTGGAAACTGGAAGCTCATATTATTGAAACTAGGAGTGTGTCTGAGTAATTGTCATTTTGGTTATCATCATTGTCATTGCGAGGAGCTTAGCGACGAAGCAATCGTGTGCCTGGCATGGATATTGACTAGGAGGTGAAAGTCCTTTACTGGCCCGACAGGGGGAACAGTTAGCCTAAGCAAGGGCTGCCGTCGTGAGGCGGGGTCTGAAGGAAGCCGAAGGCAAAACGCTGCCCCGACGAACAGAAATCGCATAGAAGGCTTAATGACCGGGTAAGGATCCGATTGCGCCCGAAGCCCAGTACCTGTACGGAGGTCATTGAGTAAATGCGGCGGGGATAAGCGGGAAAGTCAATATTCTTACCCAGGGAGATCTGTGTCGTGGCCACTGGCTACCGAGATCATGAGATCGAGGGATAGCGACACAGAAGTCAGCAGAAGGCATATTAGGCCGAAGTTCGACCCGGCTGAAGGCCTGAACGCAGACTATGGACAATAGACCCGAATTTCGACAGGAACCACGGATGCAGAAAATGAGTCAACCAACTTATGCCACACCAGAGAGCAGGGGGCGGAACCCTCAAGGGTATGGTGGGGTGCGTCTCAGTCCTGCGGCGAGGATGGGAAAACTATGTCCTGAAGCTGAAGTTTCAGAAAGGTCTGTGAACCGCCGTGATACGGAACCGTATGTCCGGTGGTGTGAGAGGTTGGGGGCGCAAGCCCCCCGCCTACTCGATTCATCACGTTGTATGAGAGAGGGTTCTGTTGAGGTCTAGAGATTGCTTCGCCCCTCTGGGGCTCGCAATGACATTTTAAAGGTTACTCGGACAGGCTCCTAGAAACCGGAAACTGGAATCGCAGTAGTAATTGTTTTTCTTTCTCCCCTTAGCGTGGAGTTTTCATTTTTCCCCTCTCCCCCCATTTTGGGGGAGAGGGGCGGGGGTGAGGGGGGTTAACGACGGTTGAAAGTAGAAAGTTCAAAGAAAAAAAGGATCAATGCATAACCGTGTAAATTCCTTTAGGTTTGAAACCTTCAGCTTTGGACTGAATTTTCCCCTCTCCCCCCCCATTTGGGGGGAGAGGGCAGGGTGAGGGGGGCGTGAATTCTACATGAAAAAGAGAGCTCGCCAGCTTAGGGAAAGACAGACTGCCACCGAAGCACGTCTTTGGTATCACTTGCGAAATCGTAGAATGAAGGGTAATAAATTTCGTCGTCAGCATCCTATAGGTAAATATGTTGTAGATTTCTATTGCCCGAATGCCTGCCTGGCTATTGAACTAGATGGGGGTGGTCATGCTGAAGAGAAACAGAAAATATATGATGATGAACGTGAAAAAATTTTGGCATCATATGGAGTCAAGGTGGTGCGTTTCTGGGATAATGAAGTATGGCAGGAACTTGAGAGTGTATTGCAGAGAATCTGGGATATCTTACCGGAGAACCCCTCACCCTAACTCCGTCAACAAGTGCCGGACGTTCCGCCTCTCCCCTTGGCAAGGGGAGAGGGGAATATTATAAGAGAAAGGTAATTACTTCGAAGGCAAGTATAGACAAGTTCAGTGTTATAATTAACGAGTTAGGCCCAAAACTTAACACCTTCATTAAAACAACAAGCTGAATTATCCCATCTCCCCCCATTTTTGGGGGAGAGGGCAGGGTGAGGGGGGATAAATACGGTTTATAGTTTCTGGTTGCTGGTTTCTAGTTTCATTAATATAAGCTTTTGGTTTTAAGTCCATGACTGCTTCAAAAACACTCATCTTCTTCATGGTGTTGTCCCTAATCCTCCGCCTCTTCCTCTGTTTCCAGGCGCCGGAGGTGCTGATTTCCAGGGTCGCCTCGGACGACATGTTCTACTACCTCTGCATTGCCCGGTCCATCGGAGAAGGCCTTGGTGCGACGGCTGACGGCGAGAACGTTACCAACGGCTTCCACCCCCTCTGGGCCCTCACGCTCGTTCCCCTCTCCCGCGTTGTCGGAGAGGGTGACAGCATGCTCCAGTGGTCGCTTGCCCTCCTCTCGCTCTTCTCCGTCCTCTCGGCGTGGTTCCTGTACAGGATCGCCCGGCTATTTTGCGGGGAAGCGTCCTCGCTTCTCGCGGCCCTCCTCTGGCTCTTCTGCCCGTATCCGCTCCTGGTGGCGCTGGCGGGCGTCGAGGCGCCCCTTTTCGTCCTCATGCTTGGCGCGGCATCTTACGTCTACCTTCTTTTGAGGAGGAAGTCCCTCCCGGCCGATGCTTCGCGCTGGAGGTGGGCGGGCGTCGGCCTGCTGGCGGGAGCCGCCGTCCTGGCCCGTATCGACGGCCTCGTCCTTGCCGCCTTCATCTTTATAGATGTCCTCTTCGGAAAGAGGGACGTGAGCCTTCCCTGCCGTCTGGGCCGTGCCCTCTCCTTCGCCTGTGCGTGCTTCCTCGTGACACTTCCTTGGTTCGCCTGGTCTTATATGAGGACCGGCTACCTTCTTCAGGTGAGCGGCAAGGCCATTTATCACCAGCAGCACTTCATCTTTTGGGCGCAACACGGTACTGCCTCTCTTGGTGAGTACGCTTCGGTGTGGGTCGCCATGGTCCTCTCGAATCTCCAGGGGGCCTTGCAGTCTGTACTGTTTCTGTGCGGTTTCAAGACCGGTCTCTTCTACGCCGTCTTTGCCATGTTCGCCGTCATCTTTATTTTCGCGGCGATACTTGCTCCGCGCCGGTTCAGGGAGTGGGCGGGAAAGCTCGCGCCCCTGCTGTTCCTTTTCTGTTACGGCCTGCTCATGTTCTTCCTCTATTGCGGTTACCTCTGGTACAACCAGAACTGGTACTATTACTCGATTTTCTTCATTGTGCTGATCCTGGGCGCCTGCCTTATCGACCTCCTGGACAGAACGCTTTTCAGCTTCATCCCCCGGCACGGGAGAACTTACCTGTGGGCCGCGCTCTTCGTCCTTTTGACCGGCCTTTCCCTGCTCGGGACATTCCGTTGGTGGGAGAGAGGCATCAGGGGATGGCAGATAGACGGCTACCGCACGGCGATGTGGGTGAAGGACAACGTGCCCAAGGAGAGCCGCATCGGCTCCTTCAACTCCGGCCTCCTTGCCTACTACTGCCCTCAGACAGTCATCAACCTCGACGGTGTTGTCAACGGCGCCTCCTACAGGGCGATGAAGGAGGGCAAGAGCTTCTCCCACATACGAAAGGAGCGGTTGGATTATATCGTCGAGACGCCCCTCTCCCTCCGCTTCCGGGCCGCCCACTCCGAGCGTGAGTTCCTCTCCTCTCTGGCGCCCATTCACGCCGAGGCCACCTACCCCGAATCCATCGCCCGCCGCAACCCGGTCACCGTCTATAGGATATTGCCTTGAGGAAATGATTTCCAAGTTTCAAATTTCAAGTTTCAGGTTTTCCAGTTTCATTAATATAAGTTTTAGTAAGGTTCTCTCGCCAAGGCACCAAGAACGCAGAGAACAGCAAACAAAAATAAAGAAATTAGACAGGATAACCCCGATAAATAGGGGCAGGCACGATGAACAGGATGTGAGATACGAGATGCTGGATGCTCGTAATTAAAAGGAGTTTGTATCTAGTATTTAGAATCTAGTATCAAATCTTGTGAATTTATTTGAACTTTAGGCTTTCAACTTAGTGCTGAATTATCCCCTCTCCCCCCAATTTTTTGGGGGGAGAGGGCAGGGTGAGGGGGGCTAAAGACGGTTTATAGTTTCTGGTTGCTGGTTTCCAGATTCCAGTTTCTGATTTGACGTATCTTGTCTATTTTTTCGCTTCACGCTTCACGAGATACGCTTCACGTTTGTTATGGAGTTTCTGGTTTCGTCATTCATTCTGGTTTCGGATTTCTGGTTTAGGATTGTAGGTATCTTGCTTCATTGAAAAGTTATAAGCATATTTGTACGTTTTTCTTGCTCTCCGGAATCCTCGCCCTGGCTCTCCTTCTCCGCCTCCGCGGTATCACCTGGGGCCTTCCCCACGATCCGTACTTCACTCTCTACCATCCCGACGAGTTCATGTCCCTGCTGTGCCTCTCAAGGATGAGGCCGGCCCTCCTGGATCTCAATCCCCGATACTTCGTGAACCCCACGCTCTACTATTACGTTGCCGGCGCGTTCCTCCAGCTCCTCTCTCTTGTGAGCGACAGGTTTGTCTCGCCCTTCGGCCCGGGAAAGATCCCCGTCGAGCAGCTTCGATGCCTCCTCCTTGGCGCGAGGTCTGTGACAGTTTTTATGGGTGCACTCACTGTTTTCCTCATCTACGAGGCGGGGCGTAAGCTGTACGATAGAACGGCCGGCCTCCTGGCGGCCCTCTTCCTTGCTGTCATTCCCCTCCACGTCGTTCACTCGCACTATTTCACGGTCAACGTGGCTGGTGCGATGTGGGTCGCCCTCGTACTTGTACTGGCCGAGCGGATCTGGCGCTCGGGCTCCATGTGGTGGTATCTCCTGGCCGGTCTTGCTATCGGTCTGGCAACCGCCACGAAGTACCTCGGCCTCCTGCTCATAATACCCGTCCTGACCGCCCATCTTCTGGGGCGGGGAGGGGGGAGGTCTTTGAAAGTGCTGCTTCTGCTCGTGGCGATTGCGATCGCCTTCGTCGCCGGCTGCCCCTATTCGGTCCTGTCGCCGGGGCAGTTCGGCGCTGATTTTTACGAGATGATGAGGTTCAATCTCTTCCCGCCGAGCCTCCTCCGCCTCCTGGCGAGCCTCTACTACGGATTCGGCCTTCCCGCTCTTATCCTGGCGTTTCTCTGCGTCGTCCTTCTTCTCGTCGAGAGAAAGAAGCAGGACTGGATACTCCTCTCCTTCCTCATCCCGTTTTTTCTCCTGTCCTGGTACAGGGCGTCCCACTTCACGCGCCACCTCCTGCCCGCGGTGCCTGTCCTGGCGCTCGCTGTCGGACGCGGTGTGGAAATCGTGTGGCGTCGCCGTCCCGGCCGAGCGTGGCTGACTGCCATTACTCTTATATGTGCGCTCGCTGTCCTCTACACGGCATTCTACTCGTGGAGCTATCTGTCGGTCATGGCCGGAGAGGACCCCCGGGACGAGTGCGGCCGGTGGATTGCCGACAACATCGAGGAGGGGAGGGGGGTGGGCCTCTTCAGCCCTCCCTGGTTCTTCACGCCTCCATTCGATACGACTGTCTATCCCCCCGTTCTTATTTTCAGGAACATGGAGGGCCTCGACCTTCATTCTCCCGAATGTTACGTCATCACCAGCTTCGAGTACGACTGGATGTCGCACATCAACAGCGGCGCGGGCATGTACATCCGGGATGATTTCAAACAGGAGCTCGCCGACACGAAGTCGTTCATGGAGCGAGACCTCCCCGCCGCGGGCTACAAACTCGGGGCGGTTTTCTCGAGCGACGTCCGCCCCCCTATATTCGGAGACTGCGGCCTACGTATCCCCCACGACTGGGAGTACCCCGCCCCGGAAATCAAGCTGTTCCTGAAAGGGAATACTGGTGGTTGATTGTAAGAGTCGGAGCGCCATCTTGGGCGCTGAATCATAAGCAATTCCGCATGGTGTCTGTCCCTGGAAGTCTCCTAGAATTCTGTATAACTGTGGTCCATCTGCGGCGTGAACCAAGTACATAGATTTCTCACTTTCGTGCGAAAGTGAGAAATCTATGTGGAGGATAGAATATATTCTTGCTTTTCCAATTGACGAACGAATGACTATGCCGCAAAATTGTGAAAAAGAAATTCTATCTAATATTAATGTTGGCTCTAGAGATGGCATGAACAAAAGGACTATTCCTCATTTGGTGAAGGTCCTAAGGAACAAGGCCACTGTTATCACGCGTGCCGTGTTCTGGCGTATTCACCACGATAGCGGGAAAGAAGATGTCCACCTGAAGGTGGGGCGTTACAAGAAGCCTAAAGCCTGGAATGAAGGAGAGGAACCGGAATCCCTGTCACCCAAGAGTGAACTGACGCTAGACGATGAGGAATTCCGGAATCTCATTGAGTTCGTTCAGGAGAACTATGAGCCTTTCAAGTCAGGAACTAAGGCATTCATCCCCCTGGACCGTCCCCTAGATTCGCACACGGCCAATGCCGTCAAGGGTCTATTTAACCATCCCGAGAAACTCGACCTTGTCGAATTCATCGCGCGACACGACATCATACCCGAACACTTGATGTTGGCGCTGCACCTTAAGAAACGTATGCAGGCAATAGCTGAGTTTGAAGCAATGCTGTTGCACAATCTGGTCGAACAACCATGGCAGAAGTGGTTCCAGAAGAACGGATGGGTTCTCGGCACAGACTTTGTCCGTGTTCTGGACGAACGCAGCATAGACACAAAGCATATCAGTGACTTCCTTATGGAAGCATATGATGGGTTTCTTGATATTGTTGAAATCAAGCGACCTGAAGGAAAACTGAGTTTCTGGGCGGCCACACAGGACCATGGAAACTACTTTCCGTCGTCTGATCTTACGAAAGCCATAACTCAGGCTTCCCGCTATCTTTACGAAGTCGAAAGAGAAGCCAACAGCGTGAAGTTTCTTGAGCGCGTTGATCACGTCAAAACGATTAAACCACGGTGTATCCTCATCTTCGGTCGATCCCATGACTGGAATAGCGAACAGCGTGAATCGTACCGGATTCTAAACTCAGGTTTCCATAACCTCACGATACTTACTTACGATCACGTTTTAGAGAGAGCACGAAGCCTGATTAGACATAATGAGAAGAGCCAACAACCGGATTCAGGCGATTCAGAAAGGCCCGCGGGCGTCCCTTTCTGAACGCCTGATCTGAGGCGTTATACTGAAAAGAGAATTATGAAACTATTATTAACAACACCGTTAGTGCTTCTGTGTTTTTTATGCGCCGTAGTACAGGCACAAGACTTCAATTCAAAATTGGGTGGTATTGGGGTTGAAATCGAGCCTACAGATAATGGTATTTTGATCAAGCGAATCCTCCCAAATACTCCTGCATCATTAGTCGATCTTAGGGCAGGAGATTTAATAATAAAAATAGATGGTCGTCAAGCTTCTGCTTTAAACGCAAAAGAAGCGGTGATAGTGCTAAGAGGAAAAGTAGGATCAGTTGTGCAATTATCTATTTCACGGTTAGGTCAAGATCAAGAAATAAATGTAAAAGTTAAAAGGGACATCATCTACATTTCACGCCAGGTCTATTATTAATAACACCTTTGAAATAAATGTCTCAGTATAAACAGTCGCTCGAGCAGTCCAAGCAGTTCAGTTCGCCGTTAGACTTCTGGAGACTATGCATAATGAGAGATAAGGAAAAACTGTTTATCTTTTTCATTTTATTATGCTGTTTATCCTTATTTTCGTGTTCAGCATTATTTAATGGTATGTTTGAGGATGTTGGAGAAACTATGGTGGGGGCATTTAAACTTAGCGGTATTGCAGGAACATACTATGCAATGAATCAGCAATGGCCCAAAGATGAGGAAGAGCTTAGAACATTTGCCCAAAAGAACAGTCTTGATTTCGACTGGTCTGGATATTCCGAGATTCAATTCACTCCTCAGGCTGATGGCAGCTTAATCATAGAGGCAGATCTTGCTCCACCAAATTCAGGTAGTTGGACTGGAACCGTAACTGTTCCGAAAGATAATGAGCAGTATCCAGACAAAACGTAAAGTTGAACAAATCGCTTCATCTGTCCTGAGAAACGCGGCTTTTTTCATTTAGCAGCCCCAGGTGTGGCAAACGTCGGCGGTTGGTTTGGTAGGTAGGTGGTGTAGTTTTCAGGCAGGTGAGCTTTAGGTTCTCAAGGAATGAAAGCCAAGAAAAAGAGTTTGCAAGATTATTTAAGATTGCTTGAAAGCAATGATAAAAGAGTAAGAGAAAAAGCTATCAGGTTTATCGGTGAACGGATTGGAAGGCTGGCGGTCCATGGGCATAAGGATATAATCGGTAAGAGTTCCTTACCTATCTGCCCTGGCCCTGCTTATCACTACCATCGCTATTTCTTAAGCGGCCAATAAAATAATCAAGCGAGGAGGCGCCAAAAAAGTGCCTCCTCGCTTGAATGCTCGGGATCGAGGAGGGGAGGGGGGTGGGCCTCTTCAGCCCCCCATGGTTCTTCACGCCTCCTTTCGATACGACTGTCTATCCCCCCGTTCTCATATTCAGGAACACGGAGGGCCTCGACCTTCACTCTCCCGAATGCTACATTATCACCAGCTTCGAGTACGACTGGATGTCGCACATCAACAGCGGCGCGGGCGTGTACATCCGTGATGACTTCAAACAGGAGCTCGCCGACACGAAATCGTTCATGGAGCGAGACCTCCCCGCAGCGGGTTACAAGCTCGGTGTGGTTTTCTCCCGCGACGTCCGCCCTCCCTTATTCAGAGACTGCGGCCTCCGTGTCCCCCACGACTGGGAGTACCCCGCCCCGGAGATCAAGCTGTTCTTGAAAGGCAACCCTGGTGGTTGATTATAAGAGTCAGAGAGCTATCTTGGACCTGAACTATAATAATTCCGTATGGTGTCCCCGGAATTCCCCGGTCAAGCAACTTCTTCTTGTATTGAGTGCTGTTTCCCTTCATACTAACGAGCAAAGCCATCTGGTTAATATGATTGCGATTTTGCTGCGTTTCGCCATCATTACCTAATATTGAAGAGAAATCGCCGTTCAATTAATAATTCGCCGATAGTGCTAGATCAAGAAAGGAATGGCCCATACGTAGGCGTTTTCGGTGCATTGAAGGTAACTCTCTTGGTTGGAATCATGTCAACGAGTTGGTTGCTCTTTATACAGCTCCATGCTTCAGTCGGCGTTCTGCTGGCTATCGCTGGTAACTGTATTTTGAGCTTCACCAAGGAGGACAACATGATAAAAACTATTGCAAAGGCAATCATTCTGACGGTGGGGACAGCGCTCCTGGGGCGGCCGACTTTGGCGGCATGTTTCCAACTTCAGAGGGGAGAGTGCACTAAAGGTTCCGATAGTGCCACTTGAAATATGGGAGTGAGCGCAGGGGGGTTCGAGTCCCCCCCGCCCCACCACCCAATCAGAATCGTCGAACCAATCACTGAAGAGGACACGCAAAAAGCCGCATGCCGCTTAATTATACGTTAGACCCATAAGGAGAGGTTAGAGCTATGGTGAGAAAAATGATCGCACCAGCAGCAATTATTGCCCTCAAGGAGGCTCTTACCCACGTTTACTGGTATAAGTCCGACCTCCGCAGCTTCCTTACTAGCATCATAAGCAATTCAGCACTTCTAAGTCGGCTCGACTGGAGTGGTTATAAACGGAACATAATAGGGCGGCTCGTTGACTTCCTTGCGTCAAGGCAAGACGAGTATCAAGGAGACTTGCTTCGCCTCATGACAGAGGTTTCGAAAATAAATGACTTTTCTCATCTGGAGCGACTCGACGGGGGAAAAGAGAAAGCAAAAAGCGCTAGGGAGTCAGTTGCCGCATTGAGAAAACTTGCGCAGCCCCATGAGAAAATTTACAAAGAACAAAAGGAAATTGAGGAGCGCCGTCGAGTTGCCCTCGAGCGCCTTCTTCAAACAACAGCCGTTAAAGAAAAACTGGACGATTTAACAAAGGATTACTATCAACTCGTAGGTTCAAGCAATCCTCAGCAGCGAGGTTACAAATTAGAAAAGATTCTAAAAGTCTTGTTTGAAATCTTCGACCTCGATCCTAAAGCCTCATTCAAAATTGTTGGGGAACAGATTGACGGAGCTTTCAGCTTTGAGGGTACGGACTACCTTTTTGAGGGCAAGTGGCAAAAGGATCTTGTGTCAGCTAAGGATCTCGATTCCTTAGCCGGGAAGCTTTCAAGAAAACTTGATAATACATTGGGGTTATTTCTTTCAATTAATGGATTCTCAGAGGATGGAGTAAAAGCTCACTCATCTGGAAGGAGGCTTATCATCCTTATAGATGGTAGTGATCTCATGGCAGTTTTGGAGGGCCGAATTGATTTAATTCAACTATTACTTAGGAAGCGTCGTCACGCATCACAAACAGGAAATATCTATTTACGCATTCACGACATTATTAGCTGATGTAAAGCTAGGGACTAACTACACGCTGCACCCGTCCTGAGAAACGCGGCTTTTTTTATTTGACAGTCCCAGGCGTTGTAATTCTTAGTGTAATTCTTAGCGGTGGTTTTGAGATATCCGTTATATAATTTCTCAGGCAAGTGAGCTTTACGTTAGGTTGATTTGTGGTTAACGGCCTGAATTCCGACCTAAATCGTCATATGTAAGGGGCTCAATGAAAAAGATCGATTTCCACATTCATACTGTTCTTACTGTTAGCGACAGTGACTTCGTATTGAGGTATAACCAAAAGTTGTGGATGAGAAAGAAAATGAGCGTATCCTCATAGGACCCTAGAAACAATCAAACCTCTCGAGAGAGGTAAG
>Ga0075124_10000332_pt1 | contig 22058 bp, 22 predicted proteins | sample AntAceMetag02UKS_FD_69809 | JGI IMG/M metagenome (GOLD analysis project Ga0075124, IMG submission 69809) | Saline lake microbial communities from Ace Lake, Antarctica - Antarctic Ace Lake Metagenome 02UKS | ecosystem: Environmental > Aquatic > Non-marine Saline and Alkaline > Saline | place... | reverse complement strand
TGATTTTTGAGGTGGTTGGTTTTGATGGGCCTAGGACTGTGAGTTCAGGATTTTTATTATTAAGTAGCGTAGTGATTGTGAGTGATTCTTTTTCAACTGTTGATTCTTGTTTGTGAATGAGTTCTATTTCAACTAAGCGGCCATATGGTGGGTATGAAAGAAGTTTGCGCTTTGCGCATTCCATTCGATAAAATGAGAGATAGTTTTGTTCCGAAAGATATGAGAAAATCTCGTGGTTACTCATCGTTTGGACGATAACGAGACTTTTCTTATGTTCACGTCCTGCGCGTCCAGCGACTTGAATCAGTTGCTGTAAAGTTGTTTCTGATGCATTGAATATTGGAAAATGGAGATTAAGGTCGGCCCATAAAATACCAACGAGAGTGACACCTGGAAAGTGGTATCCCTTGGTTATCGTTTGTGTGCCAACTAATATATCGATTTTACCTTTTTCAAAATCTTGCATCGTTTGTTGCCATATTTTTTTCTTAACGGTTGTATCCATATCTGCACGTGCGACTGTTGCTGTTGGAAACAGTTTTTCTAGAATTGTAACAACCTGCTGTGTGCCAATTCCTTTTTTAATGAGTTTATCATGTTTGCATGAAGGGCATATTTTAGGTACGGGGATCGTTTTATTACAATAGTGGCAACGCAGTGTTTGGTCGCTGTGTAATGTTAGGCTAACGGAACAGTTTGGGCAGTATGGAATATGTGAGCACTTTTTGCATTGAATGAAGAAAGAAAATCCACGTCTGTTTAAAAATATAATTGTTTGCTCGGGTGTGGCACGTTCAGGTCTCACTTGTTCAGGCGTGGCCTGTTCAGGCGTGGCCTGTTCAGGCGTGGCCTGTTCAGGCGTGGCCTGTTCAGGTTTCACCTGTTCAGGTTTCACCTGTTCCTTTTTTTTCAAACGTTCTTTGATGGCATATTCAAGTTCTTTACTGATCCAAAAGTTGCGACGTTTGGCTTTGTTTTCAGATAATGAGACGACTGAGATCTTAGGAAATGCGCCAGCGAAACGTTTTTTGAGTTGGAAAAAGTGCCAGTTTCGTTTTTGCACATTATAGAGAGATGATAGTGACGGCGTTGCGGAGCCAAGAACTATCGGAATGTTGTAATGATGAGCACGAATTAAGGCGCACACTTTTGAATTTATTTTTGGGTGTTTTTTTTCTTGGTAACCAGTTTCGTGTTCTTCATCAATAATAATTAATCCGAGATTATTTATCGGTAACAACATTGGTAAATGCACCCCAATTAATATAAGTGGCTTTTTCTGTAGTAACGCATTCCAAAGGATACGTTTTTCTTTTTGTGTGTTTCCTGAGTGGAAACTGTAGATGGGGATATTTGGGAGACTTTGCTTAAAAATTTGTTCAAATTGAAGTGCGAGTGTTACTTCTGGAAGTAGCACGATTGAACTTTTTTGTTGTTCGAATGCATGCAACATTAATTTTTTATAAATTTCTGTTTTTCCTGAGCTGGTTACGCCATGTAATACTGCTGGTGTATATTTTGGATTTGTGATTGATGGCGTCAGTGTATCAACTACATGTTGTTGTTCATCGGTTAAAATTGTTGTTTTTGATCGAACCTCGCCGTGTGGATCTGAATGATTTTCAATCTTTTTGTCACTTGTAAGAAATGATTGCAATCGTCGCAATAGTGTAAATGATTCGAGTTGATGATACTGTGCTATTTTTTCAATGAACGGTAAATATGATGGGTCGTCCGGAAACTCTTTTAACGAAGTGATTTCTCGTATATCAAAAGTAGGCTTGTGATCAAACGATACAAACTGATTTGTAACTAAAGCGTGAGTGGTGTAAGTGCGCAATGGAACTTCGACTATCTTTCCCATTAAGTCACGATTTTCAAAATCAGAAGGAATTTTGTAGGTTAAAGGCTTTTTGAAACCATTGAGCAGGCGCACGGTGATATACATATTATTTAGTGTAGTTTGTACAGTTTGAAAGGTAAAGCCAAGGTGGGTGTTTCTGCTGTACGATTTCGCTGTTTTTTTGTATGCTAGAGGAGAGTTTAAGCCATTGTTTTATAGGGGGATTTATGAAAAAGATAATTTTTACCATTATGGTTTTATTAACCGTTGGGCCAAAAGTGCTTTGTTGTGAAGGTGGAAAAGGGCGCATTGTAAGTTATTCCGATGAACATAGAGATGCAGTTATGGAGATTGTCTTTCAAGATCCATTTAATTTTTTTGGGGGCTCTTCTGCTGTTAAGGATGGATTGATTTCTAAAGATCTTTTTCTTTCTTCAAGTAAAGAGGATTTTGAGTCTAGACTAAATAATTCGGCTGTTGTTAAGAATGTTATTCTTGATGCAGGAAGAGTTATTGGTTTTGTGGGATATTTTAGAGGAAGGGAGCAAAGTTTAGAGTCAATTATTCGTATAACACAAGAGAAAGGGTTTCCTGTTGATGAGAAGGCGATGGCAACGATGATGCCAGGTATAAAAAGAACTGATGCTGAATGTAGTTGTTTTGCAAAAATAGATGCGGTAATTGTTGATGAAGGATATAGAAGAAGAGGGTATGGGAAGGCTTTATTGGAATATGCCATAGACTTTATTAAGCGATCTTGGCCATCAATTAAGAAGATTCAACTCGATGTAAAAGCTACCAATAATTCTGCTATAAATTTGTATAAGTCATATGGTTTTTTTCAATCTTCAGTTCAAAGCCCAATGCTCACTTCAATGGGTGCTTTATGGTATGAAAAGCTTCTTGATTAAAAAGTCTAATTTATAATTTCATGGGGGCATTTTGGCACCTCTTTTTTTGTAGTATACTTATAATATGAAGAAACTTTTGTTAATTGATGGATCCTCGTTTTTGTATCGTGCCTATTACGGTATGCGGCCGTTGCATGCGCCAAATGGTGAACCCGTTCAGGCTGTTTATGGCTTTTGCCGTATGATTAAGAAGTTGATAAAGCAGTTTAATTCTGAGCACATGGTGCTTGTATGGGACAGCAAGGGTAAAACCCTGCGCCATGAAATGTATGCTGATTATAAAGCTACTCGCCAGGCGCCGCCAAGCGATTTATTTGAACAGAAAAAGTATATAAGAAAATTTGCAGAGTTAATTGATTTAGCTCAAGTTGAACAGTCTGGTGTTGAGGCTGATGATTCAATTTATTCATTAGCGAAAAATTTTTCAGCGAAAGAATTTTCAGCGAAAGAATTTTCAGCGAAAGAATTTTCAGCGAAAGATTATGAAGTTCTTGTCATTACTTCTGATAAAGATTTGTATCAGCTGATTAATGATAAGGTTCAGGTTTTTGATCCGTTTAAAGATAAGATTGTAACTGCACAAGCTTTTGAAGAGGAGCGCGGGTTTCCTGTTTCAAAACTTTCGTTCTATCATTCGTTGCTTGGAGATGCTTCCGATAATATTCCTGGCGTTAAAGGCATTGGTAAAAAAGGTGCTGAAGAGTTAGTTAAAAATTTTGATTCACTTGAAGATCTGTATGCCCGTCTTGATGAAGTACCAAAGGAGCGCATAAAGAATGCATTGATTGCAAATAAAGATAATGCATTTTTAAGTGAGAAACTTTTTTTGTTGCAGTACATTGAACAAAGTGTGACAGAAAAAGATATTATTTTTGATGTAAATAATTGGAAAAATGCCAGGCCGCTATTTGAAGAATTAAATTTTAAAACATTAGTCAAAGAGATTGGTGGTTCAGGTGACGATTCGTCAAACAGTTCAGGCGGTGAATTGTTGGCAAAAAAATATAGCTTTAAATGTGTCACAACTGAAGATGAGCTTCAAAAAGTTATAAAAGCAATTCAAGCAAAAGGATACTGTGCGCTCGATACAGAAACTGACGGTTTAGATCCGTTGCAAAGTGCGCTTATTGGCTTGTCTTTGTGTTATGAAGAAGGTGTATCTTTTTATATTCCCATTGGACACAAGCAGCCTCATCCTGAACAGGACCCTCCTGAACAGGACCCTCCTGAACAGGACCCTCCTGAACAGGACCCTCCTGAACAGGACACTCTTGCCGTTGATGAAAAACAGTTGCCAAAAGAATATGTTATTGAGCAGTTGAGTTCGCTCTTTGCAGATAAGTCGATTAAAAAAGTTTTACATAACGCGAAGTTTGATGCGTTGGTGTTATATTCCGCTGGATTGCCACTACAGGGCATTTTTTTTGATACGGTGATTGCAGCAAGTTTGGTGACGCCTGATTGGCAACGAATTGGTTTGAAGGCGTTATCGCAGCATTATTTTGATGAGCGTATGTTGACCTTTGCTGAAGTGGTGAAGGCACAAAAATTAGAAAATTTTTCGTACGTGATGCTTGACTTGGCGACTGAGTATGCGGCAGCAGATGCACATCAAACATTTAAATTGTGGCAGGTGCTTAAAAAAGAATTAGAAGAAAAACAGTTAATGGATTTGTACAACAAGGTTGAGCATCCATTGATTGATGTGTTGATTGCGATGGAAATTGAGGGAATTAGTTGTGATGTTGCGGTATTGAAACATCTTGACGAGAGTGTTTCAAAATCATTGCATGTGCTTGAACAAGAAATTCATGCCTTAACGGGTACGCTGCCTGGTACATTAAACTTGAATTCGCCTAAACAACTTGAGCGGTTATTGTTTTATGATCTTGGATTGCCGACGCAAAAAAAGAGTGCAAAAAGAACTGGTTATTCGACCGATCACGAAGTGTTAACTGTATTAGCAGAGTTGCACATTGTGCCGCGGTTAATTGTTCGTTATCGTGAGTTGTATAAGTTGAAAAGTACATATATTAGTGCGTTACCTGAATCAATTAATAAAAAAACGAAAAAAATTCATACTTCATTTAATCAAACAAATGTTGCGACTGGTCGTTTAGCAAGTTCAAATCCCAATTTACAAAACATTCCGGTACAGGATGATGAAGTAACGGTACGTTCAGCATTTTATGCACGTGAAGGGTATACATTTATCTCTGCTGACTATTCTCAAATTGAGTTGCGTGTACTTGCACAGTTATCCCAAGATTCTTCATTGAAAGATGCCTTTTTGCATGATCGTGATATTCATACACAAACGGCTGCAAAATTATTTGATGTTAGTTTAGAGAGTGTAACGTCACAGCAACGACAGATTGGCAAGCGTATTAATTTCAGTATCATGTACGGACAAACACCGTATGGCTTATCGAAAGAGTTAAAAATTTCGATGGGCGATGCGAAAAAATATATCGATAAATATTTTGAACAGTATCCTGGCGTGAAAAAGTGGATGGACGATGTTGTTGCGTCAACCAAAGATATTGGTGCAACACAAACTTTGTATGGCCGCAAGCGACAGGTGCCTGGTATTTATGAGAAAAATAAAAATTTATTTGATGCAGCACGAAGAATTGCGATTAATACGCCAGCGCAAGGAACAGCCGCTGAAGTTATGAAGCTTGGTATGATTGAATTGCATCATCGATTAAAAGATGCCCAATTTGATGCATTTATTGTATTGCAAATTCATGATGAATTAATTATTGAAGCGCCAGAATCTGAAAGAGAAAAAGTGTGTAGTCTTGTCAAATCTGTACTAGAAAATATAGTTGTTTGGGAAATTCCACTCAGAGTCTCTATTCGAAGTGGAAAAAATTGGCATGACGTTACCAAATAGAAATTTTCTAATCGTACATTTATTCATAATTTTGTAACGAGCGTTACGCTGGTACTTAATGGTTTAGTAGTGAGGGAGTGTTGTGAAAAAGTCTGTATTGTTTTTTGTTTTTCTTCAAGTTTGCTTTTTTTCGCTACATGGTATGGCACCTGGTGAGTGGTGCGGTAGTTGTGATCCGCGTTCGAAAGTAGTCATGTCTTCCTCTCAATATGAAAGGGCGCGAGAAAGTCACGAAAGAATTGGCGGTGCTCGCTGTTGTCATTGGCTTTTTTTCCCTCTGTGTATTCCGTGTATTTTTGATCACGCTCGAACGTTACTTCCTATACGTATTCATGAAGCAGAGACGTTGAGCGATGGGCAGGCGCCGGCTGGATGTTGCTGTGAAAGTTCTCAATATGCGAGACCCTCTAGTTCTCCTGTATGTACTGATAGTATGTGTTTGTGTTATTGGGCTTTGGGTTTACTGAAAGGTCCTGGATGTTGTTGTTTAAATGGTGATAAAACTAAAGTTTATCCGGAAGGTAGTGCTGATGGCGAATGAATAAGGTAGCTTTTTGTATAGTGTTGCTGTTTTTGGGGAAGATATACGCAATGGATCCCGAAAAAAAACGCAATGCTTTTCTGGCAAAAGAGATTGATACGACATGTTGTTGTGGACTTTGTATGGTCAGTGACGATCTGCCATTTTTTAAAAATGAGCGTAGGTATGATGAAAGTGAAAGTAAGCACTTCTGTTGTTGCTGCTGTTATGATTATGTAGAGCTTCGTCTTTTGCGTGCTTGTTATGAGGCCGAGACGGAACGTAATGTTGTATATAGTCAACGTGCTTGTTGTTGGGATGGCACGAGTAAAAAGGCACCATTAACTGATGATGGATATTGTTTGTGTTATGCCTGGTGCGGGTTATTACAAAGAGTTAAAAAGAAAAAACCGGCGCCAGAAAGTGTATCGGCTTGTTGTTTTCTGAATGGAGTTAGAAGCAGCAGTGCGGAGTTGTCGTAATCTTTTGCTTATCACTGTCTTGTTAATGTGATATGATGCATTCATCATAAAAAATATACGGAGAATGTTTATGCAAACTCAATCACAAGAAAGTCCGCAAGAAGAATTGTTTATACAGCTTGATCCGTTAAATGATGGGATAAGCTCGCTTGAACTTGTGCGGGTGTCTGGAACTGACTTAGATATTGCTAATGCTGCTCGTGTTTCGTTTGGCGGTTATGCGGAACAATTTGGTGATCGAGATAAGAAGTTAATAGATTTTTTAATGCAGCATGCGCATACTTCACCATTTGAGCATAATCAGTTTACCTTTCGAGTTAAGACTCCAATTTTTGTTGCACGTCAATGGATGCGCCATCGCATGAATTCATATAATGAGATTAGTTATAGATATGCAAAGGCTCCATTAGAGTTTTATGTTCCTGCGGCATGGCGTGGCCAAGATATTGAAGATAAACAAGCGTCAAAAGGTGCTTTTGAAGATGAAGCGTTAAAAAAACGTTATAAAGAGGCGATTAATAAGTCTGTTGAAGTTTATAATGAGTTGCTGGAATCTGGGGTTGTGCGTGAAATGGCTCGCGGAGTATTGCCAGTAACGATTTATACGCAATTTATGTATACTTGTAATCTGCATTCGTTATTTCACTTTTTGAAATTACGGTTGCATGATGGCGCTCAGTGGGAGATTCGCCAATATGCAGAGGGATTGATGAAGCTGGCTGAGCCGCACTTTCCAGCTGCATTTGAATCTTGGAGGCATTGGATATTAAGATAATTGACTTTACTACAGTTTTTTTGCATACTGGTAATTGAAATCGGTAGTAATATTTGCCAGCCTCTTCGGTCGAGTCCTGCTTCAGTATCATACTGTTTATGTGGGGCCGTTTCAGAGGGGGTCAATTCCGGGCTATGCCTGTTTTTCAATTACTTAAAAACTTTTTAGAAGGATTCAACAATGTCAACTCATAAAGCTGGTGGTTCTACTGGGAATGGCCGCGAGAGTCAAAGCAAACGCTTAGGCATCAAACTGTTTGATGGTCATAAAGTTAGCGGTGGCGAAATTATTGTTCGTCAGCGTGGTACGCGTGTACACCCAGGTAGTGGTGTAGGTCGTGGAGGTGATGATACCTTGTTCGTAATGTCCAAGGGATATATCAAATTTCATTATGGGCCCAAGGGCCGCAAGTATGTTTCTGTTGTAGAGGAATGGCAATCGGCTTAATGAGTTAGTACTCGTTCTAGGCCCTATCTGTTTTTAGGAGAGGCATGATTAATTTTCTAAAGTATAGTACTTTAAGTTTTTCTTTTTTAGCTGCAATCTTAGCGTCATTTATTGGTTTATATTTTTTGCGTGGTGGCTTCAACTACAGCGTTGATTTTACCGGTGGTACGCAGGTGGTTGTACATTTCAATAATCCTGTAAAAGCTGCAGATGTTCGCGAAATATTAAAAAAAGAAGATTGGCGCGGCGTTGAGGTTTCTGAATTTGACAAGAATGACTTTAGGGTTCGCATACAGGATGTATCTGTAGAAGTAGTTGGTCTTGGAGAAAAAATAAAAGATATTTTAGAAAAGGGGTTGCCTGGAAATAAGGTAGAAGTTTTGCAAAGTGAACAGGTGAGTCCGAGTATCGGCAAGTCGCTTGTGCGGAATGCCGTTACAGCTGTATTGCTTGCGTTGCTTGCTATGATGATTTATATTTTTCTTTTCTTTAAGTTTTCCTTTGCGGTTGGTGCTGTAGTTGCGTTATTGCATGATGCTTTGGCTATTGGTGCCGTGTTTCTTTTGTTAAATTGGGAAATTTCAATTGACGTTATTGCTGCGGTATTGATGACTCTTGGTTATTCGATTAACGATACGATTGTTATTTTTGCGCGCATTAGGGAAGAGATGAAGAATGCGAGCAGGCATGAATCAATGCAAGATATTGTAAATCGCGCCATAAACCAAACATTGCGTCGTACATTGTTAACAAGTTTTTCAACATTACTTGTTGTTTTGTCGGTGCTGATTCTTGGTGGTGAGGCATTGCGCAATCTATCATTTGCATTGTTGTTGGGTATTATCTTTGGTACATATTCATCTATATTTATTGCAAGTCCAATTATGATGATGTTTTATAAAAGAAAATTAACACAGGGTCAGGAAAAGCAACAAGCTGTTTCTTAAATTAATATTATGATTCGATTACTATTTATTATCCAGGTATGGAGGGGGAATTTTGCATGAAGTCTGAATTGTCAGAGTTAAAAGATTTATCACTTGTAGCGCTCGTACAACGTGCTCGTAGAAGTGGTATTTTGGGTGCTGAATTTATGTCAAAAGAAGCACTTTTAAAAAAGGTAGAGGATGCGATCAAGAATTCAGATCGCGAAGTAGAGGTAGAGGGAGTATTAGAAAAATTACCGGATGGTTTTGGTTTTTTACGTTCTCGTCTTTATGACTATGTTTCAGGCCCGGACGATGTTTACGTTTCGCCATCGCAAATTCGTCGTTTTAATTTGCGCACGGGGGATCTTGTTGCTGGGGTTATACGTAAACCAAAAGATAACGAAAAATATTTTGCGTTACTTAAGGTAAGCACGGTCAATGGTGAAGATCCAGCAAAGGCTAGTGATCGTCTATCTTTTGATCGTCTTTCGCCGCAACATCCAAATGAAAAATTTAATCTTGAATATGATCCAACGCAAGTCTCTACGCGCATCATGGATCTTTTTACTCCTATTGGTAGAGGGCAGCGTGGTTTGATCGTTTCACCTCCTAAGGCAGGTAAGACGGTTTTATTGAAAGAAATTGCGCACAGCATTCAAGCGAATAATCCTGAAGCGTATTTAATTATTTTGTTGATTGATGAACGGCCAGAAGAAGTTGCTGATTTTAGGCGTTCAATTAAGCCGGGTCCGCAAGTTGAAGTTGTAAGTTCGACTTTTGATGAGTCTATCGCTCGTCACGTTCAAGTTGCAGAGATGGTTCTTGAAAAAGCAAAGCGTCTTGTTGAATCGGGTAAGGATGTTGTTATTTTGCTTGATTCTATTACTCGTTTGGCGCGCGCTTATAATACGGTAGCTCCAGCATCAGGAAAAGTTTTAACTGGTGGTATTGATGCAAATGCATTGCAACGACCAAAACGATTTTTCGGTGCTGCGCGTAAAGCTGAAGAGGGTGGTTCACTCACGATTTTAGCAACGGCATTAATTGAAACTGGTTCTCGTATGGACGAAGTTATTTTCGAAGAGTTCAAGGGCACCGGTAACATGGAAATTAATTTGACGAGAAAGCTTTCCAATCGTCGTATTTATCCAGCATTTGACCTTTTAGTTTCTGGTACACGTCGTGATGACTTGTTGCAGCCTGACGAGATTCTTAATAAAGTTTGGGTGCTTCAGAAGTTTATGAGTAATATGAACCTTATCGAAGGAATGGAATTTCTGATTGATAAGATGAATAAATACAAAACAAACCAAGACTTTCTCGATGCTCTTGTCAAAAAGAATGGCAATGGCGGCGGGACAGGTGAAGGTGCGGCGAAAAAATAATTTTTCAAAAAAATTGTTTTCACATAAAATATCAAAGGACTCGTTAATTTAACGGGTCCTTTTGTTTTGAAGTAGGCGTTAGATACAGCGATTTGGGCAGATTGCTGCTTATTGTTTTTTCTTGTATATTCTTTGACAGTTTGTCAATTTTTTGGTAATCTGAGGGTAGATTTTAAATGGAGGTTTTTGATGAAGAGAGTATTATTTATTCTGTTATTTTTTGTTTCTTTTTCGCATGCGATGTTCCATGTGGATAGCTTTATATCGGAAGAGATTGATATGGAAAATGTTCTCAATTTTTCCAAGTCTTATGGTATGAAACAAAGCTTAGAAAAAGTTAAGGGTCTTTCTCGTGAGTTTAAGTTCGACTATGCTGTTTTTTCTGATAAGAGAAAGGAAGATAGGATAGTTGCGACTAAGATGAGTGATGGCGAATATGCAGGATCATCAATTTTTTCAAAATGGAAAAGAATTGATTGGTTGACGGTAGAGAGCAGTTTTTCGGGTGTTGGTATTGGACGTGCTCTTATGTTAACATCTTTTTTTGTTTTGATTAATGACTTTTATGAAAAGAATGATGGATGCATTTCTTGGTCTCCAGTTGCTTTTGATGAGTCTGGTGGTTTATCTCAAAAGGATCTCGAAGGATTTTATGAGTCATTTGGAGCAAAAATGAGGACTACTGAGTTTGGTGCCATTGAAATGTATCGTGATTTTCCTATGAAAGAGATAAAAGATTGAGAATGAAATTTTTATCAAAACTTTTGTTATTGTTTGTATTTATTCCTCAAGCTGCGGATAGCCTTGAGAAGAAAAAAGATTCTTATGAATACATTGATCTTTATGATGTTGTTTCTTTTTCTAGAGAGCATGGCATGACTGGAAGTTTGGAAAAAGTAGAAGCATTAATAGGAAAGATAGAGCTTAGATATGTGCCGGCACACTTTTTTTCAAGTCGCAAGATTCTTGCACTTAAAGAGGGTGTTGAGGCTGGTTGTGTGAAAATGAAAAAAGGTGAGATTCGTGATTTAGTTGTAGAGTCTGAATTTCGTCGGCAAGGTGTGGCTCGTGCGCTTGTGTTGGCTTCTTTTTTTAAATTGGCAGCATTGTCAAAAGAGAATATTGTTACAATATCCTGGCTACCGGTTACTTTTGGAGTCATTTCCCAAGAGGAATTGGAGGAGTTTTATCTATCTTTTTATGGAGTGATTGGAAAAGTCGATTCGTATGGGATTATGTTCATGTCTCGTGAATTTTGTAAACCTTAAAATCTGATATCCAAGTTTAGGTCGTCAAATTTTTGTTGTTGAGCTTTATAGTGTGCTACAAAGGCCGCCATGGCAGCGTTATCGGTGCAATATTGTGTTGATGGTACAAAACACCGAAGATTATTTTTTTTGCATAAGGCTTCAATTTCTTTACGGATAAATTGGTTTCCTGCAACACCGCCAACAAAGGTAATTGCTTTAGCACTGGGATATTCTTTATAAGCCAACTTTAATTTTTCTAAGAAAATATCATTTATTGCATTAAGAAGTGAGCTTGCAACTTGAGCTTTGAATTGCTCATCTTCTCGTTTTAAAAATTGCTTATTTTTTAGGTCGTAGGCACCGCGTTTAGCGAGATCATATAAAACAGCTGTCTTTAATCCAGAGAAGCTAAAGTCTAGTGTTTTTATTTTGCTGCGTGGATAATTGAAGAAATCTTTAAAGTTGACTGTCGCAGCAATTTTTTCAATTTCGGGGCCACCTGGGTATGGTAATTCGATAACTTTTGCAATTTTATCGAATGCTTCACCAGCTGCATCGTCGAGTGTTTGACCTAGTAGTTCAAATTTACCAAAACCTTCTATGTAATAAAGCGCTGTGTGCCCTCCGGATGCTGTGAGGCATAGATGTGGAAATGGTACGTCGTATTCGATGAATGGTGAGAAAAGGTGTGCTTCTAAGTGGTTAATGCCAATAATTGGTTTGTCTGTGCATGCTGCTAGTGCTTTAGCAAAACATAGGCCAACTAAAAGTGAACCAGGAAGGCCGGGCTTATTAACAACAGCAATTACATCAATATCATCTAATGTAAGATGTGCGTCTTGTAAGGCTTGTTTAACAATGGGGTTCATCTTTTCTAGGTGACTACGTGAAGCTACTTCTGGTACAACTCCGCCAAACTTTCTATGCAAATCAATTTGTGAAAAAAGTGCATTTGATATAATGCCGTGTCCTTCTTGATAAACACTCGCGCCAGTTTCATCACATGAGGTTTCAATTGCTAGGATATTTTTTACAGGGCGAGGGTTCACTGTGGCAGTGTTCACTGTGGCAGTGTTCACTGTGGCAGTGTTCACTGTGGCAGTGTTCATTGGCTTTCTTGTATGAGTGTGTGGTTGTCCATGCGTATTTTTTTTACTTCTTGTGGTGTATGAAAGTTTTTTAAGTTCATGATACATAGATGTGCGTGTACAATTGCTTCTTTGAACGCCTCGTTTTTTGATGACAAGGTGACAGGTGCTGGTAATTTTACGATAGTTGTACGACCTTTGAGTGGATCATACTTAAAAGTAATTATCCCATTTTTTTGTTGAAAGAATGATGCATCGAGAGGAATAATTAACGTGCGGTCTGGAATGATGTGATGCGTGAGACCCTTTAGTATTTTTGTTGGCATTCTTTTTTGTTTGATGTTCCACTCGATGATAGGCTCTTTTTGGAGTGTTTGTGTAGCTAATTTTTTGAAACGATAAAGATGATACGTTGCATTTTTGACTAATTCTAGGCTGGTTATATTGTCACCATCATTGCTGATTTGCATAAGTTCAGGATTAATAAAAAGATAATTAAGTTTGGCAACATTTTTATTTTCCTTAAAACAGAACACACCATTGGAAACTTTGATAATATTTCCATTGTAGTAAAGGCTTAATTGTTTTGATTCTGGTGTTTGCGATAGGTCAAGTGAGCCGATATAACAAAGAAGATCAGCATTGTTGTTAAATAAGCAGGTACATGTTGGTGAAGCTGGAAATGTGCAGTGTAAATAGCATAAGGAAAAAATTATACCTATTATTTTTGTCATTCTTATTCCTTTAGTGCTTATTTTTTCGTTCGCCCTGTTGCGTCCGCCCATTCGAAAATATTCATGATAAGCTCCGGATACGAACGAATCGCTTGTTTATTGAAAGCTATTCTAATTTTTCCAAAAGTATAGCATACTTATAGTAAAGTTTATACAAGAATGCTCAAATGGCTTGGTTTATCCTGAGCGAAGACGAAGGGACTCCCGCTCACCATGAGCGAGACAAGAAAAGTTACTATGCACGATCAATACCAAAGCATTCATCCTGAGCGGGAGTCGAAGGATATGAGCGAAAATGTATCACAATGAGCACGGGGCAAGTCTCGAGGAGTTAAATTTGATATGATTAAATTATGAAAATAGTTGCAGAAAATAAAAAAGCTCTTTTTGATTATGAGATTTTAGAACGATTTGAAGCAGGCATTGTATTGACTGGAGATGAGGTTAAAACATTGCGGGCAAAGCAAGGTTCCCTTAAGGGTTCATTTGCTCATTTTCGTGAAGGCGAACTTTATCTTGTTAATGCTAACATTCCCGCCTACTCACATGCGTATATAAAACATGAAGATGATCCAACGCGTGGCCGAAAGCTTTTACTTCATAAAAAAGAGCTAACACGACTTTTTGGGGATCTTTCAAGGAAGGGCATTACAATTGTGCCAATCAAAATATATTTTAACAGCAAAAATATAGCCAAGGTTGAGCTAGGTATTGCGCGGCACAAGAAAAAGTCTGATAAGAAAAAGATTATTAAAGAGCGTGATATTAAGCGTGAAACCGCTCGCGAGCTTAAAAATGTTTGCAAATATTAATGTGGTAAGAGGTTTATTTCTGCAAAAATAGTCTCTCGAAGTATTCCAGTTTTTTTTAGAATATCGATTTGAGTGAAAAAGTCTTTTTCAAATCGTTTAAATTCTTTGTTTTTTTCGTTGAATGGGCTTGGAGGTATTTGCAATCCTATTGTTGTTAAGAACTTTATATTGTGGAATTTATTTTGCTTTCTAATGATTCCTTCTGCGAGTTTGAGCATAGTGAGAAGCGTGCATTGTTTTCCGTAAGAGATATCTGTCAAAACGCATGTTTGACCATCTGGATGGTATGAAAATGAGCCAAGCTTTTTCTTTGGAAAGAGTGCCTTTCTTTGTCCTTTGCGACGGTGGGTTTCTGGAATTTCTTGTCGATAGAAAGAAACGGTTGTAGCTGTTCTGAATTGTTCAACTGTATAGCTTGAGGAATATTTTTTTTCCATTGGGCTTGTCGTAAGTGTAATAAATGCTGAAAAAATGATGAGAGTGATGCGCATAGTTTTTTCCGTTTTTGTTTGTTCAGGATAATCCTGTTCAGGATAAACCTGTTTTTTAGGCGTTTTTATATCACTATAAGTAAAGTATAGTTTCTTGACAAAGGCTGATTTGATTGTTACTATTTGTAATAATGGAGTAGTTTTATAAATCTTTGATATTTTTGGGGGCGTACTGGCTTCGACGTGGTATGTCGGTGCTAGAGTGCATGTCGAGCGTTGTCTGTGTGCTCGTAAACTAAACAGTCAAACAATAAGTGCAAATAAAACAGCACAATGTGACTTCAATTGTATGGGTTCTGCAGATCTCTGCATAGCCGCTGTTTAATTGAAGCCATTTCTTGTTGATTAATGTGTCTATTCATTAATTAATTCGTATAATATTGATAGATCGGTTACACAAGGTTTTTTCGTTTCGTAGTGTGGCTGTATACCAAACGGGCGTATATGTTTAGCTATGTCTTTGAGGCTGCGTATATGTATATTCAAAGACTAAACATGTAGTGCTTTAGTGTTGTTGTATTGCGGACATGGGTTCGATTCCCATCGCCTCCACCAGCTTTCGCCAAGGCTTCAGCTGGCGGGGCCATTTTTTTAAAGGATTGATATTCATTTTTAAATAGCTATTGTTAGCACAAAGCGAAAGCTGTCGCTTCATGCGAAGCGGGGTTGGATCGGGGTTAGACATTCCTGGAGCTAACCAAAGTTTTAGTAGCAAAACCGCTCATCCTGCCCTTCGAAAATACTCAGGATAAAATTGTATCGAAGGACGTTTATCCGCGCCTTCTGGCTCGGCAAACTTTGACTGGCACGGCCAGTTAATGCGGAAGCTGCCTCGGCGAAGTTGTTGGAAGGTTTCCCTTTTATTCTTTTAAGGGTAAAAATTTGTCTTTTTGAAAGTTTAGAAGATGTATCGTTCGAGCGGTGCATGGCGTTTATTGTTTCTTGCAGATCTATTTAAGGTTTGCACTTTATATCCCATTTTGTCCATAACGTTTCCTGTTGTAACTCAAGATACAATTAATGGTTGTCTCGGAAGATTCTGTAGAATTTTTATAAGTCGTTTGGTGTAAAATATATATCGCCTGATGGATATGGGAATATTTGTATGGCCATCACTTTAAAAAAAATGATGCTTTATGAAAAAGATAATACTTTTTATGAGTCTATATTTTTATATTATTCCTATGATGCCAGATAAGATTACTTTGGAGTGTATGGAGGAATTTTATAAATTTAATATTCCTGCCAGGGCATTTATTAAAGAAATGGCAGAGAGTTTTGATGTGTTTTTCAGAGAATATGCAGGTGAGAAGTTTGTTTGTGTCGAGACAAAAAGTGGCGTAGCTGTGGGGATGATGGTTGTGCGTCGAGGGGGATTCATGAAAATAGCCGCCGGATGGAAGGCTATCCAAACTGCCAAATTATTAGCACTATACGCTGATTTTAAAAATGAACCTCCGCAGAGGCCCGAATGAATCGGGTCTTTTTTTTATCTTTCTTTCACCCTTATTTTTGATAAACTTTAAAGGGCATTTAAAATTGGATGTCTAAATCTAAAATAAAGAAATGAAGTTATGAATTTTAAAATTATGTTTTTAGGGCTTATGTTTAGCATTCCATTTGTATGGCATGCTATTGACTCTAAAGTAATGGAGATGCCTCCGGCTGGCGTTTTACGTGGGCGACTGAAAGGGTGTTGCCTTGATAGGTTTATGGAAGAAACTAATTTTGTAGAAAGTGTTGCCGGTAAGGAGCTTACGTCTGAGGAGGTTGCCGATGAGATTAATCAAGCTTATGGAAAGTTTGAGGCGTTGCCATGGAAGACGACAGGGTCTTTGCCTGATTTGACGCGGGTTTTAGCTAGAATGGCCAAGCAAGTTATATTTGAGGCCTTATTAGAAGATTATCCCGAGGTATTAAAAGAGCTTAAGGAGTTAAAGGTGTATAGTCCTGTTTGGGATAGTTAGGGGTCATTAAAAGATAGGTGGGCTTAACTTGAGGACTTTTTCAGCCGAGGCCTGTTCAGGCGAGGGCTGTTCAGGCGAGGGCTGTTCAGGCGAGGGCCTGTTTCATTTTTTAAATTGACTGAATGTGCAGTCGTGTGGTTTCTTATCGTCGCGCATGCGTAAAAATACTGGAATGCGTAGGTGTTCTGTCTTGGTAAGTTCTTGATATTTAATTTCGCACACAAGTTTGGGCTTGACCCACGTGATAGTTTTCAAGCGTCCTGGATTAATTACAGGCGCTTTTTTTTGTACAATTTTTGTTAGTTTTATATCAAGTTTTTTTATCATTTCTTCATCAAAACCTGTTCCGACTTTGCCGACATAGTGTAGCTCATCATCTTTAAATAGGCCAAGAGCCAGTGATGAGATGGCGCGCTCTAGGTGATGCCTGTTCAGGCCCTGCCTGTTTTTTGTGGTGAAACCTACAATGATGCATTCGATTGAATGTTGAAATTTTACTTTGAGCCACGTGTTGCTGCGTGCGCCGACTTTATACAGTCCATTCTTTTCTTTTGCCATAACTCCTTCAAGATCGCGTTTTTTCATTTCGCGCCAGAGCTTTTTACTGTCAGTTGTCCATGGAATGATCTGTAAGTTTTTATTTTGCTTGATGGTTTCTTTAAGTATCTTTTTGCGTTCCATGAGCGGTAAGTTTACGAGCGATTTTCCATCTTTCATGAGAATATCGAAAACAGCAAAAACGGCCGGAGTTTCTTTGCTTCTTTTTGCGATAACATCTTCGTTTTCTGTATATCGTTGCTGCATCAGATTAAAATTGGGATTTCCTTTGTTGTCATAAACAATAATTTCACCGTCTAGTACACAGCTTTTTGCTTTAATATTGTTTCTAAAATCAAATTCAGGAAATTGGTGAATAATATTTTTGCCACGGCGACTGAGTAGTTTGATTGTTTTACTTATGATACAGATGGCGCGATAGCCATCAAGCTTTGGTTCAAAGATATAATCATCTCGCGTTAGATCTGATTCTTTACCGATTTTTGCTAGCATGGGAGCATAGTTCATCTTTTTGTCCTTGTGTACTTGGACTCTATATTTGTGTGCTTGTGAGATTGCGTGAGGCACCTTTTTGCAAAATTGCTTGCGTGTTGAACTTCCTGTATTCTGAAATTCATGTTTGGTTTTTATCTTGAATTTTAATCTATCAATAATCAAGTTTTTTGGAAAAATGATGAAAAAAGAAAAGCTGGTACGAGACAAGATTCCTGCGATTATGCATGAAGATGGCAAAGAGGCGAATGTTTATACTGTTTCTGGCGATGAGCACTTTGATCGTTTAAAGGAGAAGTTACAAGAAGAAGTTGCAGAGTTTATTGAAGATGAAGCGCTGGAAGAGTTAGCAGATATTATTGAATTAATTTATGCAATCTGTAAGCAGCGTGGAATTTCGTGGGATCGACTAGAAGAATTTAGAAAATTGAAAGCTGAAAAACGCGGAAGTTTTGATAAAGGCAGGATTTTAGTTTTAGAGGATTGAACAAGTTGAAAACTCTTGAAAGTTATGGAGGATTATTGTTTTAGTTGATATATGTTAAGTGGGGTGTCTATGAAGCTGGAGTATTTTTTTATCGTTTTGCTTGTTGTTCAATCAAATGGATGTATGGAGCTAAAAAGCATTTCGCAAAGCATGGATCATCTTTCAGTTGACAGTAGTAGTTCTGATCTAGAGGCAAGACGTCGTATGCCACCATTTAAGCAACTAAAAAACAGGCGATTAATTCATAAAAGGTCAGGTGGTAGTCCGTGGTGTAAGCGAATTGGATATAGCGCTTTTATGGTTACGACTTGGGTACTTATTTTAACTCTTTGGCACTTTGGGACAGAAACTAATGGCAATTTGGTAGATCTGAGAGGAGAATTGCAAAGAGATCGAAGTAAAATTGATGATGCTCTTAGGCGATTTGATGTTGTTCAGGGTACATGTGAGACTTGTGTGACAGCTGTTGGTCAAGTAAGGTCTTATTTAATATCTGTTCCTGAAGAGGTTTTGGCGGAAGCTCGTGCATGTGGCACTGCGGGTCAGCGAGTGGTCGATAGTTTTATGAAGATTAGAGAGATTGTTGATTGATATTACCATTCTATATTCTTGACGCAAATCCTGTGCATGTTAAAATGATATAATCGTTTTGTATTAAAAAAAATAAAAGGGATTATATTATGAAAAAGTTTTATGCAGTATATATGTTGTTGTCATGCACGTTATGTAATGCTGTAGCTCCAGCTACAATAAAAACAGCTACACCTGCCCCGACGCCAAAAGTAAATGCTCCGCTTAAATCAATAAATATTCCAGCTGCACAGCAACAAAATTATGTTGTGGTTGATGTACAAGATATTATTTTAAAAACACAGGTTGATAAAGATCCTGTAAATGATTTGATGAAACTTCAGCAAAATAAGCAAAAAGAGCTACAAGATCTTGGTACTGATATTCAAAATAAAGAAAAAGAACTTCAAAACAAGGCTTCTGTTTTGGCGCCAGATTCATTGAAGAATAAGCAAGAAGAACTTGAAGAAATGAGACAAAAAGCTCAGCTTAAATTGCAACGTGCAAACAATGAATTGCGTGATGCTGAAATGAAAACACGCGGAGAAGTTTTCCAAAAAGTTCAAGTCTACGCACAGCAGTGGGCTGAAAATAATCCAAATATTGACATCGTGTTCGAAAAAAATGGTGGCATTCTTGCATTTTCAAGTCGTGCGAATGCAACGGAAGAATTAAATAACCTTGTTCAAAAAGATTTAGACAAAAAGGAAGCAGCAAAAAAGAAGGTTGCGCCAAAAAAAGATGAAACAAATAAATCTAATATAAATACAGCTGCAAAAAATAAATAACTTGTCGTTTAAAAAATAGATATTGTCTGAAAAGGCCCGGAAAACTCCGGGCCTTTTCTTTGAAGACAGAACCTCTGACAAGGGCGGTGGCTTTGTAGGAGAGAAAGACTAACGACAACGTTATTAGATTTCTCTCTATTTTTTTCGCTCATGGTGATTATTTGACCCGTTCATAGTGAGCGGGAGTCGAGCCGTATGAGTTTGCTTTATTGCTCCTCAATAAATTTCTTTGTTATGTTGGCAAGGGTAGTGGGGAGTTTTTTTATGATAAAGAGTGCATTCTTTTTTGTTACTTTCTTTTCTTCGATTAGATGCTTAGAAAGGAAAGAAGTTCGGTTTGTCGATGGTGCGGAAAAAAGGTCAGCTGTTCGAGCCGATGTGCGTGAGCGGAAAGAGCGGAAAGAGCGGAAAGAGCGGATGGCTCAAGAAGAACTTAATAAGAAAGCCCTGTACTTTTTGAAAAATATTTCATTTGGTTCGCCATCAAAATCTAGGTAGGTAAAAGTTCGTTTGATTGTTATACTAATGCTAAGAAAATTACGATTAATTTTATGAGAAAAATACGCATATTATCTGTTGAAGAGATAAAAAAAATAGCAGCTGGTGAAGTTGTTGAGCGGCCAGCAAATATTGTAAAAGAATTATTAGAAAATGCACTTGATGCTGGTGCCACTAAGATTGATATCTATATCGAAGATGGTGGAAAAAAGCTTGTACGCGTTATAGATAATGGTTGTGGAATGTCTGCTGAAGATGTTCAATCTGCCTTTGAGCAACATGCGACAAGTAAAATTCGTTCAGTTGACGATCTTCAACAGCTACAAACATTTGGTTTTCGTGGTGAAGCGCTATCGAGTATATCGTCGGTAAGTACTATAAAAATTCAAACAAAAGAAAAAGATGCTGAGAGTGGTACAGCATTGACAATTCGCCATGCACAGTCAAACGAAACATGTGAAGTTGGCTGTCCTCAGGGAACTGATATTGCAGTTCACGATATTTTTTCCAATATTCCTGCCCGTAAAAAATTTTTGAAGGCTACTGAAACTGAGTGGCGTCAAATTTTATTGTTATTCCAATCTTCAGTTTTGGCACATCAATCGTGCCATTTTAAGTTATTTCATGAAGGACGCTTAGTACATAACTGTCCAGTTGTTTCTGATTTATCTTCACGTGTTATACAATTTTGGAATCAAGGTGTTGCAGATCATATGTTAAAACTTTCTGCCCAAGATTCGTCGATAGATTTTACTGTTAATGGGCTGATAAGTGATCACCAATATATGCGTTATAATACGGCGCAGATTTTTTTGTTTGTTAATAATCGTTGGATTAAAAATTATTCGATTATTAAAGCGTTGATCAAAGGATATAGTGGCGTCTTTCCGCACGGAAAATATCCGGCAGGGTATCTTTTTATGCGTATTGATCCAACATTAATTGATGTGAATATCCATCCACGAAAAGAAGAAGTACAGTTTGTTCATGTGCGTAAGGTTGAGCAACTTATACAACATGCAGTTAAGCGGATTCTTGATTCCCATGTTCGCCAACAGTTACATGATGCGCATACTTCTCAATCATCTACCTATCAACCTATGTCACATAGCAACCAGCGACCATATTCTTCGTCTTTTTCTCATGCATGGCCGGCTCAGGTAGGACCGGCTCAGGTAGGACCGGCTCAGGCGGGGCCTGTTCAGGCGTGGCCTGTTCAGGTAGGGCCTGTTCAGGTAGGGCCTGTTTCGCGATCATTTTCGTCCCAGGCCGCTATGTTTTCACCAGTGGCGCGAAGCATAGAAGAGATACAGGAGGAGCCGATTAAACAAGGAAACTTAGATGTTTTGCGGTACCGTTTAATTGGGCAGTATAAAAATACATATATTTTGTTGGAAAAAGATGATGGGCTAGTATTGATTGATCAACATGCTGCGCATGAACGTATTTTATATGAACTTTTTTCTAAAAGATTTGAAGATGTTGAAACAGTCTCGCTTATGTTTCCTTATGCGATTGAACTTAATGCAGATGACCTTGCTTTGATTGAAAAATATATAGATTTATTAGGGAAGCATGGCATAGTTGCGGATTGTATGGGAGAAAATCGATTAGTGATTAAATCAGTACCTGTTTATTTAAGGAATGTTGATTTGACGGAATTCATTCGAGAACTGATTGGTGAATTGCAAGAAGGTGCGTCACTTGAGAAAGATGAGTTTTTTAAGCATATTAATGAAAAACTTCATGCACAGATGGCATGTAAAGCAGCTGTTAAGGCTGGCGATGAACTTTCACGAGAAAAAATGCATGAAATTATTGAGCAACTTGAAAAAACTGAAAATAAAATGACCTGCCCTCACGGCAGGCCAACTATTTGGCTCTTAAGTTTGTCGGAAATCGAAAAGCGCTTCAGGCGTGATTACGGGCGCTAATTTTTTTGTGCGCTTGTTTATCAATTATTTTAATAAGTTTTTCGGGTGCAAGCTTTGTTGCTTCTGTTGTCTCCCACTTATCTGGTTGATGTTTTTCACCGATGCGTGAGATGCGACTATAGGTAAAACATTTTGACTATGCCTTGAAGCATGACAATTTAAAAACTTATATTCCATATTAAATGGTGCCTTCCCTAA
>Ga0075124_10000327_pt1 | contig 22283 bp, 15 predicted proteins | sample AntAceMetag02UKS_FD_69809 | JGI IMG/M metagenome (GOLD analysis project Ga0075124, IMG submission 69809) | Saline lake microbial communities from Ace Lake, Antarctica - Antarctic Ace Lake Metagenome 02UKS | ecosystem: Environmental > Aquatic > Non-marine Saline and Alkaline > Saline | place... | reverse complement strand
TGCGTGCAAGTGCTGTATAATTTGTTTGTCGATCAATTTCAAAGCAGTCACGACAACGTGCTTCATAACATTCTTCAGCGCCGATTAAAATGAGTGGATCATCAAATTTAGCTGGTTTATGATCAGTGAGTCTTTGTGTAAAGCGTGCTTCTTTGCCGCAGCGCATGCAGATAGCTTTAAGTTTTGTAACGTTATCAGCTAGTGCCATTAGCGTAGGCATGCACCCCATTGGCACACCACGAAAATCGAGATCAAAGCCAGCGACAATAACGCGTTTCCCTTCATTGACAAAAGTATTGATAAGATCAACAATTTCTGCACTAAAAAATTGTATTTCATCAATACCGACAATATCAGTGTGTGGTGTAACAGATTGGCGTATGACTTCAGGATTATCGGTTGCGATTGAGGAAAGTTTGTTGCCGTCGTGTGATGATAAGTATTCAATTTCGCGTCTATCGTCTAGGCTGTGTTTAAATGAGACAATTGACTTGCGTGCATATTGTGCACGGCGCAAGCGACGGATTAATTCTTCTGTTTTTCCTGAAAACATTGAACCACAAATAACTTCTAAAGATCCTTTTTTTTCCTTATTCATGCGTTCCTTTTTTATATCAACTATACATAAAGTATAGCATATATTGGGAAAAGGGTTATTTTTTACAAAGGTTTTATAGCAGTTCTGGGAGATACGTTTTTTGGAGTGTTTTTATTGTTGTTTCTGGACGAAAAACAGAGAACAGCTTACGATATGAGTAATACAATAGTTTAAGTAAGGGGATTCTTAGTGTCTGAAGAGTATATAAAGGTTATTTCATCAGGTCCCTTGCATGGCGAAGTTTCCGTTGCTGGGGCAAAAAATGCGGTATTAGTGAGTATGGCTGCAACGTTATTAGCTGATGGTGAATCGATATTAACAAATGTTCCTATTTCTTCTGATGTGCGCTATATGGCAATATTGTTGCAGTGTTTAGGGGCAGAGGTAGCTCTTGACGAGGAAAGAAAGCTTGTAACGGTTGATACGCGGTCTGTTTGTTGTTTTACGGTGAATCCTGACGTGATGAAAAAAATGCGTGCATCAGTGTTGGTAATGGGTCCATTACTTGCACGTTTTTCGCAGGCGAAATTGGTTTTTCCTGGTGGGTGTTCAATTGGTGCGCGGCCAATTAACTATCATTTAAAGAATTTTAAAAAAATGGGCGTTGAGATTCACTATGTTGATGAGGTTTTGCATGCAAAGACAAAGAAATTACAATCGTGTCGTATTGCATTGGAGTATCCAAGTGTTGGAGCTACAGAGAATATTTTGATGGCTGCAGTGCTAACGGAGGGAACAACGACTATTGTTAACGCAGCACTTGAGCCAGAAGTTTTAGATTTGATTGAAGCTTTGCAGTGTATGGGTGCGCGTATTGTGATTTGTCCGGCAGCAATTATTCAGATTACGGGTGTTACATCGTTGAAGCCTATGAATCATTCGGTGATTCCTGATCGTCTCGAAGCAGGTTCACTTTTGTTGGCTGGAGCTGTTACTGGTGGCGATGTATTTGTTACTAATGCTCGTGCGTATGATATGGATATTTTTTTAATGAAGTTGCAGGAAATGGGTCATAAAATTGAAGTTGGATTGAATGGCAATGGTGTGCGCATTAAAGCAACACAGTTGCCTGAGGCTGTATCATTTAAAACAGGGCCGTATCCAGGGTTTCCAACAGACTTGCAATCTCCGATGATGGTTGCGCAATGCTTAGCGACTGGTACCTGTGAAATTCATGAGACAGTTTTTGAAAATCGTTTTTTACATGTTCGCGAACTGCAAAAAATGGGCGCGCAAATTAAATGTATTTCTGGTTCAGGCCTCGCCTGTTCAGGTGGGATCTGTTCAGGCGGTGCCTGTTCAGTCGGGGACTGTTCAGTCGGGGACTGTGACAAGGTGCAGGTAACGGGAGTTGAGGCATTATATGGGACAAATGTTATAGCTACTGATATTCGTGCGTCATGTGCACTAGTTTTGGCTGGAATGGCTGCCAAGGGCAAGACGGTTATGACAGGGGTCGATCATTGGCGACGTGGATACGATAAGCTTGAAGAAAAACTTGTTGGCTTGGGGGCACAACTCCAAATAGAGACAGGCTATAAAATGTCCCGTTGTTTTGGTCAGGAAATTGCCTTGAAGGAGTAGTTGAAAATAACTGTTCAGGATAAACCTGTTCAGGTTAAACCTGTTCAGGATGGTTCTGTTAAAAAATTGAAAAGGGTGTAGTGGTGTGAAGAGAAACAAAAAATTAATTATAACTTTTTTGTTAGTTACAGTTTTTGCAGTTGTAGGTTTATATTTTTATGGTTTATTGTACTGTCCAAAATGTTTCAAGATTTTAAAGTCTGGTGGTGAATGGGCCAAATCTTTGGTTGAAAAACCATCGCTTTTAAGTCGTGGTGAGGTATTTTCGGAAAAGGATAAATTAACTTGGAGAGAGGTTGAAAAAAAATCTAAGAATGCTGTTGTTCAGGTTTTTGTAGAAGAAGCGGAATTTAACTGGACACAGCCTTATATTACTCCAGAACAAACAAAGGTAACTGGTAGTGGATTTATTATCAACGAAGAAGGTTATTTAATAACTAATTCACATGTTGTTATTTCTGCAAAATCTATATGGCTTCAAATGCCGGATTTGGGGCGTGTTGATATTGAGGCAGAATCTATTGGAATTTGTCCTGATGTAGATGTTGCGTTACTAAAAATTAAAGAATCTGGATTAAAGTTAATTAAAAATAAGTTAAAAAAAGTTCCATTTTTATCTATGGGAAATTCTGATTTAGTGAGAAGGGCGGATAGTATTTTGTCTTTTGGTTATCCATTAGGACAATATTATTTGAAAAATACAATTGGTGTTATTAGTGGTCTTGAACATGTTAATGGTCAAATGTATTTCCAGATTGACGCAGCAATTAACCCGGGAAGTTCCGGTGGACCTTTATTGAATGAACAAGGTGAAGTTATTGGTATTGTGACTGCGGCGATTCCAACAGCTGAAAACGTTGGGTATATAATTCCAATTAACGATTTAAAAATCATCTTGGACAATTTACACGAAACAAAATTTTTTAGAAAACAGAAGTTAGGGTTTTTTTATAATTATACAACATCTGAGCAAGCTTCATATTTAAAAAATCCTGTGCCTGGAGGTATTTATTTGAATGAAATCTTAAAAAATTCAATTTTAGATCGAGCAGGAATTAAAGAAGGGGATATGCTTTATGAAATTGGCGGATACAAGCTCGATAAATTTGGTGAAGCAAATGTTCCATGGTCTTCAGATAAGGTGAGAGTATCGGATATTATGGCAAGATTTAAAGTTAATGATAAGACTGATTTGATTCTTTATCGAAAAGGAGAAAAAATTGCTTGTACGGTGACATTCGCTGATGCGCCGGTTTATCCAATTCGCGAAATTTATCCGGAATGTGAAAAAGTAGATTATGAAATGATTGGTGGCATGGTTGTAGCGGATCTTGTGTCAAATCTTATTACAAGTCTTGTTGAAAAAAATAAATATTTAGTCGAATACAGAAAACCGGAAAATAAAGTTAAATTACGGCTTGTTATCACGCACATTTTTCCAGGATCCAAAATTTATCAATCAGAAGCGTTAGCTGCGGGTGATGTTATTAAAGAAGTAAATGAAATACCGGTTAATACTCTTAAGCAATATAGGCAGGCATTACAAAAAAGTTTGGATTCAGGAGTATTAACTATAAAAACCGAGGATTATATTTTTGTTGTATTTTCCTTTAAAAAAATTCTTAAGGATGAGTTACGACTTTCAAAATCATATGATTACTCAACTACACCTACGGTTACCAAACTTTTGGAGCAAAACAAAATTATCCTGAACAGGTCCCACCTGAACAGGATAATCCTGAACAAGAAAAATTAACATTTATTGACGTTCGAAGCTACTTGTAAGTTCGAGTAATTCTTTTGTTATTTTATCTTGGCGAAGTTTGTTATAATCGCGTTGCATGGTTTCAAGTAGCTCTTCAGCGTTACGTGTAGCGTTATCCATAGAATGGAATCGCGATGCTTGTTCTGACGCAAGAGAGGAAAAGAGCAGTGATTCTATGCTTACTGTCAGATATAACTTTGTAAGCATTTTAAGGATATTTTCTTGGTTTTCTGGCCAAGTATACGCATCAAGTGATGTGGAAACATTTTCTATTGGTTGCATTGGCAATAACATTGTTTGAGTTGGCTTTTGGCTAAAAAAAGATTTTGGTGTATTGCTCATTACAATAATTTCTTTGTAATTATGTGCATTGTTGGTAACGAATGATGATAGCAAGTCAGTAATATTTGTTAGGGTTGTGCTTGAAAGATTGTTGAATGTTTCAAGCGGGCGACCTATTTTTTTTTGTGCATAATCTTGTGCTTTTTTACCAATTGTAATGATGTCTGTTTTTTTCGATAATTCTGGAAATTTTAGCTCAAAATATTTGAACAATCCAACATTGAATGTTCCGCAAAAACCTTTTTGAGAGCCTATTAGAATAATTAATGTGCGGTTATCCTTGGTGCCAAGTTTAAAGTATGTCTCTTGCCATTCATCATCACTTAATAACTGTCTTAAAAGATGATTTACCTGATCTTTGTAATGAGTCAATAACGGTTCTTTGTGTGCAAGACGTGTATGTGATGACATGGCAATTAGACGTGTTGCATGCGTGATTTTTTTTATCGTTTCAACAGCATTTATCCGTTGATTCATTTGAATGAGTTGAGACATACATACCCTCGTGTCGGCTATTCAGGATAATTCTGTCAGGATTATCCTGACAGGGTTACTCTGTTAGATTTTAGCTTAACAGCAACTTCTATTTTTAAAAAGATTTTTCTGAACAGGATTATCATGAAGGCGCCTGTTTATACATGCACTTCTATCCAATCTTGTTCAGGCGAGGCCTGTTCAGGCGGGGCCTGTTCAGGCGGGGCCTGTTCAGGATAATGTTGTTTTCCTGTATCAAGCCATACACGATCCATTAACGTACGAGTTTCAGGATTAAAGTTAAGGTTAATTCCTTTAAAGTTTCTATTTTTTATTTGTTCAAAATAATTTGTAAGTTTATTTGTTGTGTATGGTGGAGATAAGTTTTGTAAAGCATCAATCAGTAATGATGCAGAAAGATATGCTTCGAGTGAGGTTACATCTTTTCCTTCTTCAGGCATGAATGTTTGAAGATCATTAGCATATTCTTTAACTAGTTGTATAAGTGTATTGTTTGGATTTGGAACGATGTTTGACATTGTGAGCGAGAGTCCTTTGTTGCGTACAAAGGTTGAGAAGGCACTTGTAAGAAAACTTATGCCAAATAACTGCGTTTTGCTTAAATTTAATATACCAATTTGACGAATGAGTTCCTCGGATGGACTTCGTGATGAAAAAAATAGAATTGCTTCAGGTGCAAAATTGGTAATATCTTTTGTTGCTTTTTCTACGTTAAGCGTATTGGTTTGATAGGATGTTTCGAGAATGTTTGTTATGCCGTACGTATCATTTAATACTTTTTTTGCAGCATCACGCCCAGGATAACCATAGGAATCGTTTTGGTAAAAAATGGCAAATTTTTTTATATGGAGTTTTTGGACTGCGTAATTAACTAAAGCTGTTGCTTCGTCTGCATATGACACGCGTGTACTGATAACGTTTTTAGTAGAAGCATTTCTGAAAAATGTGCCGCCCGTATAAGGAAAGAGTGCGGTCATATTATATTGTTGTATTAATGGTAGTGCAACTTTGAATGTTGGTGTTCCTGTTGGGTTGACAATAAGATTTGTTTTAAATGTTTTAAAGAGTTGTTGTACACATTTATGTGTTTTTGGTGGTTGATATCCATCATCAAGAAAGACAAGGCGTAGAAAGCGTCCATTAATACCACCATAGCGTATATTTTCTTTGTTTAAGCGCAAAAAGAGACCCACTTTTGTTGCTCTACCAATATGCTTATTTGAACCAGTGAGTGAAAGGGGAGTGCCAATTAGCAGCTCATCGGTATGGTCGCATTTTGCGTTTTTAATTGCATCGAGCAACGCAACAGGTTGCGTTTGTAAATGTGGAACTGTATCTAATGTTTGGCAGGTCATAAAATTATGTATATTGTGTTTGAAGTCGGTATGTTTTTGTGGGTTTTGATAATAATGGTGGAGTGTCCAATCGGTTCCAGTGCCGGCCGTATCAAGAACAGCAAATGAATCATTGTGAAAATCATAATATTTTTTGTGTGGCAATATTGGGGATGAGAAAAGGGCCCATGTCGTAATACCTTTTTCTGGTGCAGAAAGTCTAAGCCCACTGGTTAGACGATAGGTGATAACTGGGTTTTCTGCCTTTATTTGTGTTGTTATGTGTGGGGTTGGCGGTTCATTGAAGGAGTTATATCCTTCGTTGCTGAATAAAATTTGTGCTTGTTGATTGTGTCGAGTTGTATAGTTAAGTGTGAATCTATCTTTCAAAAGATTGAAAAATGTTGAAAGTGCATTCATAAAGACTTTTTGTTTTTGGTCGTCTCGTGTTATTTTTATTCCAATTTCTTGTGCGAGGCTAAAGTTTTTCCAGAAATTATCAGTTTCATGAGGTCCTCTGATATAGATAATTTGGTCAGGATTTTTAATGATGAGTTGAAAAATAATGCCCAATGTTTCAAGTGAATATGCTCCATGACTGATAGTATCTCCCAAGAAAACAAGCGAGTAATGAGGGTCAAGGTTAAGATCGTTGTCAATAACAGGCTTAGCCTGTACAGGATTATCCTGTACGGAAACTTTGTTTTTTATAGAGAATTCTTTAAGGAAATTAAGCATTCGAGTTAATGAGTGAAAGGCGCCGTGAGTGTCTCCTAACACGATATAATGTTGTCCCGTTTTTGCTTGTTGATCGTAGATTGTTGTAAGTTTTTTTTGTTGTATTTCAGTTGCGTGTTTTAAGAGTGTATTGAATTCATCTTTTGGCCACGAAATGGAAATTTTGTTACCAAAGAGTGATGTGACGATATTTTTAGCTGTGATAAATATGTTTTTGAAAGATACCTCATGATAGTCACGATATGTTGGATTATAAAAATTATCGTCATAAAGAGGAATGTTTTCATCGAGTTTTTGATGAAAGGCAGTAATTTCTTGTAAGTTTTGCCAATACAAACCCAGCATGGAGGTGTGTGTCATAAATAGAGACATAATACTGAATAATATTATTTTTTTCATAAATGCTTTCTTTTTAAACGCGGATAAATAACGTATAGAAAACTAACATTATCAAAACAAAGCATGCGATGGGTATGACTATTGGCATAATCTTGAAAATTTTTTGTCTATTTTTTTTACTTTGTATACTCCAAAGATTGAGTGATAATGTAAGAATGATGATGATTAAACAGTACGTATAAACGATATCACCTGTTGTGAGGTATCCAGTGCGTGGGGCAATTTTTTGAATTATATAACGGTAGGTTAAGATTGCTACCAAATTCTGTATAGAAAAAGACATGACATTTTGTTTTGTTAGATAACAGATAAGACTTATAAAAAACATAATGATTAGTGGAATGAAAATAGTAAAAATGTCGCCCAAATTTTTCTTTTTGAATCCGATGCTATACAAGACGCATGGATGTTTAGCGGCACTGATATTGTTCGTATCTTTTACCGCAGTATAACCAAATGAAACGTTTTTTGTTGCGTATTGCCAGCCGGTAATTTTGAGTCGTTGTGCAATGACAAGATCTGATTGAGTTGTAATAAAAATAAGTTCTTGTGGTCCAGCAAAAAGATTTGTTAATACGAGTGATATTTGATGATCATCAAGTGGAAAGGTGTTATAATTTAGGGTGTTAGAAAACTCTATTTTTACATGATATTCAGCGATAGTTAAATTATTTTGAATTTTGAGAAAGGGGCCCTTTTTATCAAGAATTTTTCCTTTTTCAAATATGAAGTGAGAGATGGTTTCCAGTGAAATAAGCGTTGGATCAAACTTGAAAGAAATGATCGCATTCGCAACAAAAATATTTTGGTTTGGATCCATGGTTGGTATATCAAGGATGACAAACTTAGGTTTAACAATGGGGATTCCCCAAGGCAAATCTTTTTTTAAAGTAGGTTTAATGGTATAGATTTGTGGAACGGGATCAGTTGGCCTGAAGTTGTGTATAGCGATAAAAAGAAGTGTGGCGATGCATCCAACTGTTATGATAACAGATAGTACAAGAGTTTTTAATTCACTCATGTTTTTTATCATTACGTAGCTCCTTTTGGGAAATGTGGCTGTTTTGAATTTATCAAGGTAACTTCTTTTTTGTCAATTGAAACAATGTTTCCTATCAATTGGTGCGTGATTTTTATATGTGCCAGAGGTATTTTTATTGCAATGTTCCCATGTTTAATAGTGCTAGTTTGATAATTAATTTAACAGGCTAAAATTTGTTCGTTTTTTTAGGTAGGATTGCGACTTTGCAGGGTTAATGGTCCGGATGTATTAGACCCTTCGACTTACGTTTCGACACAATTAAGCCCGATCATTTCTAGATAAGTCTAAGTATTAGGGCGAAGGGACTTTGGGAACAATTCTTTCCAGCTGAAGGTTATGTTGTTTTGAAAAGAATGATGATAATGCGCCATTTTTTTTGTTGCGTTAGATAATCCAATGGTTGTGATGAGTATTAAGAGAGCAATCCTATTCAGGATAATCCTGTTCATTTTTATCCTCTCTGCGTTAAGATTATTATAAACAAAAGGAAAAGATAACTCGATGATGATTATTATTGATGGATATAACTTAATTAAGCAGGTTTTAGGAGTAAAGCGTCTTTCACATAAGCAACGTGATGCATTTGTGCAGGAATTATCTGGGTATTTAAAAAAGAGAAAATTGCAAGGCAAGATTGTTTTTGATGGAGGGGAGTCAAGTTATCAATATCGAGTTAAAAAAGGTTCAGTTGAAGTTATTTTTTCTGGGTACAAGGAAAGTGCCGATGACGTTATTTTGCGTTACTTAGATGAATACAAAGGGCACCAAGTTGTTCTGGTTTCATCTGATCGAGAGTTGCGCGATTATGCACATACCTTGGGAAAAGAGTCGATTGGTGCACCTGAATTTTATAAGAGGTTTGTTGATACTTCCATGGCAATAACGTCATTGGTAGGTGGGCATGATCCGACATTATATAAACTGTCTGAAGATGCCCCGTCAGATCTAGATCAGTTAATGATAGAAGCTACCGATCGGGTAGAGACGAAGGATGTTGATCGTGAAGTACCAGTATCTCGAGAGCGTGCATCGCATAAAGCGTCCAAGAAAGAAAAAAAGCGGCGGCAAGTGTTTGATAAATTAAAATAGAAAGAGATGTAGTTAAGTAAGAAGGAACCAATAAAAATGTTTTGTTTTTAAGGAGGGTTAGTTTTTTTAATGATACGGGTAGTGGATGATAAGAAACCACTCACCCAAATCGCCCCGAAATTTTGCCCAAACCTTGCACGAAGAAGAGGTGTAAGCTTAAAGTAAGAAGTGAAAAATGTAGTTTCTTCAAAAAAAGGAAAAGGAAATGAAAAAAATTTTATTTATAAGTGGTATTATCTGTGAACTGAGCGCTATGTATAATCCACCAATGCTTGGACGTTATGGTGAAGGATATCCTATGCGTCAGTTGTGTAAGGCAGATGTTACTTACACAAATATTACAGTTCCACCTGTTGTACAGAAGACAATTGGTGAGCGTAGTAATGTTTTATTTTCTATTATGTTTGTTGGATCGTATTTAGAGGCGGTTGGTGAAGAAAGGCCGGAGAATATTATAACTCATCCATTATTAAGTCACTGGTGGGAGCAGTCTGATGAATACAAGAAGCTTACGGAAAAAACTAAATACTTTAATAAAAAAACCTCAATGGGGCTATTTGATGCATCAGGAATAAAAGTGGTTGCGGGGGACAATGGGATACCTGTTGATGCGTTGCGACCTATTGATGTTAATTTTCATCCAAGTAATGATGGTGTCGACGCTTACTCGCCAAATAATGGATTAATTTCCTATGATAGGAGCAAGGCATTCGCTAAATTTTGGTTAATTGTTGTATCTCCTTTTGATGCGCAGAATATTTTTGTTGGATTGGTGTTTGTAGCATTAAATCCAGAGATGGAGGTGAATTTTGAAGGGATATGTGCGGCAGAGAATCATTTAGATGGGGCACAAAGAATCGCTGAGATCAAAGAAATATTAGATCCTATTTTTTTAAAACGATTGGAAGCAAGTTTTTTTGAAGCTATTGCGGACGGCGATCTTCCGAGAGCTTTAGATATTTATACAAGGCTTTCAAAATTTTCAGGTGCTCTTGTTGATATTGAGTTGTTTCGAGATATTTTAAATGTATACGAGGTTTCCATATCTTAAAGAACCGGGGCGATACATATTATTTGCGCTTCTTTTTGAATCATCTATACTGTCTACTATGAAAAAAGTTGGAAAATCTTTCGCTGGAAAATCTTTCGCCGAAAAATTCTTACCTGAAAAACCTTTTGCCGAAAAAGTTTTTAGTCTTGGGGAAGTTGATGATATTGCTGCAGAAATTTTACCATTAATTAAAGATGCGCGCATCGTTACCTTTTCGGGACCTTTAGGAGCTGGAAAAACGACATTAATTCGTGCGCTTGCCAAGCAGTTGGGGATTAAAAATCAAGTTAAAAGTCCTACTTTTGCTTATTTGGCAACATATCAATTGCCAGATGGTAAAAGTGTATACCATTTTGATTTGTATCGCCTAAAATCCTTAGAAGGTATTTATGATTCTGGATTTGATGAATACTTTTATTTACCGCAAAGTAAAGTTTTTATCGAGTGGCCTGAGATTGTAAAACCTATCTTGCCAAGTGAAACGCTAGATATAGCGCTCGATTACATTGAAGATGATCACAAAAAGCGCAAAATTTCTATAAATTCTGCCTAAGAATATTCAATCTGTTCTGAAAGACTGCAAATAAATGTTGAAAATAGTTAAAAAATCAATATTATTATAGTATAGCCTTTTGATATACATGTTATTGGCGGGGTTCCCGAGCGGTCAAAGGGGATGGACTGTAAATCCATTGGCTGAGCCTTCGTAGGTTCGAATCCTACCCCCGCCACCACCAACACCAGCATCCTGCTGGACCGGGTTTTGACATTACTGGTACTAACCAAAATTTTGGTAGAAAGATCGCTCATCCTGAGTGATCCAGAGCAAAGCGATGGATTGTATCGAAGGGCCCGTTGGACCGGTTAAATTGTTCAGCCTGTCCGCTCGAAGCCTTGGCGAAGACGGATTGGATCTATGGACGTTAAAGTTGAAATGATTGCGGGAATAGCTCAATGGCTAGAGCGACAGCCTTCCAAGCTGTAGGTTGCGGGTTCGAGTCCCGTTTCCCGCTCCAAATTTAACAAAGTGCAAAAAATTTGTTAAAAAGGATGTGAAGGTATAAATGCTGGCGTAGCTCAGTTGGTAGAGCAGCTGATTTGTAATCAGCAGGTCGTTGGTTCAAATCCGACCGCCAGCTCCACTTTTTTGTTTTGTTGCTGATGGGGTATATTAAAAAGTTAAAGATACGTGGGCGATTAATATGTCTCAAAATGCAACAGGATTTGTATTTTTTCTTTTTTTTATTTAATCTTATAGATAAGTATAAGGTAGTTTGTAGTATTAGAGGCCCACGTAGCTCAGTCGGTAGAGCACTCCCTTGGTAAGGGAGAGGTCACCGGTTCAAATCCGGTCGCGGGCTCCATAGCTGGAAAATTTCCCTAAAGGGGTGAGTAGGGTAACGTTTGTTGCCAAGTTTGAGGCCAGTAGCTCTAATGGTAGAGCGACAGACTCCAAATCTGAAGGTTGGGGGTTCGAGTCCCTCCTGGCCTGCCAGCTTCTGGACCGCCAGTTTTTGGTCAGCCGGTATTCTGCGATTGATTTGGTGTCGGTAGTTTGAGCTCAAATATTAAGAATGGTTAAAGAATGGTAAACGTTGTAGCATTTTTAAAAGAGGTTCGCCAGGAACTAACAAAGGTTAGTTGGCCGAACTTTGATGAATTTATCGGATCAACGACAGTTGTTCTTATTATCATCGCTGTATTTGCTATTTATTTAGGTGCAGTTGATTATTTTTTGCGACTGGTAATGGAATATTTGTATGCGCTGTAGATGGGATAGGGAGACCAGAGCCGGGGACTCAGAATGAAAAAGTGGTATGTTATCCAGGTATATGCTGGGTATGAGGATCAAGTAAAAGCTGATATAGAAAGATTTATCCAAGATAAGGGTATGTCTGATATATTTGGCGAAATTTTGATTCCATCGGCACAGGTTAAAGACCACTTTTCTGTACAGCAAGATCAAAAAGACCAACGTTTATTTCCGGGATATATTTTGGTTGAGATGGAGAAAACTCCTGAAAGCGTTCAGTTGGTATCGCGAACACCGCGGGTTCTTAAGTTTCTTGGCGGAAAAGATCCAGTGGCTTTATCTCAGAGAGAAATTGATCGTATTGTAAAGACGATCAAGGGTGAAGTAGTTGTTAAGAGTGAGGCGCCAGAGTTTACGGTTGGCAGTGAGATTGATATATCTGGTGGACCGTTTACTGGCTTTGTTGGCATCGTTGAGGATGTCGATCAAGAAAATGAGCGCGTCAAGGTTATGGTAAGTATTTTTGGCCGTATGACGCCTGTTGAATTAAGTTTTGATCAGGTTAAACGATAGGTAAAGAATGGCAAAACCAATTAAAGCTTTAATTAAGCTACAGATTCCAGGTGGTGGTGCTACGCCGGCTCCTCCTGTTGGTTCTGCGCTTGGGCAACATGGTGTAAATATCATGGATTTTTGCAAGCGTTTTAATGCTGATACAGCAAGTAGAAAAGGCGAGACTGTTCCGATTGTTATTACAGTGTACAAAGATCGTAGTTTTTCCTACGTTACAAAAACAGCTTTGGCTTCTGAATTGATTAAGAAGAAGGCAAAAGTTAGTAAGGGTGCGTCAGTACATACATCTACGATAGCAACCATTTCTTGGAAGGATGTTGAAGAGATAGCGCAAGCTAAAATGCCGGATCTTAATGCATATAATCTTGATCAAGCGAAAAAGATTATTGCAGGAAGTGCCCGTAGCATGGGAATTGAAGTAAAAGATTAAGGGTAAAGAGCATGGCAACACACGGAAAAAAGTATAAGACTGCTATCGAAAATCTTGGCGAACAAAAGAAAATGTCTGTTGAAGCTGCAATAGCTGAGGCAAAAAAGCTTTCGTACGTTAAGTTTGACGAATCAGTAGGTATCGATATTAATTTGGGTATCGACGCTGGTAAATCTGATCAGGCAGTACGTGGTGCGGTGATGTATCCACACGGTTTAGGAAAAAAGGTTCGTGTTCTTGTGTTTGCTAAAGGCGAACATGCGGATGCGGCGCGAGAGGCTGGAGCTGACTACGTTGGCGCTGAAGATTTGATTGAAAAAATCAAAGGTGGCTGGATGGAATTTGATGCGACTGTTGCAACGCCTGATATGATGGCTGCTGCTGGCAAGCTTGCTAGAATTCTTGGACCGCGTGGTTTGTTACCGAATAAAAAGACTGGCACAGTAACATTTGAAGTTGCTGGTATTGTTAGTGAGCTTAAAAAGGGTAAGACGTTTTTCAAAAACGATCGTACCGGCTTGCTTCATGTGCCAATAGGAAAGCTTTCATTTGAAGGTCAGAAGTTGTGTGATAATTTTCACGCACTTATGAAATCTGTCATTGCATCGCGGCCAGCTTCGTCAAAAGGGCGCTTTGTGAAGAAGGTGACACTGTCTTCTACAATGGGGCCTGGTATCGGGATAGAGTTAGAAGATACGTTTAAGGTGTAGGAAGTTGTATGAATCGTCAGCAAAAAGAAACATTGATTGACAATTTGCAGAAAGATTTTTCTGCATCTGAAGCGGCTTATCTTGTTGGGGTACGTGGTTTGTCTGTTAATGCAACGCAAGAATTGCGTAGCAAGTTGCGTGAAAAAGGTGCGGTACTTAAGATTGCTAAGATGCGTCTTTTTAAGCGTGCGATCGTGGATAATGGAGCGTTAAATGATTTTTTTGCTCAATTGCAAGATCAGCGTGGTGTTGTCTTTGTTTATGAAGAGCCAGCATCAGTTGCAAAGGTTTTGTACGATTTTGCAAAAAGCAATGAGTATTTGTCGCTAGTGCTTGGCTATGTTGACCAAGAAATTTTGGATGTTGAGGGAATTAAGTATATTGCTTTACTTCCTTCTCGCGAGGTACTGCTCGCTCAAGTTCTTGGTACAATGCAAGCACCAGTTACACAATTTGTGGGAATCTTGAGAATGTTACTTGTACGTTTACTTGTCGTTCTTAAGAAGATAGAAGAAAAGAAATAGCCACAGGCTAGAAGAGGCTTAATTAATTAATAAGTTTTATAATTTTTGGAGTAAATATTATGGCGCCCAAGGGTACTGAAGATATCATAAAGACAATATCTGACATGACAGTTAAAGATCTTGCTGATCTTGTAAAGAAGCTTGAAGACGAGTTTGGTGTTTCTGCAGCTATGCCTGTAGCAGCCGCAGCTCCAGCAGCTGGTGAAGCTGCCGTAGCAGAAGAAAAAACAGAGTATAACGTTACTTTAAAAGAAACTGGCTCAGAAAAGATTAAAGTTATCAAAGCATTACGTTCAGTTATTGATGGCTTAAGTTTGACGGATGCAAAAGGAAAGGCTGAAGGATCTCCTATTATTATCGCTGAAGCTGTACCAAAAGAAGAAGCGCAGAAAATGAAAGAGGCGTTAGAAGCGGCTGGAGCTAAAGTAGAACTTTCCTAATTTTTTTAAATTAATCATAGTGGGAGGTGCCGTTTGATGTCTTACTTGGATAAAAGTAAGCAGGTCGTTCGCAAGTCGTTTGGCAAGCTTAAGGATATTGTTTCCGTACCCAACTTGATTGAGGTACAATCAAAGTCGTTTAATGATTTTGTACAGTTAGATTATTTGTCTGCTGAGCGGTTTCCAACTGGACTTGAGAAAGTATTGAGCGATATTTTTCCTATCGATTATGAAGGAAAGATATCGCTTGAATATGTAAGTTACCAGTTGGGTGATTGGTCATGCACATGTGGTAAGCTTAGCGGTATAGAAGAGCGATACTATTGGTATTGCTCTGCATGTAAGGCTACGGGGTGTTCGCGATTAAGTGAAGATTTCCAGTGTCCCAAATGTAAAAAGCGTGATGCTGCGCGTTATCGAACATGCCCTGCATGTTTGACGCGTGTACATTTAAAGTTACCAATGACTGTCAATGAATGTCGTTCTAGTGGACAAACATTTTCATTGCCGCTTCGGGTTCGTATGCAACTTGTAAGTTGGAATGTGGATGATGAAGATAATAAATCAATACGTGACATTAAAGAACAAGATATTTTCTTGGCAGATGTTCCTGTGATGGCTGACTTGTATGAAGAAGGTGGAAGATACAAGTTAGGTGATCAAGGAACATTTTTAATTAATGGGGTTGATCGTGTAGTTGTTAGTCAGCTTCACCGCTCGCCTGGCGTTGTTTTCTCGCAAAGTAAGAAGACAGGTGATTTGCGTGGACGTCCATACTATCTTGCACGTATTATTCCAATGCGTGGTTCTTGGATCGACTTTGAGTTTGATTCAAGTGATATTTTGTATGTACGTATTGATAAAAAGAAAAAGTTGTTGGTTACAACATTCCTTCAAGCTTTGGGCATTCCACGAGAGGAAATTATCTCTCGTTTTTATGCATCTGATGTAGTTACCATAGAGAAGGGTGTCTTTTGCAAGAAAGTTGGTACCAGTTTGTCTGGCCAGCGAATTGAATCTGGAATGGTTGCTAAGAAACATGAGGCAGAGTTTGTTGGTCGCCGCATTACAAAAGAGTTGCTCGGGAAGCTAAAAGAAAAAAAGATTAAGCTTTTGGCTTTGAAGGAAGGGCACATTCTTGGTAAGGTTTTTGCAAAAGATGTTATCGATGCAGAAACTGGCGAAGTGCTTGCAGCACAGGGTGAGCCGTTTAGTGAAGAGCACTATGCAATATTCAAAGAAAAGGGATCACTTTCATTTGAGTTGATTTCATCATTTGGGTATGTTTTCCAACCAACCATTGCGTTGACTTTGGCACATGATCAATGCACGTCACAAGAACAGGCATTAAAAGAATTGCATTATAAGATTTGGCCGGGTGATAGTTCCTCTATTAAGGATATTTTAAAACGTCTTGAAAATATGCTTTTTTCATCGCATGTATATGACCTTACAAAGGTTGGCCGTTTGCGCATGAATCGTAAGTTGGGATTGAATATTGATCCTGGTAATACTGTGTTGACGATTGATGATATTGTTGCCACCGTTAAATATTTGGTTAATATGCGTGAGCGCGGTGAAGGTGAGCTTGATGATATTGATCACCTTGGTAATCGTCGAGTACGTCTTGTTGGTGAATTGTTAAGTAATCAATTTTATCTTGGTTTTTCGCGTATTGAGCGTATTGTGCGGGAACGTTTCAGGGTGCACGATGTAAATGCATCATTGATGCCGCAGGACTTTTTAAATGTAAAGCCACTTGCAGCGGTTATGCGTGAATTTTTCGGCAGTGGGCAGTTATCTCAGTTCATGGATCAAACAAATCCATTATCCGAGTTGGCGCACAAGCGTCGTTTGTCTGCATTGGGGCCTGGCGGTGTTATGAAGGATCGCGCAACATATGAAATTCGTGATGTTCATACATCTCACTATGGTCGTATTTGCCCGATTGAAACACCTGAAGGTCAAACAATTGGTCTGATTTCTTCGTTGGCTACATATGCGATGGTGAATGATCTTGGTTTCATTGAAACGGCATATCGTCCTGTTAAAGATGGCAAGCTTAAAGATGAAGTTCTTTTCTTAGATGCATTCCAAGAATCAACAAAATATATTGCTCAGGCTGATTCTGTTGATAAGACTGGCAAGAAGATTAAAGGTGATTTTGCATTGGCTCGCTATCAAGGAAACTTCTTATTCACTAGTGTAGATAATGTCGAATACATTGATTTGTCACCGAAGCAATTAGTTTCTGTTGCATCTGCATTGATTCCATTTTTGGAACACGATGATGCGAGTCGTGCTTTGATGGGTGCAAATATGCAACGTCAAGCTGTACCGCTCATTAAGTGTGAAGCAGCGCGTGTTGGTACTGGCATGGAAAGAGAGGCCTGTAAGGCTTCATGTGCGGTTATTATGTCAAAACACTGTGGCTCTATTGAGTACGTTTCTGCAGAAAAAATTATTGTTCGTGCTGAAGAGAAAGAGTTTAGTACAACTGATTCGTGGGTAGCGCGTGGCGTTGATGTTTATCATTTGCGTAAGTTTGCGCGTTCAAGTTATAGTACCTGGATTCATCAACGGCCAATTGTCAAAGTTGGTGATCGTGTTGAAAAAGGGCAAATTTTGACCGATGGTGCAGCGATTTCAAAAGATGAGCTTGCATTGGGTTCGAACCTGCTTGTTGCGTTTATGCCATGGCATGGTTACAATTTTGAAGATGCTATTGTTTTGAGTCAACGTTTAGTCACAGATGATGTAATGACATCAGTACATATTGATGAATACATTGTTGAGGCGCGCGATACTAAGCTTGGACCTGAAGAGATTACGCGTGACATTCCGAATGTCAGCGAAAAAGCGTTGAGCGCATTAGATGATGAAGGTATTGTTCAGATTGGCACTCGTGTTGCGCCTGGTAATATTCTTGTTGGTAAGGTGACACTCAAGGGTGATGTTCAATATTCGCCTGAGGAAAAATTGTTACGAGCGATTTTTGGTGAAAAATCTCGCGAAGTTCGCGATACATCATTGCGTGTGCCGCCAGGTATTGAAGGTTCTATTGTTGACGTTAAGGTTTTTTCACGAAGCGGTATCCGCAAGGATAAGCGTTACAAGGATCTAGTTGCGGTAGAAACAGAAAAGTTCAATGTAGAGCATGGTAAGCAAGTACGCATTCTTGGAGAGATGGTCGTCGATAAAGTGATCGATTTTGTTAAGGATGCAAAGCCTGCTGCTAAAACAGCACAAAAATGGTTAAAGACAAAGAGTTCGTTTGATCTTGATGCTTTGAAAAAAAGTTCGTTTGACCGTGTGGTTGCTTTGCGTACAGTTGATGAAAAAATCAATGATCGTATTATTCTTTTAGCTCAAGCATATCAAACGCAAGTTTCTGTGCTTGAAAGTTTAAAGAAAGAGCGCATAAATGAGTTGAAGAAAGGTGACCCGTTACCATCTGGTGTCATCAAAATGATCAAAGTATATATTGCATCAAAACGTCATATTCAGGTTGGCGATAAGATGGCTGGTCGTCATGGAAATAAAGGGGTTATTTCTATCATTGTACAGCGTGAAGATATGCCGCACCTTGATGATGGACGTCCTGTTGATGTTGTTTTGAATCCAATCGGTGTTCCGTCACGTATGAATGTTGGCCAAATTTTAGAGACGATCTTGGCATTTGCGGGTATCGAAGGTGGTAAACAGTTGGCTGAAGTTATTGGAAAAGGACAAGAATCTTCTGTTGCAAAATTCCTTGAAGAATTATATGGCAAGAAGTTTGTTGAAGAATACAGTGAAGCGTACGGTAAAAAGGCTCTTGATGAGTTGGCTGAACGTACGGCTAAAGAAGGAATGTTATTTTCAACTCCGGTTTTTGATGGCGCATCATTTGAACATGATATTAAGCCGTTGTTAAAGAAGCTTGGTATGTCAGAGTCGGGTGCATATCGCATTCGTGATGGTCGTACAGGTGAATATTTTGAGCAACCGGTTACGATTGGTTCAATTTATATGATGAAATTAAATCATATGGTTGACGATAAATTGCACGCTCGTTCTGTTGGCCCATATTCCTTAGTAACGCAACAGCCACTTGGTGGTAAAGCACAGTTTGGTGGGCAGCGTTTTGGTGAAATGGAAGTTTGGGCACTTGAAGCATACGGTGCAGCATATACGTTACAAGAAATGTTAACGTATAAGTCTGACGATGTAACAGGGCGACATAAAGTTTACGCAACGATTGTTCGTGGTGATGGAACAGAGATTCCAGAGCCAGGAATTCCAGAATCGTTTAACGTATTGATAAAAGAACTGCAAAGTTTGGCATTACAGGTAGATTTGTTTAAGGGAAGTAGGGAGGAAATTAGTGAATAGTCAAATGCTTGCTCGATTTAAAGAGTATGTTAGTGCTACACAGTTTAACGCTGTACGTCTTTCTCTAGCTTCACCTAAAAAGATTCGTTCTTTGTCATATGGCGAAGTTAAGAAGATTGAAACAATTAATTATCGTACACTTAAGCCCGAAAAAGATGGTCTTTTCTGTGCCAGAATTTTTGGTCCAGTAAAAGACTGGGAATGTAACTGTGGTAAATACAAACGTATGAAACACCGCGGGGTAACATGTGAGAAATGCGGCGTTGAGGTTATTCAGGCTCGTGTTCGTCGTGAGCGAATGGGTCACATTGAATTGATCGCGCCAGTTTCACACATTTGGTATCTCAAGGGTATTCCAAGTTATCTTAGTTTAATCATGGAGTTGCCGGTTAAGGATATTGAGCGTGTCATTTATTTTGATGCGTACATGGTTCTTGATCAAGGCAAATCGCCGTATGCTGCGAAGTCCGTGTTGACTAGTTCAGAATATGAAGAATATTGTGATGCTCATCCCGATGATGCTGATTTTCATGCTGATATGGGGGCTCAAATTGTACGTGAAGTATTGAAGCGTATGGATCTTGAGTTAGAGTTGAAGCTGATCAAAAAAGCTTATGAAAAAAGCTCTTCAGTAACAACACGGCATAAGTTGCTTAGACGTATTAAAGTTATTAGTGAATTGCACGGTGCAGGGCTAACACCAGATCTCATGATTATAGAAGTGTTGCCTGTCTTGCCCCCAGATTTACGACCATTGGTTCCGTTGGAAGGTGGCCGTTTTGCAAGTTCAGATTTAAATGAATTATATCGTCGAGTGCTGAATCGTAATATTCGCTTGCGTCGTCTGATTGATATTGAAGCGCCATCCGTTATTGTTAAAAACGAAAAGCGTATGCTTCAAGAATCTGTTGATGCATTGATTGATAATGGTCGTCGTGGACAGCCGGTTCGTGGAACGAACAAGCGTCCATTAAAATCATTAAGTGAAATGTTGCGTGGCAAGCAGGGGCGTTTCCGTCAGAACTTGCTTGGTAAGCGTGTCGACTATTCTGGTCGTTCTGTAATTGTTGTTGCTCCAGAGTTTAAGATGGATCAATGTGGTTTGCCTAAAGCTATGGCATTAGAATTATTTAAACCGTATGTATTGGCAGAGTTGGTTCGATGTGAACATGCACCGAATTTAAAAGCTGCAAAACGGTTGATTGAAGATGGTGCTGATGAAGTGTGGGATGTTCTTGAAGATGTTGTTAAAGACCGTCCGGTGCTTTTGAATCGTGCACCAACATTGCACCGCTTAGGTATTCAGGCGTTTTTCCCAATCTTGGTTGAAGGCAAAGCGATTAAGATTCATCCATTAGTTTGTACAGGATTTAACGCTGACTTTGATGGTGATCAGATGGCTGTTCACATTCCATTGAGTATTAAAGCTCAGGCGGAAACACGTGAGCTTATACTTTCAAGTAAAAACTTGTTGTCACCTGCAAATGGTCGTCCAATTACGGTTCCGTCGCAGGACATGGTTCTTGGTCTATATTACATGACCAAGTTACGTTGTGGTGAAAAGGGTGAAGGCATTGTTTTTTCAAGTACTGATGAGGCAATTTCTGCATTTCAATCTGGGGAAGTTTCATTGCATGCACGCGTTAGAGTTCGTTTAGAAGATAATACTGTTGTGGAGACAGGAATAGGTAGAGTTATTTTATATCGCGCATTGCCTGAGAATTCACCCTTAGAATGGGTTAATATGGTTCTTAAGAAGAGCGATGTTTCTAGGTTAATCGACAAGATATATACAGAATTTGGTAGAGAAAAAACGGTCTTGATGCTTGATGCTGTTAAGGAATTAGGATTCTATTATTCTACAGTTGGAGGTGTATCATTTGGTATTGATGATCTTGTGGTGCCCGCAAAAAAAACAGTACTTATTGCTAAGGCTGAAAAAGACGTTCAAAAAGTTGAAAAGTTGTACCGTGAAGGTGCAATTACCAATGGGGAACGTTCCAGTAAAGTTATAAGTATCTGGGGACAAACAACATCAGATATTGCAAATGCTATGTTTGCAGATATGGTCGAGCAAGACAAGAAAGCATCATTGAGTACTGACAAAGATCTTAAAGCATTTAATTCTGTTTTTATGATGTTGGACTCTGGCGCTAAGGGTACCAAGGAGCAGGTTAAGCAGCTCGTTGGTATGCGTGGTTTGATGGCTAAGCCATCTGGTGAAATTATGGAAACACCAATTAAGAGTAACTTTAAAGATGGTTTAAGTGTGTTTGAGTACTTTATCTCTACTCACGGTGCTCGTAAAGGTCAGGCTGATACCGCGTTGAAAACGGCAAACTCTGGTTATTTAACACGTCGTCTTGTTGACGTAGCGCAAGATATTATTATCACCATGTATGATTGTAAAACATTGGGATACGTTGAGTTAGAAGATTTGCGTGAGGCTGGAGAAATTATTAATTCTGTTGCATCACGTGCGTATGGACGTGTGTTGGCAGAAGATTTGAAAGATCCAGTTACGGGTGAAGTTGTTGCAACGTATGGTACATTGATTGATCGAGATGTTGTTGCAAAAATTAGTGAATCTGCTGTAACAAAAATTAAAGTTCGCTCAGTAATGATGTGCCAAGCTCGTCGTGGCATTTGTTCAAAATGTTATGGTATGAATTTAGCTCGTGGCATATTAGCAGAAACTGGAGAAGCTGTTGGTGTTATTGCAGCACAGTCTATTGGTGAACCTGGTACTCAGCTTACTATGAAAACTTTCCACGTTGGTGGTGCTATTAGTGGCTTAACAGAGCAGGCATTGTATGTTGCAAAACAGGATGCTGTTGTTAAGTTACTTAAAACTAAGTTTGTAAGAAGTAGTAGTGGCAATTTAGTGGTAATGAGCCGTAAGGCAAGAATGCTTATTATATCACCAGAAGGCAGAGGGTTGCAAGATTATGCTTTACCGTATGGTTCGATACTATTTGTTGAGGACGGAAATAAGGTTAAGAAGGGTGCAAAACTCTTTGAATATGACCTAGATAACAAAGT
>Ga0075124_10000322_pt1 | contig 22355 bp, 20 predicted proteins | sample AntAceMetag02UKS_FD_69809 | JGI IMG/M metagenome (GOLD analysis project Ga0075124, IMG submission 69809) | Saline lake microbial communities from Ace Lake, Antarctica - Antarctic Ace Lake Metagenome 02UKS | ecosystem: Environmental > Aquatic > Non-marine Saline and Alkaline > Saline | place... | reverse complement strand
TGATTACAAAAATATCTCTGTGTTCTCCGTTTTACCGAACCTCGTAGCGTGAATATCCGACTATAGATGAAGCCGTTCTTTTTTGTGTCTAAACTGCTACATTCCTGACACCGTTTTTTTTCGTTATACTCATGACACAAGTATAATCTATTGTAACTTCCTATGTCAACCAACTTTATGTGCCTTCCCAGACACAGTTAAGTTAACACTCCCCAAATTTAAATTTAATCTACCAGAATAATGAAAATATTCAATGAATTTGACTTTTTTTACTTTATTCAAAAAGCAAGGACAGAAATTCATTTTATTTATGAATAATTTTAAGGAAGTTTTATGAAAAGAATGTTTTTTATTTTTGTTGTAATATCTATATGTTTGCCGCTCTGCTTGAGGGCGCAGGAGATTTCTTTGAGCTTGGAAAGTGCTGTGGATAGCGCCCTTGTCAACAACCGAAAGATTAAGCAGCAGGAAGAGGTTGTTCGGCAAAAGGAGTATCTGAACAAAGCTGCCATCGGGAATTTCCTGCCCTCGATTGATCTGTTTGCCGGCTATACTTACCTCAGTGATAATCCGGAATTCGATACTGAAAAGATCAAGGAATCCATCGATGATATGTTCGGGGATTACGGCGCTGTTATGGCAAAGCAGCTTGGGCTTTCTCCATGGTCCCAGCAAGTGATACATGATGAGATAGTTGCAGGACTGGCTGACCTTCCGGCATATAAGCTTGAGATCGACCAGCAAATCTACAAGAACGCAAACCTCGTTGTGACCCAGCCGATATTCCTTGGCGGCGAGATCTGGGCAGGAAAGAAATTCGCGCAAGCTGAGCTGGACCTTGCAAACGAAGAACTGAACAAAACCCGCAATGAAATAATCCACAGCACAACGCAGCGGTATCTTTCCGTAATACTTCTTGAGCAAGTTGCGGAGTTGCGAAAAAATGTGCTTGCCGGCATGAAAAAGCACGAAGATCAAGCTGAACGGGCTATAGAAATTGGTGCGATTACCCCGCTGGAAATTATCCGCGCACAGGTCGCTGTTGCCAATGCAGAAAGAAATCTGGAAGATGCAAAGAACGAACTATCACTTGCAACCTCTGCGCTTAGGGCAACTCTTAATTTGCCTACCTATAATTCTTTAATTCTTACTGATTCCATGTATTTCCATGATGTTCAGATGAACCTTACTGAGATGAAGGAGCTGGCGTTGGCAGAAAACTCCATCCTTAGAGAGATCGACCATAAGCAGAAAATCGCAGACCAGGCATTCGCCGTGAAGCGTTCTAAATTCCTTCCGCAGATCGTAGCGATCGGAGAATACAATCTTATCAGGGAAGATTATCCTATTGTGCTACCTCGCTATTCTGTGGGAGTGCAGCTCGAACTCAACCTCTTTCACGGAATGAAAAAGATCAACGAGCTGAAATCCGTTAAACACCTCACAAAAGAGGTAAGGGTCGCCAAGCAGTATGCGGAAGACGAGATAATGCTTCTCACAGAGGACCTTTTTTATAAAACAGAAAACAGCAAAACCCGATATCTCAAGCTGAAGCCGACAGTCGATCTTGCAAAGAAAAATCTGGATATCAACGAGAAGCGCTTCCGCGAAGGTTTGGGTAAATCCATTGATGTCATAGACGCACGGCTCCTGTTCCAGGCAGCTTCGATAGAACGCCTTCTCTCACTATATAAATACTACACATCTCTCTCTCAACTGTATATTACAGTCGGGCAACCCGAGAAGGTCATAAACCTCTTTCAAGAATAATATTTTCGGAGAATGATATGAAAAATAAAAATCTACTTTTACTCATTCCGCTGATCTTAGTCATTATTGCAGTCCTCTTTCTGCTGATACATTCCTGTTCACCCACAAAGGAAGTCTTCACCGGCACATTCGAGACAACTGTTGTTGATGTTGCTTCAGAGATCCCAGGTCGCATCGATACGATCTTTGTTGATCGGGGTGATATGGTCACAAAAGGAGAGCTTCTCGCAACGATCCATCCGAATATCATGAATGCCAAGCTCGGGCAGGCACAGGGTGTATTGCAGGCAGCTCAGGCGCTTGTGGAGAAGGCAGAACACGGTACGCGTGAACAGGAAAAAACCGCTGCCAAGAATCAGTATGAGATGGCAAAAAGCCAGTTCGAATTTGCAGAAAAGACCTACATACGCTTCAAGGTGCTCTATGCGGACAGCATCATCTCCCCGCAGGAAATGGATGAGATCGAGTTCAAATACAGCGCTGCAGAAGACCAGATGGAAGCAGCAAAAGCGATCTATGACATGGCTCTTCAGGGTGCACGTATCGAGGATATTGACGCTGCAAAGGGCGAATATATCGAAGCCCATAATGTGTATAAAGAAGCACTTGCGTATCATGGAGAGCTGGAAGTCATCGCGCCTGTATCCGGTGAAGTATGCAGCCGTATTGCTAATCCCGGCGAGGTAATGGGCGCCGGCTATCCGCTGCTTTCAATTCAAATTCCTGAAAAAATATACCTGTTGCTGAACGTGCGTGAGGACAAACTTTCTGCATTCCCAAAAGGGAAAAAATGTAAGGTAAAAATTCCTGCACTCAAAAATAAGGAATTCGAATTCACCGTGCATTTTATCTCGGTTATGGCTGATTTTGCCACATGGGTACCCACAAAAGCCGCCGGACAATTCGACCTGAAAACTTTTGAGGTTCATCTCAAGCCCACAAAACCAATTGAGGATTTGCGCCCGGGCATGACTGCGCAGGTTTACTTCTAATAAAATATGAAATTCCAACCCGCAGTCTTTCGCGTTACTATGCGGGAGCTTGACAGGATCATTCACAAAAAGTCCACGAGAAATCTGCTCCTCTTTGTGCCGGTTTGCGTATTCCTGTTGCTTTCATTTATTTATGTGAAGGGTATGCTTCACGATATCCCGGTTGTGGTTTATGACAAGGACAATACCGAGCTTTCCCGAACTATAATACGCTACATCGAAGCATCGCCGGAAACAAAAGTGGTGCGCTACCTAACATCAACTGATGATATCAAAACCATCTTCCCGGAAAACAACGACATAGAGGCGATCTATGAGATACCAAAAGGGCTGTCGGATGATGTCTTTTCAGGAAAAAGCACTAAGGTTGCTGTATATACAAATTCTTCAAATATCATTTTCGGCAATACTATTTATAAGGAAGCCGAAGATGTTATGAACACGGTTAATGCCGGCATCCTTATCGAGAAATTCGTGAAAGTGGGCATGACGAAAGAGCAGGCAATGAACCTTGCGCTGCCCATCCGGGTGGATGCAAAACCGCTCTTCAGTCCCAATTACAATTATTTGTACTACCTTGTTCCCGGGCTGATGACCGTGCTCCTGCAGATGATCATTTTCTTTGTTACGACACGAGCAATAAATTCAGAATTTAACAACAATACGTTTGGTGAATTGCTGCGAATTGCAAAGGGAAAAATTCTCAACATCCTTTTTGGCAAAGCATTTGCATACCTGATCATGTGGCTGCTCATTCTGCTCTTTATTATTGGGATTATCTATCCGCTCTTTGGAATCCCGATAAATGGAAATCTGCTCATCATTCTGGGATTTTTCATAATTTTTCTTGTCTCTGTTATTTTTCTTGGGTTGATGCTCTCTTCGATTGTAAAAGACGAGATCCTCGCTTTAGATATAGCATTTTTTTACAATTCCCCTGCATTCGTTTTCAGCGGCTTCACATTCCCGATCTTTGCGATGCCCATTTTCGATAAACTTTATGCGCAGTTCATTCCCTATACGCACTTTTTATACGGCTTTTTCAAACTAGCCCAGATGAACACACCTGCGCGCTATGCACGTCCTGAAGTTCTTACGCTGTTTCTGTTTATTGTGATCGGTTTTGTGGGAAGCGTCATCGCTCTCTGCATCAGAACAAAAAAAATCTTGCAGAAAACCGCATCATGAAGACGATTCTGAAAGTATTTTCCCGCGAGCTGGGCATCATTTTCAAGGATCACAGCATAATCCTTACAGTGCTGATTGCGCCGATCCTCTATGCTTTTTTCCTCGGCTCGATCTATCTATATAAAGATGCCGACCAGATAAATTTTGCTGTAGTGGACATGGACAGAACTCCCACCACACGCCAGATCTATAACTTCATGGATTCCGACCAGAAGATCAAACTCATTGGCACGCTTGGCAGTTACGAGGAAGGCATTGATCACCTCTACAAGATGGACATTCAGGGTTTCCTCTACTTCCCGAATGGATTTGAAGATGACGTAAAATCTCTGAAAGGCGCTGCCGTAAAGCTCTATCTGAACACGACCCGTTTTCTGCCATCCAACGATCTGAATAATGCGGTGCAGAAAATTCTGCTAACTTATGGGGCTGGTGTGCGGTTGCGGTACTTTGAAGGAAGTGGCATGACCCAGGCAACAGCAACGGAGTTGGTCGAACCCATTATGGCAGATGTGCATCCTGTTTACAATACTACGAACTGCTATGGAAATTTCCTGCTGCCGGGATTATTTCTGCTCATCCTCCAGCAGACACTTTTGATCGGTTTTGGCGAGAGTATTGCCAAAGAGAATGAAGAGAACAAATTTTCTAAACTTTTTGCTGCGGGGAAAAATAATCTGTTTCAGATGCTTTCGGGCAAGACCGGGTTTTATGCCCTTTTGTATGTTGCTTATTTCATCTTCCTTTTCTCGGTAGTTTTTCATGCTTTCAAAATCCCGATAAAGGGCAACCTGCTTGCCGTGGCTGTGATGAGTATGCTCTTTCTGTTCTCGGTTTTGTTCTACACGCTCTTCGTTGCGTCTTTCTTCCGCAGCCAGAAAAGGTATATGGAAATTATCGCATTCACCTCTTATCCCCTGTTTTTGATCTGCGGCTATTCCTGGCCCCTTTCGACTATGCCCCTGCCGATAAAGTGGCTTTCCCACACTATTCCCACCACACCATTTTTTAATGGATTTTTAAGATTAAGCGTAATGGGAGGTGGATGGGCTTCCATAAAGGGCTATGCCTTCCATTTGATAATCCTTGTGCTGGTGTCGTTTATTGCGGTGGTGTGGCGGTGGAAGTATTTAGGGAAAAATTTAAGTGTTTAATACCTTTGCGAAATTTTGAAACTTTCGCAAAGTTTTGTTTGACATAAATAAACAAATTCCATCTTGTGTAGGATATATTATATAGGATACTTATTATGAAGAAAAGGAAATTGAAAAACGCGTTTAATTCCCGGCATACGCTTGGGGGCAAATGTAATGAATAGTTATTACAATAAAAAAAATCCCTATGAATACAAAACCAAGGAGTTTATTATGAAACGTAGACTTTTTATCTATAGTATGGCTTTGGTCGCTTTTCTTACGATTACCAGCTGCAACCTTTTTAAAAGCGGTGACAGTAACATGCCGGACATGAATTTCATCTACCCTTTATGGGTCGGCAATTACTGGAATTACGAGAAACTGACAGTTTATGATTTCGATGATGGGGCAACAAGCAATGGTCTATCCGATACTTCGTTTTACTCGGCAGCTTCAGTAGAAATCATAGACCGGGAAATCATCTTCGATGAGTTCTACTGCTACAATTTTAAGTCAACACTAAATGAAGATGGCACTCTTTATGTTGGAAACGAATATTATAATAATACTGAAACACAACTGATAGATTACGGCTACACAAATCCTTACATGCTTACACCAAAGGTGGAAAAAGACATTGCCTATCTTACTTTCAAAGGAAAAAAATTCAATAATATACAAGAAATTATACATTTGGTGGAGAAAGGCTATTGTAATTTCGGACAAACAAAAAATGACAGCATTCTATTTGATCAGGTACAATGCTTGGTGTATCCGCTTAAGAAAGGCAATGAGTGGAGTTATAGAACAGAAACCTATGATGGCGAACCATGGAGAATAGATAAGAAAATTTTAGGTTGGACAAGAATCGAGGTACCTGCCGGTAATTTCAATTGCTGGAGAATCCAATGGTTTAATAATCCCTTCGGATCTGGAACCGATTGGGATGAGGATATTATTGAGTTTGATTATATTGCAGAACAGGGCTTGATAAAAAGAATTTTAGAACTTGATAATATTCAATATTATAGTGCTGGTGGAATTTTGTTGGGTTATATGAACTACACAGAGGAAACAACTCTGGTCGATTATACAATCGAATAATTAATGCGTCTAACAGTGCAACTTGTGAACGAGCAGGGGGATAATTTTTGAATGAGTCTCTTATTTCTTTGCCTTGTTCTGATAGTTGGATAAACTGCTTCCTGCACCCATGAAAGCTTATTGACCCCTTTTTCTCGTATCCATCAGCCGGCTGGCGGATTTGATACGCCTATTGCCCGGGTCACCAAGCAGGGGCTTAGTGACCAGCCATAAGTGATTCTTACTTTTCTCCTATGACCATTGTTGTTGTTTTTTCATAAATCTTGCTGCTCTGCTTTCCCCCTCCTTCAAGATGAATGATATAAATTCCAATTGGAACCACGTTTCCGTTTTCATTCTTACAGTCCCAGATTATCGTGCCTTGCGCCGCAACCCACTCTTGGTCTGTCAGCCAACGGACCATGCGCCCTTTCATGTCAAAAATACGAATATTAATTTTGGTGACTGGTTCAGGCAGATTGTACTCTATGAGCACGGATTTCTTCTCCCTGTAAGAAAGCGGATTGGGTGTGACGCTTAGCTCTACTTCGGGAATAATATGCTCGACATACAAACTGTTCTGCTTGCCGGGAGTTGCGCCAAGACTGCTCACAGAGCTGTCCCAATTATCAGCATTTTCTGTTGGAAGGTGTGGGTTGATACGTTCGAGAGAATTATCCTCGATCTCCTTCCAGTCGCTGTAGTAATGTATGCTGTCTATCAAACAGCCATTTTCGTCCCGAAGGATAAGAACATCATCTTCATTATTGAGTGAAGGCAGCTCCCATGCAAAAATGAAATTCGGGAGTGTATCAAGATATGTGAAGTGTGCTTTCAGTGCAAGAGAATCGCTTGCATCCGGCAGTATCACAAGATATTCATTTTGAGATATGGTGCTCCTTACAGATTGTAAAATCAGCGTATCGCTCTGATCTGCAAGCGTCCACCCCGAAATATTCAGGGGATAATCAAAGATATTAAGAAGTTCTATCCATTCCGGCTGTTCTCCGGGTGGTGCTGCCTGGATTTCGTTTATGCAAATCGGATGCGAGCCAGGTGTATTATGGGTCGTTAGCTTTTGATTATTTGAAATATCCATGTCCTGCAGATCCTTCACATAAAATCCATATTGATAATAGCCGGCTTCGGGAATGAAGGAGTATGAAAAGCTGGCGGAGTCTCCAGTTGAAATATTAAAATACCCCGACTCCATTCCTTCGTCCTCATCAAACTGTGCATTCCAGTTAAGGTCGTCAAAGAAAATATATTCTGCATTATCCACAGTATTGAATCCAATATTTTTGCACATAGCTTGCAATTCAATGGTTTCGCCTTCGCTAACTTTTGAAAGAGAAACAACGCTAATATCATATTCTTTCGGCGTGATACTGTTCACTTTGCCGGGCGTAGCGCCGAGACTATCAACAGAAACGCCCCAGTTGTGAGGAATATTTTCATAAGGATCAATGCGCTCCAGCGAATAATTATAAGGGCAGGAAAACTCGTCGGGATCATAGCCCATCGAGTCCAGTAGCGTGTAATATTTATCAGAGATATGGACTTCGTCCGGCGTTGTATTATTTAAAGAAGCCCAATCGTTAGTCTGGACAAGAACAATATCATATTCGTAATAATCTTTAACAGCAGTTGTGTCCTCAGTTATGACAATATAAGAAAAAGGTGTTATGCTTTTCTGTGTAACGACAACATTCCAGCCGGAAGTTGCATCTTTGATATACCAGTTCAGAACAGGAAAAGTATTTTCAGAATTATTGAACAGCTCGATCCATTCTACGTTCGGTGTGTCGGGTATATACATTATCTCGTTGATGATGATCGGTGATTCTCCAACAAGGAAAGAGGATTCATAGGAATTATTTGACGGAGTCGTATCTGTTGAGAGGAGCAATTCCACATAATATTCATACAATCCGTTCTCAAATATTCTAAGCTGGACTTCAAGCAGGTGTGTTCCGTGGCTGGGAATTTCTTCGGAAATTATGCCCTCGGTTACAAGCTCTCCAGACACAAATATTTTGTAGGAGCAGCTATCCGCCTGTATCGAAATGTCTGAATTATTATATGCAGAAAATTTAAGTGAAACTATCTCTGTACTGTCCGGATGAGATGGCTGTATGGTCACGTTTTGCAATACTACATCATGCGGAATTATATTTGGTTCTCCGGGTGTTGGATATTCGCATTCAAAGAAATCTTCCTCACAATTATCTGTATCGTGCCCGTTGGGGTAGCGGATGAGGGAATGTCCTGAAGATACATCTACCGCAAAGAAGATACCGGGATTGTTCGCATCGCTCGGCAGATTATTTGAGTTGGGAGAATCATACAGAATCGTATCGATCGTATCTCCTTCTGTAGAAATGATGCGTACGCCGTCTGTTTCAGTACCTCCGTTTTGAAAAGCCAGTACACCGACAAGGTCTGCATTTGGAACCTGTGATTCTCCAATTAATAGATATTCTCCGGGATAAATACTATACTCGGGAAACGTGAAGCATTCCTCGAAATTAGAACCTGCTTTTTGTATTTGCCAACCCTCAAGCTGTTCCGGTTCAGTGCCTACGTTGTATAATTCTATCCACTCTTTGCCTGTGTCTCCACCTGCTGGATCGTAAAGAATTTCGTTGATCTTAATGTCATGCGCGTACAATGAGAACGCTACTGCACACACGGTTACCATACATGCAAGTGATACAATTATGTGTGTTCTCATGGTGCCCTCCTATGGTTAATTTTTGTCTGTTGTTTTAAAGGTGTTGCTTATTATTTCCAATCCGATCAATGCGCGCAGCTTATCGCCTTCTGGAAAAAACACTGCGTTATCTATCATGTATGCCATTTTTTGCTTCTCGTCATAGAAGCCCCAGCATGCAAAGGTGCCGCCTGTAAAGCTGGTCAGATTTTGCCATCTGCCGGATAATTTATATGCATTATACCCAAGATAATCCGCATTCTCCTGTCGCACATCATCTATAAAAAGCGTATCGCTGCTGTAGTATTTCTCACCTATCTCGAGCCGTTTTTGATATAGCCATTCTTTTGATACATTGTTTTCTTCCATTGGTTGCCAATAGACACCCAGGAATCTGTCGGGATACTTTTTTACCCGGCAAAGATAGGACACAAAATTGTGAGCATCGTCCTTGCGGAAAACTCTGTATTGAGAAGGAAGCTCTATATACCAAGGATAATGTTCTTTCTCGTATGCAATCTCATCCTCATTTAGCCCGAGCTTATAAACCAGGTTTTCAATCCTCTCAAATTCGCTATCTTCATAGATATCAAAGATGATGTTCAGGTTTTCAAAGGTGTAGAGAAGCAATTGTTCGAGGTCTTTTCCCAGCACAAATATAACACGCTGGTCCCGCGCCCAGAGATTCTTTGCTGCGATCATGGTTGCCGGCAGGGAATCTCCGATCATTGCTGCCTGCTCCGGAATGATCCCTTTCACATATTCGGAAACCGGCTGTTTAGAACTCACATCACACAAAAAGAGTAGATTGGCAAATTTATAATAGGTGCGGATATTTGAAATCTCATGTCTTTCTACAGTAAAGAGCACTTCGTTGGTTGTAGTGAAAAATTTCCGTTCGAGTGATTTCTTGATTTCAAGCTGCCCGTAATCCCACGCTTTGTTGTCAGCATAGGTGAAAATGCGGTGGGATTGTCCCCAGGAAAGTGGTTTCTTGTGGTCGGAGCTGCTCTTCCGTGCTGGCTGTCCATTATCACATCCCGCGATGATCAATAACACACACCCAACAAATAAAAGGATAAATCTACGCTTCATGCCGCTCCTTCCGAACCTGATGCATATAGATAATCGCTGACATCCAGGCCAATACTGCAATCAATAAATACATAATGAGAAGTATTGTGTCAATGATAACAACCTTTTGATTGATCGCTCTGTATGCAAGGGTTGCGATGATGGTGACCATCTGTGTTGTAGTTTTCATTTTGCCATATCGGTTTGCAGCGAGTAAGATGCCACTTTTTTTAAGAAGCTCGCGATAAACCGTCATAAATATTTCTCGCAACAAAATAATTGCAGTAAGCCACCAGAATAGAATCCCCCAGTACGAAAAAATTACAAGCGCTGAAGCGACCAGCAGTTTATCGGCAAGAGGATCGAATATTTTTCCAAAATTTGATACATATCCAAATTTTCTTGCGATCACTCCATCAAAAGCATCTGTCAGTGCTGCGACAACAAACACGATAAGAGTGACAATGAAGTAGTCGTTGAGCGCAAAATAAATAAAGATCGGGATCAGGATGATCCTGAAAACAGTAATCGCGTTCGGGATTTGGTGTTTATATTTTTCCACTTTTTCTGAAAACCACCCTTGTTTTTTCTTTATCCTTGAACATGAGATTTATGAGTGAAATCAACATATAAAGTCCCAGCAGCGCACATACAGACCGCCAGCCGTCATTGAACTGCAGAATGTTGATGTTGAAAAGAAGCAGCATGTCCTCTCCGAAAAGTAGAATGAGCACTTCGAACATGCCACCAACCACAACAGTTGTGATCAGAAATTCCAGAATAAGGTGGGTAACCTTAAAAATAGGTCTGATGCTCATGCTTTTCCAGAGCTTCCACTTTTCTTTCTGCCTACTTCGCATGAGCTGCCTGATGAGGAAAAGCACCAGACTGAAGAGAATAAGAACAAGTATTTGGGGTGCCCATTTGAATTTCGTAAAAAGCGAAGTGATCGTTCCAATGCGCTTTACTTCCACGGAGTTATAATCAACCTGTTGCACTCTTTCGTCGGCTGTGAGCGAATCAACCATGATCATGAATTTTTTTATTGAAAATTCTAGCGGATTAAGATTTGCATGCACAAAATCCGGAATTTTTTCGGGATCAACCCATTGGGGAAGAGTGCTCAAACCATAGGTTCTTTGCAATTCTTTGATGGTTTCCATGCTTGTGATAAGTCTGTGATTCTCAATGACTGGATATGATAAAATACTCATCATCACATCTTCTGTCTGTGCTTGAGGATTGATATACACAATTACCGATGATTTCACCACTTCCTCGTGCAGTGCTTTCTCAAGATATTCTTCTGCATAGAACATTGCCAGAAGTACAATTGCGGTGAGCAGGATCATGAACCAAATAATGATGAGATGCCCGATAAGATCAGAATAGAGTTTCCTAAAGAGTGAAAAAAATCGTCTCATTGTCGCTTCTTGATCTCCGCTACAAATAATTTGCTGTTTTGCACCCATTTAGATAAATCGGATTCCTTCTGTGAAGATTTCCATGTTACGGTGGGATGTTTTACGTCTTTGAAAAAATGAATACGGGATACCTTCATATGTTTAATTAATCTCATCTTTTCCAGAAATTCATCTAGTCTCTCCACAGGATAAATAAGAAATCCAACACCATGGGCTCTGAGCATATATTCAAAGGAACTCAGCACATCGTCCATTGTGCAGAGCAACTCGTATCGGGCATGAAGTTTCTCTTTTGATGGACTGGGCTTTCCTGAACCCTCTGGAAAAAAGGGTGGATTTGCAAAGGCGCAGTCAAATTTTTGGGGCTTGAAATATTTTTTAACCTTTTTGCCGTCTGCCTTTATGAGAATAATTTTTTCTTCCAATCCGCTATGAAAAATATTTTCCTTTGCCAGCTCAAAGAGGGATTCCTGTATCTCAATTGCAGTTATTGTGATGTTTTTCAGTTTTGCGGCGAGAAGTAATGAGATAATGCCTGAACCAGTTCCGAACTCAAAGGCATTTCCTTTGTATTCAAATCCCAACCTTCTTATAATGGTGTATAAGAGAATTAGTGAGTCTTCTGTGCTTCGGTAACCCCGTTTATTCTGGCGCAAGCGAATGTCATTGTATTGCAGGTCATCCAGTGTGGTTTCCGGCATGTTCGTTTATCCTGTATGACCAAAACCGCCATCGTTTCGTTCTGTCTCTTTTAAAAAAGCACTTTCCACTAATTCCGCATGTTCCACTTTGGAAAATACCATCTGTGCGATCCGCATGTCCCGCGTGATCACAAAGGGTTCGTTGCCAAAATTGAATAAGATCACTTTTACTTCTCCGCGATAATCTGCATCAATTGTGCCTGGGGAATTCAGTATTCCGATCTTGTGTTTGACAGACAGCCCGCTTCGTGGGCGAACTTGTGCATCATAACCCGGAGGAATTTCCAGAGAGATCCCTGTTGAGATAAGCGCCACATCTTTGGGTTGTATAATGAGCTCATCAACATCAGCATAGAGGTCAAAACCTGATGAGTGTTTGGTCATTTTTTTTGGCGTGTGTGCAGTTTGTGTGAGTTTCTTGAATTTTATACTGATCATTAGAATTCACGAGTTGCAATATAGATACATATCTTCTTCAGGAACTCCGCTTTTGGTCCATAATAGGAAATAATATTCTGGGCTTTTAGCATAAGCTCGTCGCGCTTTTCCTTTGCTTCTTCCAGTCCATAAACTTTTGGATATGTTGCTTTGCCTACCTTTACATCCTTTCCCGATTCCTTGCCCATTTTTTTTGTTGTTCCTTCAACATCCAGAATATCGTCCACGATCTGAAAAAGCAGCCCTAGGGTTTCACCGAATTCGGTAACGCGTTCCATGTCATCTTCACTTGCTTCCGACATGATTGCCCCAAACCGGATCGCCGTACAGATCAACTTGGCTGTTTTATTAATATGTATGTATTCGAGAGTGTTAGCAGTGACCTTTTTACCTTCGCTCAGAATATCCACAACCTGGCCGGCTATCAAGCCCTTGCTGCCGGTTATCTCTGCAAATTCAGAAATCATTTGGGCTTTTAACTTTGGTTTTACGTCGATCTGTAGCATCAGCCGAAAAGCTTCCACGATCAGGGCATCGCCTGCAAGTAGTGCAATATCTTCTCCGAATTCCATGTGGTTTGTCGGTTTCCCTCTTCGCAGATCGTCATCATCAATATCCGGAAGGTCGTCATGAATAAGTGAATAGGTATGAATGAGTTCAATTGCAGCAGCGACCGGGAGTATCTTCTTATCCATATGCCCAAAAAGCTGGTACGTCGTAATAGTTAAATAGGGTCTGATGCGCTTGCCACCTGCAAAAAGAGTATAGCGCATGGCTTTATGAATTATCTTTGGATATTCATCTTTTCTTGGTAAAAAGCGATCTATAACAATATTAACCAATTCCCGTTTTTCTTTAACGTCCTTTTTCAGTCGCATCATTTTGGTCATTGGATTACTCCTTTAAATCAACACCTTATTCATCCTGTGTTTCCTCGTCCTCGTCTATCTCGTTAAGCAGGGCGATCTTATTCTCGATCTTTTTCAGCTTTGAGGAGCATTGTTTAATGAGATTGATCCCCTCTTCGTAAAATTCCAGAGATTTCTCAATATCAATATTTCCTTCTTCGAGGATTTCCACGATTTCCTGAAGTCTCTCAAGTGCTTTTTCAAACTTTATTTCTGCCATTTACCTTCCTCGTATTATTAATAAAATTCCCGATGAGATCTTAACTGAAATCTTCTCGCTTTCTACCACATTACTAATACCACGTGTGTGCGTCCTGAACAGGATCTCATTTTGCAAGGGATACTTAAAACCCGTAATGAACTCTACTTTCACCTGCTCAGTAAGGGGAATTAAAGAAATTTCTGAACCTTTTCTGGTGTTCATTTCGATCTCGCCTGAACCTTGAATCACAAATATTTCATTATCTTTATTAATAAAATATAACGAAAGTCCTTTTTTTACAAAATTTTCAATCAAGAAAATATTTGATAGAGAATGCTCAAGCCGACCATTCACTGCATTGACCATTGTCACCGAATCATAATGCTCATCAACACAATAATCAAGTGCGAGTTCGCTATCTGTTTTATCCTTTTCTTTGGGGAACTGCAAAATCCTTGTTTTTTTCTTTAGTTCATCCAAAGAATTATCCGATATAGAATCAAAATCCCCAATGAGAACTTGTGGTATAATCTTTTTGCTGAGAAGGAAATCTGCTCCGCCATCCGCTGCTATTATCGTACCATCCAGAGGGAAATCCAGAGCAAAATCAATATAACTATTATTACAGAAAATATATGCTTTTCTCAAGATACGATAAAATAGTTATGAAAGATATTTTTTATCTACGTAGATCGTAGATTTTTTCTTATTGAAATAATTTATCGGGCTGGTGCTCTTTCCGTAAAAACGCACTTCGTAGTGAAGGTGAGACCCAGTTGATGTGCCGGTGGAGCCCATTTCTCCGATTATTTGATATTTTGTTACTTCCTGTCCAACTTGAACAAATCTCTTCCTAAAATGGCCATAGAAGGTTTTATAGCCATATCCGTGATCGATCAGCAAATAGTATCCGTAATCTTTGTGATATCCTTTGTCGGCAATCTTGCCATCTGCTGCAGCGTAGATTACAGAGCCCTCTTTGTTCGCAATATCAACTCCGTGGTGGAAATGCTTTACATTATAGATAGGATGAATACGGTATCCGTATCCTTGTGAGATTCTCCCACAGGTCGGCTTGATCGAAGGTGTGTGGCTGTAAATCGTGTTCTTTACTGTTAAATATTTTGAAATTTCTGCAAAGCTTATTTTTTCAAATTCTATCTGTCGTGTGAAAGCATCTATCTTGTTAAGAACGCTATTATGGATGTCAAAGAGATCCCTGTCCACAGAGAAAAATGTCGAGTCAAAATACTGAATACCACCAACACCCATCTGGCGAATATCATCATCAATGGAACGCAATCCCTCAAGTTTTCTTACTTCTTTATCTTTTTCTTGAACATTCTCCAGCTCGAATTGCATGGTGTCTAACAGGGAATCAATTCTCGTCATCTCTATTTTGAGTTTGATATTATGGTCTTGAAGTTCTCTTAACTGGTGACTGTCAATCTCGCTGGTGACAAAGAAAAAAGTGATCACCCCGGTGGCGATAACAAAAACTGCAACAAAAATCACGAAGAAAAGTATCAATGGTTTAGATACGTGAAGGTTCTTCACTCCTGATGAAGAATTACTCGTAATTAGTATATGCCAGCTTTTTTTTTCACTCATTGCGTTTAAAATTTTTAATTTTTTTCTTTCGTTAATTTATTTCTTCATTATTATGGATGTCAAGTTTTTCAGCCAGCTGGCTGATGTATAATTGATGGAATAAATGGAAATTACTCTCCGTTAATTTATGTTTGGATTTAAGGAATCTCTGAACCGGGAGATGTAATATTTCCTCAAAATGAATTTTTTGTTGACAGGAGTTATATAAATCAACCTTTTTTGAGAAAAATTTTCAGGATGTGAAATTCACAAAATGTGGATAAATAAATTATTCAGACGGTATTTAGTTTTGTATCCTCCTGAATAATAGCTAATTACAACTGTTTATAAACTGTTGATAAGTTTGTGGATAACATTAAGGTGGATTTCGTATCTCCCTGATATTTAGTAATATAAAAGGTTGATAACTGTCTATGGCTGAATCTTTAGGACTGTGGCAACAGATTCTCGATGAGATAAAAGTTCAGGTAGATCCTCAAACCTATTCTACCTGGTTTGATAAAACAAAAGAGTTCAGTCTTGTTGACAACACCCTCACAGTAAAAGCACCAACTAAATTCTTTGCAGACTGGCTTGACCAACATTATAGAACTTTTATCGAGGAGATCGCATACAATCTCACCGCAGAAAAAATTTCTGTTGATTTCATCGGTTCTGCTTCAGAAACTCCTAGCAATTTCTCCTTTACGAAATCATCTGTTGTCAACTCCTATAAGTATAGCGGACTCAATCCAAGATATACCTTTGAGAGATTTGTTGTTGGAAACAATAATCATTTTGCCTTTTCTGCAGCTCAGGCAGTCGCTGACAAATCCGGCAAGATTTACAACCCACTATTTATTTACGGTGGTGTTGGACTTGGTAAGACGCACCTTATGCAGGCAGTTGGCAATTCGATAGTAAATAACAAAATAAACAAACGGGTTCTTTATACTCCCAGTGAAGATTTCACTAATGAGATGATCTCTGCAATCCAGACAAATACTTCGATCAATTTCCGGAAAAAATTCCGAACCTATGACATACTTATGATCGACGATATCCAGTTCCTTGCCGGAAAGGAAGGCAGCCAGGAAGAATTCTTTCACACCTTCAATACGCTTTATAATGCCAAAAAGCAGATCATTCTTACCAGTGACCGTCCTCCTAAAGAGATCAAAAAGCTGCAGGACAGGCTAATATCTCGTTTCGAATGGGGACTTCTTGCTGATATAAAGCGTCCAAATTATGAAACTCGCGTCGCAATCCTACGTCAGAAATGTGTCGAAGAAAATATCACTTTAAAACCTGAAGTTCTGGAATTCATTGCGGAAAATTTTGATGATAATATTCGCCAACTCGAAGGCTCTCTCATAAAAATTCTTGCCTTCTCTTCATATAAAAAAGTCAAACCCCACCAGATCGAACTTGCTTATGTAAAGCAAATATTAGATGATATGATTTCAAACCGCAAGCGTACGGTAACCCTCGACCTTATTCAGGAGGAAGTGGCAAAGTATTTTGAAATCGGAAAAAATCAGATAAAAGAACCTACACGTAAAAAGGAGATCGCCTTTCCTCGCCAGATAGCAATGTACCTCTCTGCAAAATTGATACCTCATATTTCATTGCTTGAGATTGCTAATCATTATAATAAGAAAGACCACACCACTATTATCCACGCGAAAAAGATCATCTCTCAAAGGATCGACCAAGACAATAATCTTAAAAGCAAAATAAACGAAATAACAGAAAGTATTCTCAAATAAAACATGAAATTTTTTTATTCAATACATTATCCACATACTATGTGCAAAGGTGTGCATAAAACTTTGTTTGAGTTGATATCTTCGGTGTTAACATCCTTTAATGTGAATATGTCCTATTTATCAACAATTTCTTCCACAGAATATTATGCCATTATATATAATAGTTTCAGGCACTTTGCAGTGTTTTCCACAAATTCACTATGCCTATAAATACTACTAATTAGTTTATGTTATTTTAGATTAGAAAAGGTTTTAATATGAAAAAGTTTATTTCCATTATTACTCTCATCCTTTTAATCATTCTTATTTCATGTACACAAAAGAACAATTACATGGGATACGATCAAGTTGTGATAGTATCAGATACTACTTTAAATGCGATTACGTTTGAAAGATCATTCACAGATACGATTGGGATTTATTCTTCCAATTCAGTGATGCTGGTCGGAAACTTTAATGGAGTGAAAACCAGGTCTTTGATGAGATTCGGCACATTGCCGGATACAGCTTGGCTTGACTCTACCTCTTTTGAAAGCTGCGAAATTCTTTTTGAAAGGAAATCACATTTAGAGACAGATATCAATATTCATGCGTACAAACTTTTGGTTGATTGGTCGGTTGCCTCAACCACATGGGATAGTATCGGAACAGATGACTATGAAGATTTTCTTACCCCAGTTGAGTTTGTATCTGATGCTGATTCGTTCTACATTCCCTTTGATTCAACAATAGTTGAGGATTGGATTATTAATGACACCCTTAATTATGGAATGCTTCTCGATGCTCCGGATGCGGTTGATAATTTCGTTGAGTTCTATACATTCAATTCCAATGATAAAGGTCCTAAACTGAGAATTGTTGCTATTGGTAATGAAACAGGCAAGAAAGATACTCTATTACTCGGAACGACAAGGGATACATTCATAGGTTTCGATCAAAACATGCAGAAGAATTATGATCCCGGGAAAATGATCATCGCTAATCTGCCACCGTCTCGGCTTGTCATGAAAGTGCACGTGGATTCCATATATAATCAGCTTGAAATTACACTTGATCAGCTAAAGCGGTACAGTATAAATTTAGCTGAAGTGCAGATAGATTCCTTGATGGTCGAAAGCTCTTATGTCGATGATGATTACATTTCAATAATTCCCTATTACGTTTCTGATATCCTAAACGATGAATGTACATACATTTCAACAACTCCAACATCCTATTTCATAAAAAGTGATTCTCTTTCTCAAATAACCATCACACCGTTGCTGGAAGGAATAATTAGAGGTGATCTTTCGAATCCGTACATAGCATTAGTCTCAATCCATGAGAATAAGGATTATTCATTCGTGGAATTTTTTGAGAACAGCACACCAGCACTTCGCATTATTTATACAAAACCAGTTTTAGAATAAATGAGGTACTATGTTATATAGAAAAATAATAATATGTCTCCTGTTTTGCTGCCTGACAGTTCCATTGTTCGGTGCATCTATGTTTTCTCCAAATGGATTTGTAGAAGAGCATTTCGGAGTGGATAGTTTTGGTTCAGGAATGGGATATACAGGAATCAGTTCGATATTTCGAAAGAATTTCTCAATTATAAATCCAGCTCTTCTTACTACGGTCAATAAAGCAAACTTCTCATCCCAGATAGATTTCGGATACACTATTTTTAAAGATTCAAAAGATTCTTATAAAAACAAAGTTTCCAGCATACCTTATGCAGCGATGTATGTTCCAGTTGCAAAAGGAACTATTCTTGGCATATCCTATCTTGAAAAGTACTACTATGGATTGGACACGGCATTAGATTCTGTCGGGATGGTCGGAGAGTATGAAGTCAAAGACCAAAAATTCGGCTCTCTTAATCAGCTTGGTTTCTATCTTGCAAAAAGGATCGGCATATTTGGATTGGGCGTGAATGTAAACTATATCTTTGGTAACCGGAGCGAAGACTTATATGTAGATTATTCGGATGCGGATTTGATCGATACGAGGGAGATAAAAATATTTCTTATGGATGGTGTGAACTTTTCTGCAGGATTTACTTTTCCCTATAGAGCATTTTCTTTTGGTGGTTTCATCCAAACCAAAGCAGAATTGCATTCTGTTGATACGTACAAGATCGAATACTATAACAATTCAAATTATGATTATATGACTAGTAGTACTTCAAAATATGATATTCCCATGCAGATAGGATTTGGCATAGGTATGGAAGTAACAGATTTTCTCTATGCAGAGACGGATTTACGTTACACCTTCTGGAAAAATACAAATGTTGAGACAATGAATGATAGAAATACCAATATGGTTTCACTTGGAATTTCATATACACCAAAAAAGGATTTCTTCTGGAAACTACCTACACGAATCGGTGGATATTATAGGCAACTATCATGCAAGTATAACGGTAATTATATTGATGAAAAAGCAATCACTGCAGGATTTGATATACCCATAATGCTTCTCAACCAGGGCAGATTAAGCGTGTCTCTTGCCTACGGCACGCGAGGGTTAATTGATAAGAACATATATGAAGATGAGTTCTTCCGTATCTCCTTTGGATTCTCTTCTACTGATTGGTGGAGAAATCCAAAAGAGTTTAAAAAGGATAAAGAAATACCAAAATTAGACCCGAAATATAAAGAATACTGGAACTAAGAAAAATTGAAAGAGAATTGGTTTTTTCGTAATCATCAAACAGAAGATATTGTCTCGTCTGTGATAAGGAGCAGAGAGATAAAGGATGTAGATAAATTCTTGAATCCGACCCTGGACAAGTGCAACGATCCCAACCTTTTAATCGGAACACAAAATGCTGTGAAGAAGATATTAGCGAATATTAAAGAAGGTGATAAGATCACCATTTTTGGGCACGATGATGTTGATGGGATCACAAGCACGGTCGTGCTATACACGTTTTTATCAAAACTCGGGGCGAAAAATATTTCCTACTACATCCCCAATAGAGAATTTGAGAAATACGGTTTGAGAGAGAAATTTATTCAGAAGGTTCTGAAAGATGGAACCAAAAGAGTTATCACCGTTGATATAGGTATTTCAGAAGTTGAACCAATAGCGCGTCTCAGAAGGAAGGGTGTTAAAACGATCATTCTCGATCATCATGAAATAATGAGAGAACACCCTCAAGCATCAGCTATTGTGGACCCACACAAAAGAAATGACAAATTTCCCTTTAAGTATCTTGCTGGAGCAGGAGTTGTATTGAATGTTGTGAAGGTGTTATCTCAGATAACAGGCACTCCCACCGAACCCGTATATCCATTGCTTGCAGGGCTTGGCACTATTGCAGACAGAATGCCACTTATTGACGATAACAGAATTTATGCAAAACATCTTTATTATAATTTTGAGCAGTCAGAGAACCCCTTTTTTCATTTTTATGCAGAAAAAACACATGGGCTTTCAAGAGAGAAAGCAGTACATCAGCTCATTCTTTTGCTTACATTAGGAAGGGAAAGAGGTGGAAAGCATCTTGGAGTCGAGATCCTTCTCTCGCAAAAGGAATCTGAGATTGGAGGAATCTATTCAATTCTAGAAAAGCGTGTTCATGACAACGAGGAGCAAGTCAATAAAATTAAAGATTTTATCGAATCTGAATATAAAAAGGAAGAGACTCATTTTTTCATATACTGTGATCTCAAAGGTGTCATATCGGCAAACTATCTTGGAGTTGCAACGTCATACATTACGGACACCTATCGAATACCGAGTTTAGTGCTTACAAAAAGGGAAGATGACGTACTCATCGCAGAAGCACGTTCGCCATCCGGCTTTAACTGGCTGGACTGTTTGAAAAAGATCGAACCCTATCTCATACAATACGGGGGACATAAAGAAGCGGCAGGATTCACCTGCCATGCAAAAATCTATTCGAAAATTTATAATAAATTGCGAATTCTGGCAGAAGAACAGTATCAAAGTATTCATAATCTTCAAAAAGAATCAAAGAAGATCTATATAGACTATGTGCTTGATGAAAATCAGCTTGATGAAAATAAGCTGAGAGAGATACACAGAATATTTTCTCCCTTTGGTGAAGGAAACACACCTCTCACTTATCTGATGATAGGTGTTGATGCCAGCGAGCTTCGAGAAAAAGGATTTGTGAACATTCCCGAAATTCCTGATAGTATGGATATTAATATAATTTTTTCAATTCTTGATAAAGAATTTACTATAATAGATTATGAACTAATAAGTAAACGATGTGAAATTTTTTAAGGAGAAACAATGTTTTGGGATTTTATTTTAAATTGGTTAACGAATGATGTAGCGATTGATCTGGGTACAGCGAATACGCTTGTGTATCTGAAGGGGCATGGGGTTGTTGTTAACGAACCGTCGGTGGTGGCATTGGAAACGGAATCCAAAAAGGTCATTGCAATTGGACACAAAGCAAAAGAGATGCTGGGAAAGACACCCGAAGAGATCATGGCGATCAAGCCCATGAAAGACGGGGTGATCGCTAACTTTGAGATCACAGAAACGATGCTGCGTCACCTTATTCTTCAGTCTCAGCAGAAAAAGTTCTTGATTAGACCCAGAGTGATCGTTGCAGTGCCCTCAGGTATTACAGAGGTGGAGAAGCGAGCAGTCAAAGAATCAGCAGAACATGCTGGAGCAAGAACAGTGTATCTTGTTTCTGAACCCCTTGCTTCAGCGATTGGAGTCGGACTGCCGATACACGAGCCTTACGGTAATATGATCATAGATATCGGCGGAGGAACCACAGAGATCGCAATTATTTCTTTGTCTCATATTGTTGACCACAACTCCATCCGAATCGGCGGCGATGAGATGGACGAAGCAATAGTTGCTTATATCAGAAGGAAACACAACCTCTACATCGGAGAGGCAACCGCAGAACGAATAAAAATTAAGATCGGATCTGCCTATCCACTTGAAGATGAGCTGACCATGGAAGTTCGCGGGCGAGACCTGATCACGGGATATCCGGTCTCGATGAAAATTTCCTCCGAAGAGATCAGAGATGGATTATCAGACACGGTGAAAAAGATCGTAGATGCGGTGAAACGCCTTTTTGAAGAAACAGCGCCGGAACTTTCTGCAGATATAGCTGATAGAGGAGTAGTACTCACAGGCGGTGCAGCTCAACTGAAAGGATTTGATAAGAAGATACAGGAGACCATCAATCTTCCGGTGACGCTTGTGGACGAGCCCTTAATCAGCGTAGTCATGGGGTGTGGCAAGATTTTGGATAATCTCGAAGAATACGAAAAAGTCCTTTTACCAAAGGTATAAGAGAGCAGGCGAAGTTTTACACAGGTTTTCATGTTCACCAGAAGAAACATTGTTTTCGGTATCCTTCTTATTCTCTCAATT
>Ga0075124_10000321_pt1 | contig 22365 bp, 31 predicted proteins | sample AntAceMetag02UKS_FD_69809 | JGI IMG/M metagenome (GOLD analysis project Ga0075124, IMG submission 69809) | Saline lake microbial communities from Ace Lake, Antarctica - Antarctic Ace Lake Metagenome 02UKS | ecosystem: Environmental > Aquatic > Non-marine Saline and Alkaline > Saline | place... | reverse complement strand
TTAGGTGATTGATAAAGCAGTAGAAATAATAAAGAATTCAGACAGAGTAACAGGATTCACTGGTGCAGGTATTTCTGTAGAAAGCGGAATCCCTCCATTTCGTGGAGAGAACGGATTGTGGAATAGGTATGACCCTATCTTTCTTAATATTGGATATTTCAAAACCTATCCATTAGAATCTTGGAGATTAACAAAAGAAATTTTTTTCGATTTTTTTGGAAAGGCAAGACCAAATCGTGGCCATACAGGTTTAGCCAAGATGGAAGAAGATGGTTATCTGGATGCTATAATTACACAGAATATAGACAACCTACATCAAGAAGGTGGTAGTAAAGAGGTTTATGAAATCCATGGAAATTCCAGGGAACTAATATGCGTTGACTGCGGCAATAAAGTCTCGCTCACAGAGGAACATCTAAATAATTTGCCTCCTAAATGTAAAAAATGTGGTGGATTGTTGAGACCTGATTTTGTATTCTTTAGTGAACCGTTGTATGAACCAGATGCAACAAAATCCTTTATAGAAGCAGAAATTTCTGATGCATTCCTGGTAATTGGCACCACAGGTGAAATTATGCCTGCTTCCCAAATTCCTATTATAGCAAAAAATAATGGTGCGACAATCATTGAAATAAATGTTAAGAAGTCAAATTATACGGACGAGATTACAGATATTTTCCTAAACGGGAAGGCAACAAAAGTAATCGACGAATTAGTAAAAGCGTTACAGGCATAAATAACCTGTAAAATAAATCTTTTAGGTTCTGGAAACCTAAAATCTCAGGGAAAAGAAAGTATTCATAAAAATAGTACTGACAAGTGGAAGAGGGCACAGGTAAAACAACGTTATCATTAAATCTTATCAATTACCTTGATGAAAAAGGGCAGCAAATCCAAATTCAGAACCTAGAGATTCCAGTTCTTTAAACCATTTTTTACATGTCTCAATATGAGATTGCTTTCGGAAACACTTATGCCTCTTTTTGGTGACAAAAAGCATTGTCACCCGAAATCTTTTTAGAGCCTAAACCATTTACACTTTTCATAAGGTTTTTTTCTCCTGTTGCACCTTTACGGGACACATCCTACGTGGTGTACCGCATGCGACAAAAAAAGAACGTTTAGCTGGCTAAAAATAGAGCGGAGTCTCACCTGCAGGTATTATGCTATCGCTTTAGCCAATACAGTATTTCCAGCCGTAAAATAAAAACTTCCGTTACGCTTTGCCCAAATCCCCACCGGACGTTATGCGAAATAGAATTAAAAAAACTGGAAGAGAGACAGGAAAAATGATTGAATTAAAGAACATATTTATATTCGCTCCTATAAAATTAGGATATAGCAATAAAGATGGATATGTTAACGACAGACATATTGCCTTTTATACTGCAAGAAGCCATTATTTGGGTGCGGTTACAATTGAACCACTCTACATGGATAAAGGATTACGGGAGATCCCTACACAATTGGGAATCGATAGTGATAAAAAAATAGAGGGATTACAAAAACTAGTTGGGGTTATTCATAAATCAGGGGCAAAAGCCATTGCTCATCTTAACCACCCTGGTAGAATGGCAAATCCTAAAATTCCTTACAACTACTTTGTATCCTCTACAGATAAGCCTTGTGAAAATGGAGGGGCAACACCAAAAAGAATGAATGGGGAGGATATGGAAAAAGCAATAAATCTTTTTGTTGCTGCTGCCAAAAGAGCTCAAGAAGCTAACTTCGACATTATAGAACTACAATTTGGTCATGGCTATCTACTGGCTCAATTTATTTCACCTTTTGTTAATGATAGAACAGGCGAGTATGGTAGAGATTTTGAGAATAGAATAAGATTTCCTTTAAGGGTTTTACAGGCAGTTAAAAAATCTGTAGATTTGCCAATAATTGCCAGGATAAGCGGCGATGAAATGTTACCTAATGGAATAAGGTTACCTGAGATGATCAGCTTTTCCAAGATACTGGAGAAAAACGGAGTTGCAGCAATACACGTGTCTGCTGGCAGTGTATGTTCAACACCTCCTTGGTATTTCCAGCATATGTTTATTCCTAAAGGAAAAACATGGGGCATGGCAAGAAAAATCAGAGAAAATATAAACATCCCTGTAATTTTTGTTGGAAGAATAAATACTTTTGAAGACATTGAAAACGTAAAGAACAAATATTTAGCTGATTACATTGCCATTGGAAGGCCTTTAGTTGCAGATCCCAATTTTGTAGGAAAATATTTCGGCAAAGAGAAGGGAGCAGTAAGACCCTGTTTAGCATGTGCTGAGGGTTGTCTTGGCGGGGTAAAATCAGGGCAGGGACTACAATGCCTTGTAAATCCAGAAGTAGGCTGGGAAACAGAGGTTTTTAAAATTGCAAAGCAACCCAAACGATATGCTGTTATCGGAGGTGGTTTATCAGGAATGGAAGCTGCAATAATATTGAAGGAAAGTGGGTATAGTGTCGACCTTTATGAAAAAGATAAACTGGGTGGACAATTCAACTTTGCTCCCTTAACTCCCAACAAGAAATCAATGGCACGGCTAATCCCATATTTCGTCAAGGAATTGAAAAATAACGGCGTAAACATAATCTTTAAGGAGGCTGCAAAGTCAGACATTATATCTAAATATGATGGTGTAATATTAGCAACAGGATCTATACCATCTGTACCACCAATTACAGGATTAGATAAATTTTATTGGGCAGATATTTTACTGGAAGAAAATTTACCAGAAAACAAAAAGGTACTTATTATTGGCGGAGGGCTAATCGGCGTTGATATTGCGACTGCCCTACTTCCAAGGAGCAACAAGGTAATCATTGTTAAACGAACAACAGACTTTGGTGAAGATATGGAAATGATTGCAAAGGCACTTTCTCTCAAGATGATGGATGAGAAAGGAACTGTTTTTAGTGACCACACCAATATTAAAAAAATAGAAGGGAAAACTGTTTTTGCAGAGAGAAATGGAGATAACATCCAATTTGAAGATATAGATATAACAGTGGTTTCTACTGGTATGAAAAGTTATAACCCTCTTGAGAAAGATCTGAAAAACAAGATACCAGTTTATACGGTAGGTGATGCCAGACAGGTAGGCAATGCTCAGGATGCGATTAGAGATGCCTATGAGACAGCAAAAAAGTTGTAGTTAAATAAAAAAATCAAATCGTCACATAAAATTTCTGCAGATTATAAGTATAGAAAATGAGAAAATCAGGAAGGGTATTCAAAACGAACCCTATATGTTAATCTAAGCGCTGGGGAGATTAAAGAAAAGAAAGTCACAGAAGACATGAAGAAGAAATCCACTGGAGGCCATGGGTTTAACGAGAATACAGACGTGAAATTTATTCTTATATCAAAAAAAGAGGATAGAGAATTTAATTTAAGAAGGGGGTATAGCATGAAAAAAATAGGATTGATTGTGAATCCCATAGCAGGAATGGGCGGAAGTGTTGGGCTGAAGGGAACGGATGGAAAAATATACAAAAAGGCATTAAAGCTAGGAGCTAAGGCGGTGACACCCCGGAAGACAAAAGAATTTTTGTCGCATATCAAGAGCAGAAAGGAGATTAGCCTGGTTGTTGCACCGGGTAAAATGGGAGAAACATATGTTAAAAAGTTTAATATCATTTTCAAATTAATTGGTCAGATGCCTAAAGAAACTTCGGCAGAAGATACTAAAAGAGTTATAGGAGAAATGTTGAACGACGGCATCGAACTTTTGATATTTGTTGGTGGCGATGGTACTGCAAGAGATGTCTATGACGCAGTTGATTCTAGGATTCCAGTTGTAGCTGTGCCCTCTGGTGTTAAGATCTTTAGCTCAGTATTTGCAGTTAGCGCAAGGGCCGCAGCAGAAATGGTTGATGCCTTTATCGAGGGCACAGACTTAACAGAGGAGGAAGTGCTTGATATAGATGAAGACGCCTTTAGAGATAACAGACTGGCCTCGAAGCTATATGGCTATCTCACGGTTCCTAATGTCAAGAAACTCTTGCAAGCAGGTAAAGAAGCTTCAAGTATAGACAAATCGTCTGTAAATAGTAAAAATGAGATAGCAAGATATATCGTTAAACATATGGATAAGGAGACTCTATATCTGCTTGGTCCAGGAACAACTTTGAAGGCTATTACCAATGACGTGGGCCTTCCTAAGACACTTCTCGGTGTTGACGCAATTTATGACAATAGGTTGGTTGGAATAGATCTAAACGAAAAAAGTATTCTGAAGCTTTTAAAGAAATATAAAAGTAAAAAGATGATAGTAACGCCTATCGGCGGAAACGGTTTTATTTTTGGCCGTGGAAGTAAACAGTTTACTCCGGAAGTAATACGAATTGTTGGTAGAGAGAACATAATAATCGTTGGTACCTATGACAAGATAAGCAAATTAGACTGCCTTAGAGTTGATACAGGTGACTATGAGATAGATAAACTTCTCTCAGGACACATAAAAGTTGTAGTAGGCAAAAAAGAGGAAATGGTGATGGAGGTAAGATGTTGAATGAAATTAAGTTGAATATGAATGAGATGCCATATCCTCCTCCAAAGGGAGTTATTGAAGCAGCCCAAAAAGGATTATCAAACTTGAATCGATATACCAATCCAAAAGAATTAGAGTTGCTACGCGAACTTCTCGCTGATTATTCAGATGTCTCCAAAAAGCATATCATTTTAAGCGCTGGCTCGGACTTTCTGTTAAGAGAAATAATTCATGTGTTTTCTAGAGGTAGAAAAGTCATTATGGTAAATCCGTCTTTTTTTCCTACTGTTCAATGTACAAAAGAGTTTGCAACAAAATTGATTAAAATTCAGCTTAGGCCATCAGAGTTCAATTTGGATGCTGACATTATAACTAGTGAGACAAGTGAACCCAGCCTAATGATAGTTGATAATCCTAATAATCCAACAGGCAAAATTCTTATAGATAGAGGGATGGCTGAAGCCATCCTTGAAAACAAAGATGTATTACTTGTAGTAGATGAAGCATATTATGAATTTTCTGGAGCAACCTTTGCCGATATGGTGGAAAAACATCCAAATCTTTCGGTTGTGAGAACACTGGATAAAGCTTTTGGCTTGGCAGGTGCTCGAATTGGGTATCTCATTGCAGGGAAAAATTTCTTGGATGCGTTTTCCACATTTGTTACATTTCTACCTCAATCTAGTCTATATGCAGCGATAGAGGCAATGAGAGATCCTAGCTATATCAAAAAGAATATCGAGCTTGTTATTAAGGAAAGAGAACGAGTAAGCAAAGAATTAGAAAAAATAGGGTTTCAAGTGTACCCCAGTACCACTAATTTTCTGCTGATAAAAACAAATATGCCTGATGTAGCAAGAGAACTTAAGGATAGAGGAATACTGGTATTTGATATTTCAAACCAATGGCTACCAGGTTATATCAGAGCATCTATTGGTACATCAAAGGAGAACAATATTTTTTTATCAAATATCAGAGAGATTCTTAAGGTACACACTCAAAGAGGTAGCAAACTATGAAAGCTTATGTTGGAAACAAAATATATAGAGGAATTTAAAAAAAACCGCCTATATCTATTTTCACCATCTTCTTCTGCCTCCACCACCACGGCCACCGCCTCTTCCATCTCTGGGCCCTCTGCCTAGGCCCCTTCCTTTGCCTGCTCCCCTGCCCATTCCTTGATTTATTCTTCTGTCTTGTCCATAATTCTGGTCGAAATTTCTGCCTATTTCATTGTCAGATTTTTCTCCATTAAAAATAATGGCTTTTTGTGGGCAAGCATTTGCAGCATCTTTTAAGCATCCTGCATTTTCATCTTTTATTTCTGCTATTTCCCCCACCATCTCAATGCCCTCTGGACAGATATCTATACAAACACCACATGCAACACATTTTGTTTTATCTATTCTTGCTTTCATTGTAATACCAATCCCTTTCTTTCAGTTTTTTCTTTTTCTTCAACTATTTCATTAATATTTTCTCTGATTATTTTAAGAGATTTCTCAATTTCTGGCTCTCTAATGATTACAGCAACAAATTTATTTTTTAATCTTTTAATATTGGGCCCCATAATCTTCCCTACTAAAACATCAATATCCTTTAAAACAGAAGTCGTTGCTTCTGCTTTCTTTGGGTCTCCATGGATTCTTGTTTCATCCTCAGCATATTTAGCGTTTTCTCTTGTCTCTTTGAAAGTTAGCTCGCCATTGGAATATTTCCAAACCTGAAAATATTCCGACATCCCAATATGATCATCTGGTTTTATTATTTTTTCATCATCTGTTCCAATAGCAACAGTTAACTCTTCCACAATATCTCTTATTGCACCTTGAGGACAATTTTGTATACATAACCCACAATCAATGCATTTACCTCTATCAAATACAGCAATACCTTTTTTCACATCTACAGAAATAGATCCAACTGGACAGTCACTCTCACAAATCCCGCATCCTACGCATTTGTTTTTACTTACGTTCATCATTTTAATTTCCACTCCTTTTGTTCCTCTTGGTATACTTTAACTACTTTGAGCCCTTATTATGACTCCATTGTAAATTTCACTTTTCTTCTCATACCTACTTCTGGTACAAATTGAGTTAAAAAATCGCCACAATTCCCACTTATACCTCTATATCCAACATGGTTATATTTTTTATTCCCAATTTTTTTTATTCTATTGAATAAATACCTTTCAAATGTTTTTTTCATTTTTTCCTACCTTTTTAAAATGATAAAAACTAGTTTCATTCACTTATTTATCTACTAATACCCTTACAAGTTCATTGTTTTGAATATATTAATGCTTTAAATCTTTATGTTAACTTACTTCCCAATTTTTATATTCTCTATTGTATTTTTTATTTAGTAACACCAATTGTCTTATGCGATTTCTTAACTCTTTTTTGCCTTAACAATACCATCACGTCTGTATATATGACAGTATGCACTTTTATCTATGCTTTTTGTTAGGTTTAACTAGCAGCAACTGTCTGATTATTAAAAACCTAAAGTAAAAAAGATTAATCCTACTACCAGTGCAAATACAAGATTAAATACCTTTATTAAAATAGAATCTTTAACAGTATAAGAGAATAATGGCAGCATCCCATGGCCATCTTGAGAAATGGAACTTGTAAGCAGTACAGAAAACGGTACCATTCCTGATGCATACATCACGACAAATACCATATGCGGACCTGATTCAGGAATCAATCCCACGAGTGCACTTATTAAAAGAATCCAAGTTAAATTTGTTGAGACAAAACCTTCTAAATTCCAGTATTGAAATCCAATTTCCATAAAAAGTAAGGCAAAAAATGTCCATAGAAATACTTTCCATAAATGCTTTTTCATAATATGTGCCCATATATGTTCTTTTAGATAATGATCAGGAACCGTAGCTACAATAAATATGGTGATTACCAGCAAGAAGAAAAGAGTAATTCTTTGCCAGTTCCATATCTGCGGTCCAATAATTCCCAGTCCAATTACTGTGATAACTACGAAAAGAAATACAAGAGTTACATATCTATAAATGGAAAATCTGGGAAACTTTTTTAGTACTGCTGGTTCAAAACATTGGCACTCTTTATCCACGTGAACCTTTTGTAACTTACATTCAGAACATGGGACAAATTTAAAGAAAAATGCTGCTTTATCAGCAAGCTGAGCACCTATAATTCCTAAAATAAATAGCAAACCAAAAAGAACTAAAGCCTCTTTTGGAAAAAGAGCAAGCATTACAAATGCTTCATCACCACTGGTTGCAATCATTCCGCCGACTATAGCACCAAACGATATGAGACCATGAACATAAAAGGAGACGTTCATAAATGCCCCCAGACAGCCAGGCGTTGAACCAAGAAACGATGCTACAAAATACTGACGTATTCTTCCGCCTTTAACCACTTTTTGCATTTTTCCTTTTGTAAGTACATTAAAATAATCAACGAGTAACATCATTGTAAAAACAAATATAGTTACCATAACTGCATGACCAAGTATAGGGATTATCTCAAACATTTTCTCCCCTCCGTCCAATATATTTGTCTTCTATTATTTCTATAATTTTTCCTTGAGGTATAGAAGCAACTATCATGTAGATACAAAGAATAGTGACAAAATATATACCAAAATAAAAAATCATAATCGGTAGTAACGGAATTTTAATGGCTCTGTTATACAGGAAAACAGCAACTAGTCCCGTTCTCATGCCATGCTCTTTTAGATCTTTTAATAAAGGATACCATATATAAATGGATCCGTGGCTTAAAATACCAAACAAAGCTGCCAGAAACCATCCTTTAAACCCTGATTTTTTCCCAAGATATTTTAACACTTTTTTTGGTTTTAATAAATAATTAGAAATACCCATAAGAAAAATAACTAAAATAAGCACAGGAATGATGCTTACAAAAATATCCCAACTAGCATAAAGAGAATTTATTAACTTATCTGGTTTAAGAAAAAATAAAACAATGTATAAGATTACAACTACGATTAGAAAAGAAAAGTTATAGTAAAGATTTTTACTGCTTTTTTTCGTGTTTTTTTCTTTTTTAAATTTCATGTTAGAACCTTTAGCGTTAACACAGTTGCTATTGCTACTAGAATAGATAATAGAAAACTCAAAACATTCCTCATTAGAGCAAATCGTTTACCTAAAATAGATGCTTCTGCAGGTAGTTGGATCAGGCCAACAGTAACCCATGTCGTGATAAATGCCGTTACAGCAAAAAGACTCACACCTTCTTTTAAAAGTTCTCCACCGATGATATAACTGGTGACAGGGTTACCTGCCAAGACACTTCCTATCATCGAACCAAAAAACGTATCTCTGAATATTTCTCCTGTAAATATCGATGAAATTAGTTTAGACGAAATATTGACTTTAAATAAGCCTATAAGTAAAATAACACCGATTAAAACAGGTAAAGCTGTTCCAAAACTTTTTATTGCTTTATAAAAAGAGGTTGCTATGCTTGCCTTATCTGTTATATTTACTTTTTTGTCAACCATTTACATTTTCCCTTCCTTTCATCCTAGAAATAGCATTTATCTTCAATACATTTACGGGGTTCCCGATGAATAGTAACCATAACGCATTTCATTGTTACGAAACACCCCTAATATATTATATCTCTTTTTCTTGGTAATTTTCTCATATAGAATTTGTTTTCCTTGTATTTTATTTCAACAAGTTTTTTTTCCTCAATTAATTTTTTAATTATATCCCAGTTAGAATCAGCTTTTTTTAAAAACTCTGTTATAGCTTCTTCTTTCATTGGATGAACCGAAGTAATGCTAAGTAAGTCTTCTTCAGCATTTCCCGCATATGCAAAAGCATTTCCCTCATAACCAATGAGATATTCTACATCAATGCCTCTTTCTTTGAAAATTTGATATGCACCGTTAATCTTATCTTCAGTTGCAGATTTTACCCATTTTTCTGCAGGGGGCCTCGTTGGAATAGAGACATAGCTTTTCTTAATATTTAAATTGGAGATGAAATCAGCGATATTTTCTAATTCTGCACCATCATCATTAATATCTTGAATGAGCATGGTTTCCGTAACTAAATAACCACTAAAGGAATCTGAGAAATCTAATATTCCTTTCAATAGTTTTTGAAGCTTTAAAGATCCATGGGGTCTACTGATTTTATGCCAAATATTTTGACTTATAGCATCAATTTTTACAGAAACCCAGTCTGCCTTGGATAAATCATCTCTTACCTCTTTATCCCATATTAAAGAGGAGTTTGTAATAACAGCAATTTTAATTCCTAAAGGCCTAAGCTGTTCTATTTCTTCACCAAGATTAATATCTAATGTGGGCTCCCCATCAGGAACAAAAGTAAGATAATCGATAGGTTCTTTTCTTTCTTGGGATTCTTTGACTTTATCCCCTACAGCATGCATTATTTCTTCAGGTTTATAGAACTTCTCCCGGTTAACCTGTATATTATTGGTTCTTCCAAGCTGACAGTAGATACAGGAATACGAGCAGATTTTTGGAGGGATATTATTTATCCCCAAACTTTGCCCTAAACGTCTAGATGGAACAGGGCCAAAAGCAATCAATTTCCCTTCATTTACCATTTTTATATCTCCTTTAAATTAGTCTGTTTTATTGCTTTGATTATAACAAAGCTCCCTTTGCCATAGCCATCTTCTACTGAATCTATTCTGCCAGTTTGATTAGGAAAGACAGTTTGTTTGATTACAACATCTGTAAAATCGTTTTCTCTTAACAAAGCTATTGTCTCCTTCACCGAATAAAAAGTAGCATTTCTATAGAACTTACTTTCCTCCTTTTTTAACTGGTATTGTTTTCCCAACTCACTTTCTTTATCTACAAAGCCAACAATAATAAAACCATCAGTTTTTAAAACTCGGTAAGCTTCCTTAAACGATTTTACCAAATCGTCTACAAAACAAATTGTTGTAACCATGAGAATAAAATCAAATGTTTTATCATTGAAAGGCAGTTGCTCTGCAACCGCTTTGTAAACTTGTATCCCTCGTTTTCTTAATATTTCCGCCATTTTCTTAGAAGGTTCTACACCAACTTTTATTTTCAGAGGCAAGGCAAATCTACCTGAACCAACACCAATTTCAACACCAAATTTACCAGAAGGAACTAATCTTTTAATGGCATTAAGCTCTGCCAAGTAAATATCCTGATTTTTTATGAACCATTCATCGTATTCCTTACTGTATTTCTCAAACGATTCAATTCTTGCCATAGTTAATCCTTATTTTTGATGTAGTGTTATATACAATATTCTTTATTATTCCAATACAACTACTCTTTGTTTTTTCTCATACCTCTACCGGCTATGTGTTTTCCACAGTAGGGACAATCCCCATTCTTGACGTTATCTACAGTTGTGCTGAAACCATCTCTCTTGACTAAAAGCTTCCCACACTGCGGGCAATACGTGTTTTCTCCCTGGTTAATATTGCCTTGATAAACATATTCCAATCCGGCTTTTTTTCCTACTTCAACAGCATTCCTTAATGTTTCTGCCGATGTTGGAGATATATCATTTAGCTTGTATGATGGGTAGAATCCTGTAACATGCCAGGGAATACTAGCATCTACTTTTCTTATAAACTCTGCGATACTTTTCAGCTCCTCTGTATCATCGTTATAACCAGGTATGATAAGCGTTGTCACCTCTATCCAAATGCCAAGATCGTGATAGAGTTTTATATTGTCTAAAACCGGTTGAAGTTTCGCACCACAAACCTTTCTATAAAAACCATTACTCATACTTTTTAAATCTATATTTGCTGCATCTAAATAGGAAGAAATCTTCTTCAATGCTTCCTTGGAGATGTAACCATTTGTTATAAAGAGGTTTTTTAAATTTTTTTCATGTGCAATTTTTGCAATATCATATGCATATTCAAAAAATATGGTCGGTTCGGTATATGTATACGCTATAGATTGACACCTGCTATTTATAGCATTCTTTACTACTGTCTCAGGGGAAATCTCTTTACCAACTATCCCGCTTTCCACTTGTGAAATCCTCCAATTTTGACAGTGCAAACAATGGAAATTACATCCTACAGTTGCTACTGAGTATGCTGTTGATCCAGGATAAAAATGAAACAACGGTTTCTTCTCGATAGGATCAACATTACTTGCCACCACCTTCCCATAAACCAGTGAGTATAGAACACCATCTTTATTTTCTCTAACTTTGCATATGCCTCTTTTTCCTGGTGATATAATACACTGATGATCGCAAAGATCACATCTGACCTTATTTCCTTCAAGTTTCTGATAAAACAACGCTTCTTTCATCATATTCTCAACATTTTATCCAGAGCATTTTCTCTCCTCAATCCAGTCCTTTTCTCTCTATTCTTCATTATATCTCTTTATTAATTCTATATCTGTGAAACTATTGGTATTATCCTTTTCCTTTGACTTTCCGTTATCTCCTTAACTCCTTTGAGAACTTTCTCCGAGAACGGAGTCAATACTTCTTCACCTAAAAATCTTGCGTTCTTTACTCGAAGTATCTTAAAATACAGGTTCATCGGCTTTTCCATTCTTGTTACCATAAGATTATCTGCTGCATTTTCCAGCATTTGGATTTTTTGCTTAAAAGCGCTTGTGCTTACTGTGAAGAGGTATGATCTACTTTTATCCTTTTCAATCATTTCTTTCAATTTTTCTAATATAATATTTCTATATGTTTTCGAGAACAGTAAGAGATTAATAGCAGCACTGAAAACGAGGGTGCCTAGTTCACTCTTATCAAAACTGCCCTCTGCCATACTAATTACATTATCCCATATTTTTGGTTTCAGGAGATTTGCCTTTATTACTCCCTTTTCTCCTTTCTCTATAGACAAGATAGAAGGATTAAAATTCACGAAGAACACCCTCTTAACATACCACCCCAACTTTACTCCATATAATTTTTCCATTGTTTCTCTGGTAAATTCTATCGAGGGGTACTGAAGCGGTACAAGTATAACATTCCCTCCCGCGTTTAACCAGGATGAAACAAATGCAAAACCCACTAACGGTTTTCCTGTTCCACCCGGTCCACTTATAATGGTTGATGAAGGAATTCCAATTCCCTCTGGCATCAACCTATCCAACCATTCATAGCCTATATTTATTCTTGCCATTTCCTATCCTACTTTTTTATTACTTTCAAATTTTGTTTTTTATTTTTTTCATTCTCTCAATCAAAGCTATGCAGATTTTTTAAGTATATTTTCTGCAAATTTTCTTATGAACTATTAATTCCATAATCTGCAAGTGTTTTCCTAAGGGCTCTATACAGCCAATCTAGGTTAGACTCTGTATCAAGTAAGACATCATCAAGATCAAATGCAACTCCATTCGTGTCCTCCATTTGGTCACTTCCCTCCTCTTATCATACCACCATCACTTGAATTCAAAATCATGCTTTTCAACTTCTGGATTGCATTTACCGTCAACCCAAAAATAACATTTCTCCTTTATACAATCCTGTGGTTCCCTACATATTGCTACCATAGGACACCCGTGTGTTCTTTTCATTACCATATTTTCACAATCCGGTTAAAACATCTATTATTTCGTTAATCTTAGCCCCTAATTTTCTATTGAAGCTTAAAGATTTAATCTTTCTATTTTCTTAGCCATCTACTCACCTCCATATTTTTCTCCCTTATAAATCCAAATCTGAATCACAATGGAGATCAAGTACATTACCCAACATACTGTAATCTGGCTCAATCTCTTCCTCACACTTTGCACAAATCACTTTCTACCCTTACGATCTATATGCTTCCACAAAATCCTTACTTGGCTTTCAAGCAATTTCATCTCAAATCTTAATTTTTGCATTTCTTTCATATATATCACAGTCCCATACCACTATTCCTGCTTGGATTTTCTTACAGGTTTCTTTGTGTTTACAAGTGAAACAAAGACCTTCCTTTATCCACTCATGCGTCATTCCTTACCATCTTTATTGCCTTTACTGGACATACATTTGCACAAATACCGCAACCCTTACAGTAGTCATAATCAATATCTACAGAATCGTCTTTGTTTCTCCAAATTACTGCTTCTGGACAGAATATCCAGCACCTCAAACATTTTACACATTTATCTTTATCAAGGATAGGTTTGAATACTCCCCCAAGTGCCTGTTTTTCCCATGGCACCAACTTTAGGATATGATATCGTGGTCACTATGTTTTTGTATTTCTTCACATTTAACTGATACTTTGAATCGTAATCCATATTCTCTTCCTCTAATCTTCCATTAACGATAAAAATGATAATGCGATTTCTATTTCTTTTACAATCCTTGTTATATGTTGTTTCACCAAATTAACATAGATGCTGTTTTCATATGATGTTAGAAATGATGCTGTTTCTTTTGCTTGTTTTTCTAATTCTTGCAATCGCTGTTTTGTTTCCTCTAATGGCTTGTCCATACTAACCTCTTACATTTTCCATTTGAGCATATGTTTTAGCTCTACAAATTTTCTATCGCAATTATAACAGACAGGCAAACATTTATAAACATTTTTATAATAATTATCAGCAAAAACAAATTCTTATTCTATATTTATTGGCAAAAATCATAGTTATACTTGCTATAACAAATAATGTATCGCTACTATACAGATAGCCGCATAATAAATATTTGAAATTATTCCATTTTGATCAACATTTTTTTATCAATTATTAGATATTCACAGAGTGGGAACTGGATCTATTTTTCAAGTTTTTCTCAATGACTCCTCCAAGTCTTTTCATACCTTCATCTATCTGCTCATCAGTAGAATAAGAAAAATTAAGTCGCATGGATCTGCCACAGCTACCATCCACGCAAAACGCTTTACCATGAACATAAGCAACTTTTTCTTTTATTGCATCTAGAAACATTGTTTCAGTATCGATCCCTTTGGGTAATGTAACCCATGCAAACATCCCTCCCTTGGGCTTATGACAAACATAACCCTTTGGAAAATACTTTTTCATGGAACTCATCATGATGTCACGTTTTGGCTCATACATCTCACAGATTTTCATAATATGTAAATCCAAGGAACCTCGTCTCATAAATTCACTGGCAATAAACTGAGTAAACGTATTTGTGCACAAATCTAATGCCTGTTTGCATATCTCCATTCTCCTAGTCAACTCATCAGATGCAACAGTCCAAGCAAGTCGAAAACCAGGAGACAAAATCTTTGAAAAAGTAGACATGTAGATAACATGACCTTCGTCATCAAAAGCCTTAATAGGTTTCACACGAGGAACATCAAAACGAATCTTACTGTATGGATCATCCTCAACAATAAGTAGATCATATTCATTTGCTATATCGATGAGTTTTTTTCTCCGCAACTCTGGCATTACCACGCCTGCAGGGTTCTGAAAGGTTGGTATGATATAGATAAACTTTGGGAGAATTTCATTCTTGAGAAATTTTTTAATTGTTTCTTCAAGAATATCAAGCCTCATGCCATCTTGGTCCAGAGGTATTCCTGTTAGATTGCTCTCATAGCTCCGGAATGCATTAATACCTCCTAAGTATGAAGGCAATCCAACAAGTGCAGTATCACCCGGGTTAAGAAACATCTTGCCAACTGTGTCTAATGCTTGTTGGGAGCCACTGAAAATGATGATATTCTCGTCAGTTGTTTTAATGCCATCTTTACATGCTCTTTCTGCGATAGCTTTTCTCAGTTCAAAGAGCCCCTGGGTGGTGCCGTACTGAAGAGCAGTTTTTCCATGTTGCCGTAAAACATCTTGGATAACTCCCTCTAAATCATCAATTGGAAAAGATTTTGGATTTGGTAGGCCACCTGCAAATGATAGGATCTCTGGGTCCTGGGTAATCTTTAACAGCTCTCGTATTACCGATTTTCTCATTTTACTTGCTCTATTTGAGTAAAGTCTCTCTAGATTACTCATATCTTATCAATCCTCGTGTTCCCATATTCTATCATCGTCTCCCTCTTCGTAAACCTCTACCAAATCCCCCACCACCCGGACGACGAGGATTTTCCCCTCTTAAAAGGGAGTTTTCACTGTTAGGCCTTATCGCTTCCTGCAGGCAAGCTGAAAAACATTCTCCACAAAAAGTACATTTATCCTGACTTATAGTTGCCTTATCATTTTCCATTGAAATAGCATCAACTGGACACGAACTAATACAAACACCACATCCAACACATTTCTCTTGATCAACCCATGGCATAAGATGTGTCCCCCATTTAAACGCAATTCTTTACTTTTTGATTACCTTCAAATTTTGTTTTTTTATCCCTTTCATTTTCTTAATCAATTCGGCTTTTTTCCTCTGTGTCTCCATTGCAAAAAGTTCGCCATCAGAGGATTCTGCATAACGACACGGCATTGCACTATCCAACGAAGCTTCAAGAGCGCATATTATTAGTTCTATTTCCTTTTCACTTAATTTTATCCTCATATCTATCCAACTACTCAATATTCATCACAAATAGTTTGCATTTCTTTTTCATCAAGTTTAGAAAAGGATACTTTTTTTCTCTTTGAACCTTCAATACATTCTTTGATTTTTTGTTCAACTTTATTCTTTCTCAATCCTGATCACTACTCTTTTTCTCCCCTCTTAAGAATTATATCCAAAATTCCATTTCTATAAGTAAATGTTAACGTCCTTGGTTTAACTTCGCATGGTAAGTTAATAATTTTATGATATTTTCCTGCAGGATGATCAGGCATTATTTTCATAGTATCTTTTGTTACCCTGAGAGTTATATCCTCCTCTCTTATATCTGGCATCTCGACTGTTACTGTTACTTCGTCTTTGCCCTTAATGACATCAAATGATGAAATGTCTTCTTTACTATTTTCCTGTTTTTGCCGTGTTATTTTTGATGAAGACAAATCAGATTTTTGATTTTCAAGGTCTTCATGGATTGGAGTATCGACGATAAAATTGTATACAAACCAGTTATTTACTCTAAATTTATCTCGACGTATTTCTTCGAGCATTTCTATAAAACAGATGCTTTTGAACATTTCTTGTATTTCACTTGATATGCTTTCCAATTCATCCTCGGCAGAGGTATAAAATGAGTCTTTTTGTTTTCGTTTTTCAGTATCTTTACTAAATGGTTTCATTTATTATATCTGCTCCATAATTTCCTTCAATGTTTTCATCCTTTTTTCGATTAAAATTCCTAAACCCGACTATTCAGTATTATTGATTTAAATTCCTTTAAACCGCCATTTTCATTTTTTCATCTAATGAAGGACAATGTTTTTCAACTTTGACGTTTTCTATTTCTCTTTCATACCCATGCTCGATGGTCTCTAAGAAATTTAAGCTATCGCATTCTAGGGTTTCTATCAACTCGCCAATGTTTTTTATTATGCTCATCCATCAAAGTTAAAGGAAAACCCACTTTATAAAAATTATCGTAATAAATATTATAAAAAATTGTCTTTTAGTCTATAATTATTTGGAAATATCTTTAGAGACAGCTTGAATCACAAATAAATTATTGATATACTAAAAATTCATGTCATCAATAGGCTCGAAGCCATGCTTGATACGGACAAAGGATCATAGGGGATTGGAAAATTCGCTTATAGTACTCACAGTGTTTTGTAGACTGTAAGGAAAGCAAGAATAATGATAAGAACCGAAAGTCCGATCTCCAACCACTTTGGCTTTGTTTTTAATGATATTCTACTTCCAATCCTTGCACCGATTATTGACCCAACAAGAACAGATAAAGCAGGTAGCCAGATTATATTTCCACGGTGCCAGTATATACTTATCGCAAAGATTGCTGTAAAAATTGTCACAAACAGAGAAGTAGCAATTGCCTTGTGTATGTCAAGTTTCATGGCTCTAAGAAATGGAGGAAACAGAGAACCTCCACTTAAGATACATCAAAGAAGAGAGATTATTCTCCAAGCTAGACCAGCAACCAGAAGACCATAACCTATCGATGTAACCGTTAAAAGCATGGATCGTTTAAAACCAAATTCTTTAGCAAGCATCCCGAAAGCAATTATACAAGGAATCCCAATAATGGCTGCTACACCAAACGTATAAATTTGAAGAGACGTCAAAGCCAAAGATACTTCAATACCTAAAACTGACACGAGCATGCCCCCTGTTAAATCTTTTTGTAAAAATCCAAATAGTAAAGGAATAATAACAACAGCAGGTAACCCCAACCAAGTAGTAATCGGTGAAAGTGGCTCGACTACAACAGCAGCGAGACCTATTGTATCTAGAATACCATATGCTATTCCTCCAATTGCCAACAAAGGTATCACAATATACACAAAATCTTTCATTCTAATCCAGCTTTTAGCAGCAACATTCTTAATCAACGGCCTTCTATATGGAGGCAATTCTAAAAGTAAAGGTTCGCTTCGAACATGAAAAACTTTTTTAATTCCAAAAGCCCATATTAAACCAGCAACTAGTGCAGTTACTAAAACAAAAAACACCAACATTATACCTCCGTAGAATCCAACTACCCCCATTATGATGGCAGTCCTGCTAGAACATGGAACAAAAGCAAATAATGAAGCAGTATGAAATTGTTCTTTTTTAGAAGACAAGACCCTGGTAGCTCTGACTGCCGGTACGGTGCAACCCAAACCTAATGCTAAAGGGATAAATGCCTTTCCAGGAAGACCTAATTTTTTTAAGAACCGCTCCGCATTTACAATGAACCTGGAAAGCAGCCCTGTATCTTCCAATATGCCCAAAAACAAATAGAACAGAAACACGTATGGTAAAGCAATGGAAATTCCTGCTACAACTCCAGTTAATCCCTGCACTAAGACTAACGCAGCAATAGACGATTCATCAATGAGAAGGGAAGATAGGAGGCTTTCTGTCAACTCCATAAGAATCCCTTGCACAAAATTACCAAGAAATAACAATAGCCCAAAGAGGGCAAGTAGAAATAAACCGGCAGCGAGCGGACCCCAGTTTTTATGCAAAAGAACATCATCAATCTTCTCTTGGAACTGCTTTTTTCTTTCTAAGTGAGTTATTTGAGTGACCTGCTCTGCTATAAAAGACGCAGTGCCATACCTGGTTATAGATATATCCCTAGCAACCTTGGAATGGTCATTTAATCTTTCTTTAACTGATTTAATGACTCTGCCATCATTTAAGTATCTATAGAAGTCTTCATCTTCCTCTAAAACACGCAAGGCAACAAATCGTTTTGGCAACTCTCCTTCAACTTGGAGTGATATGTCGTTTACTGCTTGTTCTATATGATCATCATATTCAATTTGAAAACTTCTCTTTGCAGTCTCCCTGATTGCTGGTATTAGTTCTACAAGCTTATCTATCCCCTTCTTAGTGATAGGATTTATAGGAACAACTGGGATGTTAATGAGTTTTTCCAATTTTTCAGAATCAATTTGTATTCCTTTCCTTTGAGCATCTTCCACAAAATTAAGGGCTAAAATAGTGGGGATCTTAGCTTCCAATACTTGCAATGTCATATACAAGCTTCTCTCAAGGGATGTAGCATCAGCAACTACTATCACTCCATCAATTTCTTCTTCGAACAGTGCCTTTTCAGTAACTTTTTCTTCTTCACTCCGGTCAGAGATAGAATATATCCCAGGGGTGTCCCTAAACTCAATTTCTGTACCGCCAACTTTTTTTTTAGCTTTTGTCACTTCAACAGTAGTTCCTGGATAATTGGATACTGTAACTTTGGGGCCAACTATAGCATTAAGTAATGAAGATTTTCCTACATTTGGCTGTCCAATTAACAGTATTTTAAGAGTTTTCATATTCTGTTTCATCTACGTAATCCTCATACAGTTTTTCCATCTCCACCGATAAATTCACTCCCTTAAGAATCTACCTTCTATCTGCCTTAAATTTACAAATCCTTAATCTACATTAATTTTTCACTTATTTTAGCACTTTGATCTCTTTTGCTACGTTTTTTCCAAGGACAAGTTTTTTATTTCCTATAATAACAATAATAATACCATCGGTAATTTTGTTTACCATCCTAATTTTTTCCCCTGGAAATATTCCCATGCTGATAATTCTCTCAAATAACCCATAATCTGAAAAAGTAAAATCAGAAATAATACCTTGTTCTCCTGGATTAAGATCTGTTAGAGGGAGACTTTGTTTTTTAAGGGTGGATATCGACTGGAGTTTATATAGAACCTCATGGGAAATATAATGTTCAAGAATATGCGCCATCTCATGGGCTTCTTTTTTGGTTTTTGTTCTCTTAAAATAATCTTCAAGAGCAAGATGCTTTCTTAAAATATCATCTGCTTTCTCTTTGTTCTTTCCAGTTAATTTTAAAAAACCTTGCTGGGATTTAATCAATCCTTCGTTTTCAAGTTCCTTAATTGCTTGATGCGTAACAGAAGGGGAATCTTTAATTTCTTCATTTATGATCTCTACCGAGACATTTCTTTTTCTTTCACCTATTATTCTTAAAATATCTTCCTTAACTTTTTTCAAACTATCAGATTCTTTGCTCAAAGTGTCACCTTCATAAAATGCGCAATTGTACTTCCCACTCATGTAGAAAGACCGGCCATTACAGTCAAAAGTAGAGCCATCTCTACATTCATTTTATAACACACATCCTTTTTCAAGATAATCATCATGCATTAATGTTTTGAAAAGTTTTACATCAGTTTTTTTATTGACAAAGAGTATAGACAAAGTAATCCATCCAAAAAGAAAAAATCCAATGATCCCTACAAAGAGTAACAGTGTATTAACTGGATAGATAATAAGGGAGGGAAATAAAGTTGGACTAATTTTTTCGGGAGCAATTCCAATCACTATTAAACTGATGGGCATCGTTGGAAAAAAAATTCCTTTGGCAAGGTGTTCCCATTCTTTTTTAACTTTTTTAGAGTATTTGAAAAATCTAATAGTCCATGGCACCATGAAAAGTAAAAATATAGTTATGGCAATAACAAGGAATATCTGGGAAATCAGAAAGAGTGGTGAAAATTGTTTGGAAGCTAAATGCATAGAAATCGCTACTGTCCCTGTACCCATATTACCGCTGAAAAACATTGGGGCCCAAAATTTTCGATCATTTTACTTTGATCTAATGTCTTCTCGATACTGGTCAGTGATCTGAAGCTCAGGCACCTCTTCCAGATGGATATTAATGGACGTTGGAAAGATAAAAAATAATTGTCATAAGGAGAGAGCTTCAAACCACTGACACCTATCGTCTTCTCTTATCTCTTTCTTCCTAGACCCCTTCCAATGCCTCTACCAAATCCTCCACCACCCGGACGATGATGATTTCCCCCTCTTAAAGAAAGGTTTTCACTGTTAGGCCTTATAGCCTCCTGTGGGCAAGCTGAAAAACATTTACCACAAAAAGTACATTTATCCTGACTTATAGTTGCCTTATCATTTTCCATTGAAATGGCATCTTTAGGACAAGAACTAATACAAACACTACATCCAACACATTTCTCTTTATCAACCCATGGCATAACACAAACCCCCATCTAAACACAATTCTTCTGCTTTTTTTACTACCTTCAAATTTTGTTTTTTATCTTTTTCATTCTCTCAATTAATTCTGCTTTTTTGTTCTGTGTTTCCATTGCAAAGAGTTCGCCATCAGAAGATTCTGCATAGCGACATGGCATTGCACTATCCAACGAAGCTTCCAGAACACATATTATCAGTTCTACTTCCTTTTCACTTAATTTTATCTTCATATCCTATCCAACCAATCAATATTCATCACAAAGAGTTTGTATTTCTTTTTCATCGAGTTTGGAAAAAGATACTTTTTTTCTCTTTAAACCTTCAATACGTTCTCTGATTTTTTGTCCAACTTTATTATTTTTCAATTTTGTTAACTCCTCTTCTTGCTCTATTTTCCTTCTTGGCCATAATGTCTAAAATTCCATTTCTATACGTGGCCCTTGCCGTTTTTGATTTAACGTTGCATGGTAAATTGATAAATCTATAATATTTTCCCATAGGATTAATAGCCATTATCTCTATGGAGTCTCTAGTTACTCTGAGGTCGATATCCTCTTTTTCAACATCTGGAATCTCAAGGGTTATCGCAACTTCATTATCGTCCGTAATGATATCAAATGTTGACTTATCATCCTTAGATTCCGTGGGCGCTTCTTGTGTGATTTTCAGCAGATGCGAATTGGATCTCTGAATCTTTTGTTTCTCAATGAATCTTATGTTGATATTGAAATTGTTTATAAACCATTTATTCGCTCTAAATTTATCTCGATGTATTTCTTCAAGCATTTCAATAAAATGGATGCTTTTGAACATTTCCTGTATTTCACTTGATATCCTTTCAAATTCATCCTCAGTAAATATATCAAATGAATCTTTTTGTTTTCGTTTATCAATATCCTCATCAAATGGTTCCATTTATCATACTCCTCATCCATAATTCCTTTCAATACCTTCATTCTTTTCTCGATTAAAGCGCCTAAGTCCAACTATTTGGCATTATTGATTTAAACTCCTTTAAACTGCCATTTTCATTTTTTCATCTCATGAAGAACAATGTTTTTTAACTTTGACGTTTTCTATTTCTTTTTCATACCCGTGCTCAATGGTCTCTAAGAAATTTAGGCTATCACATTCTAGGGTTTCTATCAACCCGCCAATATTTTTTATTATGCTTATCCCTTAGATCTAAAAGAAAACCCACTTTATAAAAATTATTGTGATAAATATTATAAAAAATTGTCTTTTAGCCTATAATTATTTGGAAATATCCTTAGTAGTAGTTTGAATCGCAAATAAATTATCGATATGCTAAAAATTCATAGAATCAATAGACTCAAAGTCATGCTTGATATGGACAAAGGATCGTGG
>Ga0075124_10000320_pt1 | contig 22392 bp, 20 predicted proteins | sample AntAceMetag02UKS_FD_69809 | JGI IMG/M metagenome (GOLD analysis project Ga0075124, IMG submission 69809) | Saline lake microbial communities from Ace Lake, Antarctica - Antarctic Ace Lake Metagenome 02UKS | ecosystem: Environmental > Aquatic > Non-marine Saline and Alkaline > Saline | place... | reverse complement strand
AAATCACAGAAAAAACTTACAGATAATAGGCTTAAAATCACAACCCTCACCACAAAACTCTACCTACACTTGACCTTTCAAAGGGCTTTTTGATAAAATGATAAAAAATGGAGGTTATTATGAAGAGACTACTTTTGCCACTCTTATTGATTATCCCTATATCACTAAATGCAAACACAGGTTCCAAAAGCAGCAACGATGGCACATGGTATGTAGCAACATCAGCTCCTAACTCCCAGGAAACTAAAAAACCTACAACAGCGACAGATACTTCTTCGCTAATTACGGAAATAAAAACCCTTATTCAAACAGCTCGTAACAAAGGAGGAGACGCTACCGAATTAGACACAATTCAAAGTACTCTTGATAATGTTCAAAAAAATATTGTCAATAAACTAAACAACTTACTTCGTCAAATTAATAACATGATAAGCAATCTCGAAACAGCAAAAACATAAGATTATAACCTTAAACAGCTGCGCAAAGAATTTTTACTTACACGATAATTTCTGAACAACATTAAGATCACTATGCGGTAGCCGTTGGTTACCGCATAGCTGTACAGTTTCAGCACCTTTTCCCAAAATTGCAATAATGTCACCGTACTGCGCATGATTACATGCATAAGCAATCGCATCAGCACGATCTGGCATTCTTTTTATTTTAATGACATCGGCAATAGATAAATCTGCAATAATGTCGTCCATGATTTCTTCTGGATCTTCAAATTTTGGATTATCATTCGTCAAAATGATCGTATCTGCATAACAAGCCGCTGAAACACCCATCTTCGGTCGCTTTTTAGGATCTTTTCCACCAGCTGCACCAAAAATAACCGTTAAATTTTTTGCATACTTTTTCAAACGCGAAAGAATTGCTTCAAACGCTTGTGGTGTATGAGCATAATCTACGATAGCATATGCTCCACTTAACAACTGAAATTTTTCTAAACGTCCCAAAACACCGGTAAAACCTTCGATCGCCTGAATGCTATCTTCAATAGCCATACCCAACTTATCAGCCAACGCGACCACGCCAATAATATTTGAGGCATTATATTCACCAACAAGTTCTGTCTCAATAAAATGGTGCTTTCCTTCAATGTTAATATCAAGCAACTGCTTCCAGGCTGTTTGCTGCGCAATTTCAACAAAATATGCAAGATCGTAAGACGATCCTGCAACAAAAACATTATCAAAATTTTCTTGTATTTCTCGCAAGCGACAATGATTTGAGGAAACAATAAGTGGTGCGCCCATCTTTTTCAGTTTTAAAATTGAAACTTTCGCAGCAAAGTAGTCATCTATCGTCTGGTAACATTCACCATGTTCAGCAGCAAAATTAGTAAAGATTAGACCATCAAACTCAATACCATCAATGCGATGTAACGTAGTTGCTTGAGCAGAGACTTCCATTACAACATATTCAATGTCTTGTTGTACGCACTGATCTAAAAAATACTGCATATAATCAGGCTTGGGTGTTGTTAACGATGCTTTTTCTTTATAGTCGCCAATAATATTTTCAACACCACTGAGCAAAGCAACTCTTTTTCCTGCCTGCTTTAGTATCAAATACAAAAGATAAACACTGCTAGTTTTACCGTCTGTTCCTGTCACACCTAAAATTTTTAATTTCTTCGCAGGATAATCATACGCTTGAGCGCTCAACTCTGCTAATGCAATGCGAGCATTTGGAACTGATATACATTCCACCTTGCTCAGATTAAGTTTATTTTTTATACAGAGCTCTTTTATTTCACTCGTTAATTGATCCTCTTGCACAACAATTTTCGTTGCTCCATTCTCAATTGCTTGTGAAATAAATTGCGTTCCATTACATGACTCACCAACAATAGCAACGTACGTTGAACCAACTGTTATATAATCTGTATGACTTGAAACATGAAATTTCATATTCAGTTCTTTTTCTTGTACGCAACCATTGAACGATAAATAAGCGGAAGAAACGCGACGATCGCATACATATTGATAATAATCAGCGCACCGTTAACAAGATCATTAACATTCCAGATCATATCAACACGTGCCAACGTACCAAGAAATGCTACTGCACAGAAAATAATATAAAAAAGTTTATCATAACGATTATTGGTTAAAAACAACCAACCAGTACGACCGATAAAGAGAAATGCAATCATCACACCAAGACCAAAGCTTGCGGCAATAAATGTAACAACCCAACCACCATATGCTCCAAATACTGTTTCATATGCAGAAACAGCCAGCGCAGTTCCCTGTTCACCATTTGTCCATACACCACTTGCAATAACCATCATTGCAACAGAAAAACAAACAACAAAAGAACTAATAAAAACACCAACCATCGACATAATCGAATCCTTTACTGGGTTTTTGCTTCCTGTTTCACCAAAAAATGCTGCCGCGACACCAAGCCCTGCTTCAGTTGAATTTAATGAACGCGCCAAACCATTTCTCATTGCTGCTTGCAATGTAAAACCAACCGCCCCACCGGCAAAAGCCGTATAAGAAAATGCAGAACTAAAAATCAGTTTTAATGTTGGAATAATCATTTGATAGTGATAACCCAAAACAATAACGGCAGATATAAAAAAGACCAATACTTTAAATGGTGTCAACATATCTGAAATTTTAATAATGCGTTTTGCACCACCAAAAACTGCATATGATAAAAACAGCACAATAGCAACTGCAACAAAGATTGGATTGATACCCCACGTACGAAAGGCACCATCTCCAATTGCATTTGCCTGCATGGCATTACCACTTGTTAATGCATACAAGAAAAAAAGAACCGCAAATACATATGGCATAAACGCACGTCCAGGCAATAAACTTAAATAAACCATCGGCCCACCACGTACACCACGAAATGTTTTTTTATCAAAATAAGTACCGAGAAAAACTTCTGCAAAACGAATTGCCATGCCAATAAAACCGGCAACTAACACCCAAAAAGAAGCCCCAGGACCACCAAGGGCAATTCCGGTTGCAATGCCAGCAATATTACCATTACCAACACTCGTACCCAATGCACCGAGAAACGCCTGCAAAGGAGTTAATGTTGAATCTTTTTCAGCGCCAAGTACACTTTTTTTAGGAAAAATGAGTAATCGCCACGCTGTAAAAAAATAACGAATTTGTACAAAATGTGTGGCAACCGTAGTAAGAGTACCAACAACAATCATAGCGATAATGAGAGGCCAACCCCAAAGGTAATCTTTTAACATAATGATGATTTGATTAATATCCATTCATATTCCTTTAGTTTGCAAACTTCATTTTATTTCGTACACTATAATTTTCACAGGCTTAGCCTGAACAGACCTAGCCTGAAAAGGTAAGAATTATGAAAATTATAGCATTTGATCCAGGAGATGTACACATAGGCATAGCGTATGCGGACGACCTTGGTATTATAGCAACACCATACACATCAATAAAAGCTATCAACTTAAAAATATGGCTTGATTCCTTGCTCCAAAAAGAACCTATTGAAACTATTGTGATTGGTTATCCAAAAACACTAAAAAACACTGAAAGTGCACAAACAAAAAAAGTTTTAGCGCTCAAAGAAGATCTTGCGGCAACGTACCCCAACATAAAGTGGTTACTGTGGGACGAACGTCTAACCAGCAAAGAAGCGCAACGGTTAAAAAGAAAAAAAATAAAGCGTGATAAAAACTTTGAACATGCTGTTGCAGCTGCATTAATATTACAAACATACCTCGAATCACAAAGATGAAATTATTGACAAGATGCACAATATTTTTCTAATGTGAAGGAAAAATAATGAATAAAACATCGAGAGAAGGTGAACACAACGTCACTCACACAGTATGAGCCCTTGCATAAATCTATGATGTGTGAAAAAAAGGTAGGAGTGGTTAATGAAATGTCGCAAGTGCTCGGGACTCATGGTTAAACAAGAATTCTTCGACAATTTTTTAAATTTCGAAGGATGGAGATGTTTAAATTGTGGTAAGATAATAACTAGGAGAGAGAAAACGATAGAATTTGATGCATTTAGCATCTTCTATCAACAACAAAAATGTAAAAAAAACTGATAGGCAAACTCTTTATGTCATACTTTCTTGCAGCACAAGCAACATACTCGCACATCGAACTCGGACTCTACGAAAATTCAACATACAAAGGTGAATGCACAGTACCCAAGCGAGAAGCAAGTTCACAGCTTATGGTCGAAATCAAAAAATTATTATCCAAGCACCAGATTTCTTGCAAAGAACTATCGTTTGTTGGAGCAAACCAAGGCCCAGCACCATTCACAACTTTACGCGTTTTAATTTCTACGTTAAATGGCATAGCCCTCGCAAGCAATGTACCACTCGTTGGTGTTGATGGCCTACAAACATTTTATAATGAAATTAACTCTTCAAAATATCCCCAAACCGTCATCTTACTTAATGCATACAGTCAAGATGCCTATTATGCCTACAAACATAACGACAAAATCATCACCGGCTGGAATAATATTTCAAAACTTCTTGAAACAATCAACTCAATAATACCAACCGACACTATCCGTTTCCTTGGAAACGGTACATCATTTTTCAACCAAGAAATCATTGATACATTTGGCAACCGTGCCTTTTTCCCACAACCAATGATTGAATACACCTCTCTCAACGCTATTGCACAAGCTGCGTTAAAAAATTTCGAAGCTGGAAAAACAACCGATCAACTTTTACCACTTTATCTCAAAAAAAACGCCTTTGTCACCCTCCGCGGGTGAAAAGCGCAAAGCTATTATTTTTCACAATATTTTTCTTCGTCGTCAGCTAAGTCCCCTTCCGGACCAATCACCAACTAAATAGGTTGTATTAACTTTTGCGAGTAAATAAAGCAAACTCATGAGCATGCATGCATGGCACCTTTTATTTCTTGATCCTGTTTCTTGAGATGCATTCTTTGTAACAATAAAATGCATACCTTTTTTAATGAATTCATTTTATGCGCTGTCCAATCCCAAGCGTTACACATAGAAACAAGAATTTGAGCGCCAGGTACGCTAATAATATCGAGATACCACGGCAATTCACGATGCTCCAGCTCTTGCTCCGGTGCTTCATCAAAAAGGCCTACCGCCTCTTCATCGGTCATGCGTGTGTTGCACTCACTTGAAATGGATATAAAACTTAGAAAAAATAAAGCTAATATTATAACTTTCATGCTATCACTCCCTTACTTATTAATTCTTAAGGTATAATTATACATAAAAAGGATTAAATTGAAAAAAACACACATGCTTGTCATTCTTGATGGCGTTGGTTATCGAAAAGAAACAAAATATAACGCTGTTGCTCAAGCAAACACCCCAACTCTCGATTACCTACGCACACACTACCCTCACACCCTTATCGAAGCATCCGGTCAAGCCGTCGGACTCCTTCCAAACATGATGGGAAATTCTGAAGTTGGCCATTTAACTATCGGCTCAGGGCGCGCAACAAATCAACCAATAAAACTCATGAACAGTCTCATTGACACACATAAACTAGAAAAACTTCCACTAATTCACGATAGTTTCACATACCTAGCAAAAGAAAACAAAACGCTGCATCTTATTGGTCTTTTATCAGATGCAGGTGTCCATAGCCACATAAAACATCTTTTTGCATTAATTGATATTGCACATCAGTACAATATTAAAAAAATCGCCATTCACCCTTTTCTTGATGGACGGGACACACCACCACAATCCGCAAGCACTTATCTTGAACAACTTGAAACACACATCAAACCAATCAATGGCGCATATATTGCATCACTATGCGGACGCTTTTATGCCATGGATAGAAATCAAGAATGGAACAGAACGAAGCAGGCGTACGACATGCTTACGCAAGAAGAACCAATTAAATTCAATTCATGGAATAATGCACTACAATCATTTTATAAAGAAAATATTACGGATGAATTTATTCCACCAACACAATTAACACATGACGAAATTATCCATAAGCATGATGGGATTATATTTTTCAACTTTAGATCCGATCGCGCACGACAATTAACACAAGCATTTATCGATCCAACATTTAATAAATTTAAAACAAAAAACCTTGAACTCGCCTTTTTCATTACACCAACACAATACGACTCAACATTACCAACACAAGTTTTATTAGAAAGACCAATTATAAATAACACTCTTTCAGATGTTTTACATCAACACAATCTCACAACATTTGCTATCGCTGAAACAGAAAAATATGCACACGTCACCTATTTTTTCAATGCAGGACGCGAAACGTTATATGAAACGGAAACACATACACTCATTCCATCAATTACAGCACAAACCTATAAAGACATTCCTGAAATGCAAGCTGATGAAATCACAAAAATGGTATTACTCTCACTTAAAAACGATCCTAAAGGTTTTTATCTCATCAATTATGCCAATCCCGATATGGTTGGACACTCCGGAGATTTACAAGCAACAATAAAAGCCGTTGAATGTCTTGATCGCCAGGTTAAAAAATTATATGAAACTGTAGTAGAAAAAATGAATGGAACACTATACATTACCGCCGACCATGGAAACGCAGAAGTCATGTGGGATGAAGAACATAACCAGCCACACACAGCGCACACAACAAATCCAGTAGAATTTATACTTATTAATCAAGCTGTAAAAGATAAACCCACCAATTTGCCATTGACCGAACTCAAAAATATTGCACCATTTATTTTAGAAAAAATGAAGATTCCTGTACCAAAAGAAATGGTATAAATAGATTTAAATTATTATTGTATCCAGCTTAAAATTTTTCATATAGTAAGACAAGTATATATATGGAGAAAAATCTAATGAATAAAATTCTTTATCTTTCATTGCTAATTTTTAGCTCACAAGCACAAACGCCCCAACAGAATCCATGTTACCCCATACCACAACCATTTTGCGTTGCCATTATTGGACCAAAACAAGAACAGAAAGAATCACTTCACCTTCGACTAAAAAACTATTTCCAAAGCATATATGTTTGCAAAACAAATCCTGCGAGTTGCACCATGATGCCAGCACCAACTAAGTAAGCTGGTAAATGCGGTGCTTTCCTACCCGAATCTGCATACCTTTAGCTGTAATAATTTCAGCCTTAAAGTCTGAAACTTTTTCGTTATCAATTTGCACCGCCCCTGCTTTAATAAGGCGTCGAGCTTCTGAAGAACTTGTAATTGCGCCAAGATGCTTTAACAAATCAACAATCCATATCGGAGATTTATCTGGAATCGGCTTTTCTTGAGCTTGTGTATAATCTTTTTTCTCAAAAACCGCTTCAAACTTTTGTTGTGCTTCATCAGCATCTTTTTTTGACCAAAATTTTGCAATAATGTTATATGCAAGTTGCTTTTTTAGTTCTTTTGGATGCACTCCGCCATTTTTCAACGCAGCAACATCCTTAGTGCTTTTTTCTAGAAGAAGCTCATAATAACGCCACATCAAATCATCTGAAATTGACATCACCTTACCAAAAACCTCTGAAGGCTCTTCTGTCAATCCTATATAATTACCATAGGATTTCGACATTTTTTGAACACCATCTAAACCTTCAAGAAGTGGCATTGTGATAACAACTTGCGGTTCTTTGCCAAATTGCTCCTGTAAAAAACGGCCACACAACATATTAAATGTTTGATCGGTACCTCCAAGCTCAACATCCGCATCTAATTGCACCGAATCATATGCTTGAAACAACGGATACAATAATTCGTGAAAACCAATTGGCGTATTTTCTTCTAAACGTTTCTTAAAGTCATCGCGCTCAAGAATACGTGCAACTGTAATCAAACTGCACAATTTAATAAAATCATCCGCAGTTAAAGGATCTAACCACTTAGAGTTAAATTCAACACGAATCTTATCGCGATCTAAAATACGTCCAACTTGATCAAGATATGTTTCTACATTCTTCTGAATATCTTCTTTTGATAATGTCGGCCGTGTTTTTGAGCGACCTGTCGGATCACCGATACGTGCAGTAAAGTCGCCAATCAAAAAAACAATCTCATGCCCTGCATCCTGAAATTCTTTTAACTTCGATAAAACAACAGCATGACCTAAATGTAAATCGGGCGCCGTTGGATCAACACCCAATTTAATAATAAGCTTTTTTCCCGATTCTAACTTTTTCTTAAATTCATTTTCAGGAATAACCTGAACAGGACCGTGTACCAATTTTTCAAAACTTTTATTCATTACCCACCTGCAAAAAACGTTGCAACAACCATAAATCCCGACTCAACAAAAGACAGAAACTTAAGTAACACTAACTGCGAAAATCTACTCAGAAGAATCGCGCCAACCAATGGAACCAATAATAAAATTAACTGATGATTAATAGCATATGACTCACCACTTTTTTCATGAAGATATAGTTGCGTTAATGAAACAAGAAGCTGATATGGCAAAAACCACACAGAAAAACCAAAAACTGCCAAAAAAATATGTTGATAAACATTTAAAGCGTTCGTCAAAAACAAACTATTCTTTAAAAAAACAAAAATTAATATTTCTATGATCATCAAAATCGTTAGCAAAAGCAACGATGCCAGTGGCTGCGCTAATGCTATGGATGTCAATTTTAATACACGAAATTTTCCTTGAATATTGCGCCAAAGAATCGGAATCGGACGACTAAGACCAATAACAATACGAAATGCCATATAAGTGATCGGCAACAAAATCAAACTAATAGGATCAACATGCATAAACGGGTTTAAGCTCATCATCCCGTATTCTTTTGCCGTATCATCACCCATAATATATGCTACCCACGCTTGAAACGCACCGGTAAATGACGATATCAAAACATAAGCCAAAACTAGCGCAATAACGGATTTTAAAAATTCAGCAGTTTCTAATGTAATCATAATAAACCCAATTCAACCTCTTCTAAAATACGCCACTCAAATGAATTCGATCCTTCTCCAGACTCAGGATAAACTCCGCTTTAAACATTTCCGCTCATCCTGCCGTGCCCGCCCCTTCGTCAAGCTCAGGATAAACTACATCCTGAGTAGCACAAAGTGCGTATCCCTTCGACTCGAGCTAAAGCTCTTGCTCAGGATAAACTTCGGGTCAGGATAAACTCCGCTCATCCTGCCTGCCCGCCATAGCTTTAGCGACGGCTGGGAGTGATTTGCGAAGAGATATAATCTCGTAGCAAATTGTATCGAAGGACAAATACAAACGAAAAATTGTACATAACAAAATAACTATTTAAATAGTTACTATCAACGACTAATTTAAGTTTAGAAAAAAAGAACCATACGGTCAATTCAACAAATTGTGAAGGGTGTAATTAAAAGTGTTATTTCGCAACTAACACTTTTAATTACACCCTTGATTCAGCACCATAAATTATGGAAGTATCAAAATATCAAGTTTTTACCTTAATAGGGTAAGGAGATTTTTTTATGAAGACTTTTATTGTAACTGTTCTTTTTTCTGTGTCGATATGCGCAAACAGATCTACTGATTATCAAAAAATTAGCTCAGGAAACGTTTGTTCTGCTAGTGTAATTAATAGTCTTAATAAAACGGCAAAAAGTTGGTTGTTTCCGATTTATATGGGTGGTGCAAATAGTTTGGAGTCGTATATAGCTCTTGACGTTAACGAGATGATGCAGGTTGGTTCGAATCGCAGAATAAGTGTGTCTACGCAAGAAGCAAAGCTTGCGGGCACTAATCGTTATTATATTGAAAAGGATTCTCATCTTTTGTTAAATAATTTTGGCATAATTAATAGTGCAGACAAAACTAATTTAGAAAATTTTTGTCGAACTATTTTTCAAAATTATCCGTCTGACAGAATATCACTCATTTTGTGGGATCATGGTTTTGGGCCAGAAGAGCCACCATTTACGGATACGAGATCTGTAAGAAAGGGGTCGGTGCGAACATTACTTTTGGATGAGAATTTTCCGGTGTATGATGTTTTTGATCCTAAAGCAGATGTGATGTCAACATTAGAGTTGGTTTCTGCATTATCTACTGTCACCACGGAATTCAATCGAACATTTGATATTATTGCATTTAATGCATGTAAAATGATGTCAATAGAGATTCTTTCTGCCGTTGCTCCTTATTGTAATTATGTAGTTGGTTCGGAGATTCCGATGTATGCTTGTGGTTTTGGTTACGATCTTATTTTGAGTCCGTTTCAGACACAAACATTATTGCCGGCTGATTTGTGTCGCTTGATGACCCAAACATTTGAGCAAGAAAATGTGCGTAAGGGCCTTGATCGATATCAATTGAGTGCGGCTTATGCAAATGATGACGTTTCAAATTTAGAAACAAAATGCGGCGAGATTGGAGATTACTTATCAAGTTGTTTAAATCATCAGACGGAGGAAAATCCTGTTATTGATAAGCTTGATAATTCGGCGTGGGCTGCTGTATTAATAAAAGGGATTTATGAGTATGAGCTTCCTGATGCAAAATTATTCTTTTCTAGTTTATGGGGGGAGAATGAGATTGAGACCGGTGATTTAGATGGTGAACAAGATCCCAAGCTTTTGACTAATTTAAAAGACGCATTAGCAGATGCGAACACTCTTATTGACAACCTTGTTTTTTCGAAGGTTGGTGCGGGGATGGATAACGATGCTCAAGGATTGACAATCTATTTTCCGCTTGAGGGCTATCCATTTTTCAGTTCATATAAAACCTTGAATTTTGCTGAGAATAAGTGGTGGTCATTTATTGAGAAATATGCTTCCTTTTATTAAAAAAAGTTTATTCTGAGACGATACTTTTTGTTGCAGAGACGAGTGTTGCGCTGTTGGTATTGAAATAATAGTTTGAAACTTTATTCAATTTTAATTGAGATCCTGTATTGCCTGTAAATGTGCCAGCCATATTGCAGTCAAAGAATCCAATAGATTCTGTGAAATTTTCATCACTGTAAGCCGTTTGGAATGTTAGGCCAATACTTATGTTGCTCGTTTTTATGTAACCGTATTGGTTGCACGTGCTTGCAGCTGCTCCGCCTAAATCTAAATTTTCAACAAGCGTAAGAATTGCAGATGGCAAACTAAATGCAGATTCAATACGTGAATCTTTAATGGTGGTGTAAAGGGTGCCGACAGTTTCGCTTTGACTAAGTGTTCCTTCAATTCGTGAGTTGAGCAAATTTAATGAATGTGTTTGAAACTGAGTTGAACTGTAATTGAGTGTAAAATTATTGCGCACCCAAATATTTTCTAGTGATAAAGTTACTTCTGGATATGAATTATTAATGTTCCATATCAAGTTTCTTTTTGTGCTTGAAGGTGCACGTCCTGAACCAAGAACGACTAACTGTTCACCCTTTAAATTAATAGAATAGCCTGCTGGAATAGTTACATCTTCATTGTAGCAGCCTTGTTTTACGTAAATGGTCCAACTTGATTGGTCATTCAGGATAATCCTGTTGTTGCTGCTAATATAAGAAATAGCCTTTGCAATGGTTGTAAAAATGATGCGATCTTGAGAAACAATAGTATTGGTGTCGAGATTAAGTCGATTTGCGACAGTGGGATCTACATAAATGGTGTTTTTTCCCTCTTGAAATGATGCGTTATCGAGAAATTTTTTGAGGTAATAAGCAGTAATTTTTTGTACTTTATATTGTGCATAAAGGTTCGCAAAGATATTTTTTAATGTTTTGGGGTTTTGATTATTTTCGTTAAGTCGAAGTAAGGAAGCATATGTTGCGTTAATATTATTTGCAGCAACATTATCGTTTAAGGACCTTTTATATTGTTGTTGATTTTGTATAAGTATGCTTGGGGCAAATAAGTTGTTAATTAAGCATATGATAATCAATAATTTATTTTTCATATGACGCTAATCCTTTTTAAATGAATTATTCGCTTGATTCAACAATGGTTGCAGTTGCATTGCTGAGTGAGTAATTTGAGTTATTTACACTATTTTGGTCTAAATAAATAGTCAAGCTTGAACCAGTATCGAGACCGGTAATTGTTCCGTTGATAATACTGTTAATAAAAACATATGGATAAAAAGAACGTGTTCCGCTTACGATTGGCGTTGCACTTCTAAATCCGTCATCACATTTACAATGTAATATACGTCCGTATTCATCTATGCCTAGGAATTTTTTAAATTGGCAAGCGAATGCTTGCACTAATATTGTTAAATCAAAACCAATAGCGTTTGTGCTATAAAGATTAAACGCTTGTTCAAAGATGCAGTTTGTTAATTGAAAATATGTTCTACCTATTTCTTTCGAGTCTCCATGTTTCGCTTCACCTTTAACAATAAGATTTGTTAAATTAATTTCTTTTGTTGTTGCTGTTGTTAGTGCCGTGCTGTTATTTCCAATGAGTAAATTGCCTGTGATGTTAAAGAAACTTGGGTACATAAAGTTTTGAGTATTTGTGTTAATGCATTCAATTGGCAAAAAATTAATGATTTGTGTTGGTGCGCTCTCGTCTTCAAAAACAAGTGTGACATTTTTATTGTTAGAATATGTTCCAACGGTTACGTTGCCAATAAAAACAATATTTAATGCTCTAATTGAAGGTAATACAATATTTTCTTCGTATGTTCCTTCGGCAATAAAAATTGTTGCAATTTGGGTGGCAGCATTAGCTGCATAACTAATATGATTGAGGGCACCTTGAATTGTTTTAAAAATAGTGGTGTCAATTGAAAGAAACGGGGGAAGATCGTCATTTACATAAGCTTGTTTGTCGACCAAAACAGCGAGAGAGTCTGCAATTGGATATTGCGGATAACCGGTCATTCCATAACTCAAAAAGACGGAGCCTAAGCTCTGTTTTGTGCGTTGTTGAGCATTGTTGACGGCACATCCTAATGGTGTCATTGCTAAATTGTTATTTAAGCCTGAAGACAGAGCCTTAATAAAGTCGTTTGTATTTTGATCAAGCAATGCTTGTCGAATGGCACGTTTTGTTTGTTGTTGTAATAGCTGAGTTGTTGAAACGCCATTTAATGAATAATTCATTGAAAAAGTAATAAAGAGTAATAAAAATATCTTAAAATTCAAAGCCAACGTTTCCCCAAATTGACCATTGTGAGAGGGCACTATTTTTGTGGGTGTGTTCATATGATCCCCAAATTTCCACTTTTATTTTTTTTATTTCATCATTGGCAAAGTTTCGTGTGAAGCCACCAAATATTTTATTGTTTATCGATGTTGGTTGTCTTCCTGAATCAATATTTATATTTCCAATGGAAACGAAACTGCTATCTTGCGTAACTGATCGTGGAGGAACATTTATAGTAGCTGTACTTGCTGTTGTACCGTCTGCACTTGTTTCATTGGTATTGAAAATGCCATAACAGGAAAGATTTTTACATGATGTAATAAATTCGCTTGCACGTATCCACAAATTATAACCTAGAGTAAACGAATATTTTTCTTTTGCTATTCTGATACCCGTGGTAAATTCTCCACGATGACGCGGCGTGATATTTGCTTGTGGCGTCAATATGTTTATACCGTCAAGAGGTGTTGTAGTATCATTTTGATTAACTAATAATAAATAACGAGACCAGTATCCATTGTTGCAGAGATCGAAGGACCGATATTCTTTAGCTCTCAAGCGGTAAATGTAGTCTAAGATAGTAAACCATTCAAGAGTTACATGAGAAAAAACTTTTTGAAGATTGGTGAACATACCTGCGCCAAGGCCAAAATGTCTTGATCCTACAATTGGCTCAAAAAGGTATGTTGCGCAGGGTTCAGGATTATCCTGTTTTTTTCCTGTTGGAATAATACCTTTGGCATAGATGCTCCAAAGAATTGGTTGTTCATTTTTTATTTTATAGCCCAGATTGATTCCAATATCGTCAATGTTTGTTTTTGTAATGCATGTGGTACAAAATTTGCCGTGACACCATGAGGATTGGTTGAGGGCACTCGCAAAAGTTTTAATACATGTATCGATGCCTAATGCTCCTGCTCTACATTCGTGCATATTAAGGAAATGTTTCACGTGTACAATTGGAAGTGCGATTGTTGCAAAAATGTGATTGTTAAAATTGTATCCACCAAATAATAAAAGGCCGACAGTAGATCGTTGAGGGCTCAGTGAGAATGTTGTATCAATTGATTGGCCAACAGGAGCTTCGAGCCCAAACCATTCGGGAGCGACATTGCTATTTTCGTCTCCGATGGTCATACATTGAGATCCAAATAAAAAGTAAGCAGCAGTTTTATCTTTTTGGGTGCTTTTGATGTAGAGAGGGGAAATGTTAATAAAAGAATCGTGGTCAGAATAATTCTGGTCAGAATAATTCTGGTCAGAATAATTCTGTTTATTGGGGAGGTTGAGTGGAAAAAGTGTGTACGTATTATCTTCGAGGATTGTTCTTGGTGCAAGGAAAGATTTACTACGATAAGTACTAATACCAAAACACCCTTGGTATAATAAAAAGAGTAAGGTTAATTTTTTTATCATAATATCACTTTATTTAGTGGTTACCACATATTTCAAATTAGTTTGCGGATTTGTTTTTTGCAAGTTTTTTCTTTTGTTAATTTCTTTACAAGAGCAGATTCATTGAGATTTTTCCTTTCGTGGAAACTTCCGAATTAATTCGGAAGAGGAAAGGGTGAAATTAAAAGTGCACATCGGCACATAGTTCAAGACAGACTCAAAAGATCTGGTGCTTGGTGGAAGAAAAATAATGCCGAATCGATGATTAGTTTAAAGATCAATCGTGCTAATAATGATTGGGAGACCTACTGGAATAAGATGCGCTTTCACAACCAACACTTTTAATTACACACGGTTGTGAAAATAAACACATCAAGTAAAATATACACAATAAGTATAGGAGCTTGTGTGAAAAAAGAAACCGGCATAAACAGCCCTCGCCTGAACAGCCCTCGCCTGAACAAAATTATTATGAACAAAACTTTATGGTCGTGGCTAACACCCATCGGACTTGCAGTCATAACATTCATGACATATTTACCATCACTGCATTACGCATTCCAATTTGATGATGACCCAAGCATTTTATCTTTTTACAATATTCGTCATAAAACGTTTTCAGATTTATTTTTCACATCTGCTCGATGGGTAAGTTGTTGGCTTAATACGATACATTACAAACTTGGCCAATTTGAACCACTGGCGTACAGACGTACAAATGTTGTTTTTCACTGTCTTACCGGTATTCTTGTTTATATTTTTATTATATTACTGCTCAAACTTCGGCCTAAAAAATCCTTTTTACACACATATTCTTCGTGGATAGCAGGAATCACAAGTGCACTTTTCCTTCTCCATCCCGTACAAACACAGACTGTTTCATATGTCATTCAAGGACAACTTGAAGGTCTCTCGGCATTTTTCTGCCTTGCAATTCTCATATGCTTCACCATATTCGCTACAACGAAAAACTTTCTAAATAAATTGTTGTTAACACTAACCATCCCTCTTCTCTGCTTGATCGCTTGTGGCACAAAAGAAATCACGATAGTATTGCCATTCTTAACATTACTTATTGATTGGTTTTTCATCGCTCAAGGTAATTGGCAATCATTAAAAAAACGTTTATGGATGCATGCACTAATTGCTATCACTATCTGGGGCTGTTATTTGTGGCTTCTAGGCAAAAACTTTTTCATCGCTGTTCTTGGGTTACGCATAGAACACAACGCAACACCCGGCAACATTATTACTGAATTCGCGAACCAGAAAATTACTCCGTGGCCATTTTTCATTTCACAGTTCAAGGTTGTATTACATTATCTCTTTATGTTCCTATGGCCATTTAGTATCTGCGTTGATTATGACTGGAAATTATGCACAAACATCGCATGCTCCGACTGCTTATTACCACTTTTCATGCTCATTTCTATTATGGCAACCGTACTTTGGTCACTCATAAAAAACAAAACAAATCTTTATGCCTTCGGAATTCTATGGTTTTTTATATGCATGGCCCCACGCTCAACCATTATGCCTTCAACAGAATTACTTGCAGATTATAAAACATATCTGGCATCAATCGGATGGCTTTTTTTCTTAAGCCTGCTCTTATTTACAGTTTATCGTTGGCTTTCAAACAACTACTCTTGGTGCAAAAACAAAATTACCATCGCCATCTTCTGCGCAAGTGGTATCACACTACTCAGTTTCTTAACCTATCAACGAAATTTAATTTGGAAGTCCGGGATTGCTTTCTGGCACGACATTGTACAAAAATCTCCAAACAAGGCCCGTGGCTACAATAATTACGGTGTTAACCTTCTACGCAAGGATGATGTAAAAAATGCTGTCTGGTGCTTTAAACATGCAATACAACTCGAACCAATGACATACGCGGACGCATACAACAATTTATCTGCAGCCTATGCAGTTCAACAAAAATTAGATATGGCAATTAAGGCATTACGCGCAAGTTTAAAAATCAATCCGTATCAACCAAAATCGTACAATAACCTAGGATTTTATTTATTACAAAAATCAGAATATGTCTGGGCAGAAAAATCATTTAGACAAGCAATATCATTCATTCCACACTACGGAAAGGCATATCATAATCTAGGAAAAACTTACGCAGCTCAAAATAAACTTGAAGAAGCATGGGACTGCTTCAAAAAAGCATGTACACAAGCTGATGGCGACACGGATCCAGAAATGGTAAACACCTATGCCAAAATAAGTATGGAACTGCGACATTATCCTGATGCTATTAACGGCTACAAAATGCTTACCAATCTTAAGCAAAACGATCTTGATATTATCACGCAACTCGCAAATGCTTACTTATTAGCAAAAGATTATGATCAAGCAATTCAAATCTACCAGTCAGTAATCGATAAAGATCCACGCAATGCAAAAGCGCTAGGGAATCTTGTAGAAGCATATGTAATGAATAAACAACCAGAACGCGGACTACAACTAATCGAACAACTCGAGAAACAATTAATAAATCCACCAGGCCTTGCGATACAAAAAGCACGAGCATTACATGCAACAGGAAAAAGTCTAAAAGCTCAACTTATTTTATATGACTACATCAATCGCGTGACAAACGCACAATTACGCGCATTGGCAAATCAAGTGCTGAAGGAAATAGAAAAATAATAACCCTTCGACTCCCGCTCCCAGCCGTCGCCAAGGCTATGGCGGGCGGGGCAGGGTGAACGAAACAAATAAAAATTCCGCTTCTGGAGTTCTTTTTCCCATCATCCTGAACCCCTTTTCCAGTCATCCTGAGCCCCTTTCCCAATCATACTGAGCCCCTTTTTCAATCATACTGAGCCCCTTTTTCAGTCATCCTGAACCCCTTTTCCAATCATACTGAACCCCTTTTCCAGTCATCCTGAGCGGGAGTCGAAGGGTCCAAGTCAGGACGAACAAATAATTTAATGGTATATTGAAAAAAATATAACTCTCTTCACTTATGAAAAATTAGAGTGTCATGGAAAAAAAATATAATTATCAGATAGAAGAAAAAGAAATTAAAAACTTGTGGGAACAAGAAAAAACCTACGCGTTTAATCCTGAAAACAAGAAAGTTTTCAGCATCGACACACCACCTCCCACAATTTCAGGCAAATTGCATGTAGGACATATCTTTTCATATACACACACAGACATCGCAGCACGCTTCAATCGAATGAAAGGCTATGAAGTCTTATATCCATTTGGATTTGATGATAACGGCCTTCCTACTGAGCGTTACGTTGAAAAAAAACGCAAAGTGAGTCCATTTGGTGTGGGTCGTTCTGAATTTATTAAAATTTGTTTAGAAGAAACACAGGAAGCTGAAAAACAATTCCAAGACCTATGGCAAACTGTCGGACTGTCCGTTGACTGGAAACTTTGGTACTCCACCATTTCAAAAAATGTACGCAAAATATCGCAAGAATCATTTATCCGCCTTTATAAAAAAGGTTATGTATACCGAAAAAATGAACCTGCGCTCTATTGTACAAAATGTCGCACGTCTGTTGCACAAGCAGAACTTGATGATCGCGAAGTTGAAACAACCTTTAACGATCTCGCATTCCTTACAAACGATGGAACCGCAATAACAATTGGCACCACACGGCCGGAATTACTACCATCATGCGTCGCACTATTTTATCATCCAAATGACGCACGTTATAAAAATTTAAAAGGTCAAAAAGCTCACGTACCACTATATGACTACGAAGTACCAATCCTAGCTGATGAAAAGGTTGATCCAGAAAAAGGTACCGGCCTAGTCATGTGCTGCACTTTCGGCGATAAAACAGATATTCAATGGTACAAGGAGTATAAGCTTCCATATCGCGAATCAATTGGTCGTGATGGCAAATGGACAAAAATAACAGGCGAACTTGAAGGACTCAAATTTGCCGATGCACGTAAAAAAATTATTGAACTACTCAAAGAAAATGGCACACTTGTAAATCAAAAAAATATTAAGCACCCGGTAAACGTTCATGAACGCTGCAAACATGCGATTGAATATATCATTTTGCCACAATGGTTCTTAAATATTCTTGATCATAAGCAGGATTTTCTTGAAGCAGCAGAAAAGATTGATTGGTTTCCTAAATATATGAAATCACGCTACATCAACTGGGTCGAAAATCTTGGTTGGGATTGGTGTTTATCAAGACAACGTTTCTTTGGTATCCCCTTTCCAGTTTGGTACTGCGCGGACTGCGATGAGGTCTTGTTACCACAAAGTGACACGCTGCCGGTAGATCCACAAGAAACTGCTTATCCTGAAGAATGTCCAAAATGCAAAAGTAAAAATATTGTACCAGATACTGACGTCATGGATACCTGGAATACCTCATCACTCACACCGTACATCAGTTATTCGTTACTTAATCCAAATAAAAATCCTTTTGATCAAGACAATATTAAAACATTTTTACCAATGTCCATGCGACCACAGGCACACGACATTATTCGTACATGGGCATTTTATACAATCGTAAAAGCATGGATGCATAATAAAACACTTCCATGGAACTCAATTGTTATTTCAGGTCATGTTTTAAGCCCAGGCGCAGACAAAATTTCTAAGTCACAAAAACATTCAATTCCTTCACCAGAAAAATTAATTGAACAATGGTCTTCCGACGCTATTCGTTTCTGGACCGCATCAGCAACGCTTGGTACCGATGTTGCATTTTCGGAAAGTCAGTTAAAAATTGGACACCGACTTGTCACTAAACTCTGGAATGCATTTAGATTCATGCACCCACATCTTGAAAACTACAAACCTACAGAACAACCAACCAATCTTGGAAATGCGAATGAATGGATTCTGCACAAGGCATCAGAAACATTTGCCAACTATGAAAAAGAACTAAACAAAAATGAATTTAGCTTGGCATTAAATCATGTTGAAACATTTTTCTGGAATAATTTCTGCGATAATTATCTTGAACTAATTAAAAAATTACTCTTTAATCCAAGCGAATATACAAACAAAGAAGTTGAAGCTACAAAATGGACTTTGTATAATGTAGGCTTACACATTATTCAGCTATATGCACCGTACCTACCATTTATTACTGAGAAAATTTATCAACTTTTCTATCGCAAAAACATTGGCATTTCATCTATTCATTGCACAAAATTTGCAGATATCCAACAATCCTTATCTTTTGATCAATCAGCTACAGAAATAGATTCACTTCTTACAATCGTTTCACTAGTAAGAAAAACAAAAACAAACAATCAACTATCTCTCGGAACACAGCTACAGGAATTATCTATCTATACAGATAATGAAAAACTCAAAAGTATTCTTGAAGAACATGCTTCGGTTCTCAAGGGTATTACACGAGCAGATGAAATTGTTTTAATTGATCAGGACAATGGAACAAAAATTGAGCAAAATGACGAAAAATACAAAATGTATATACGTGTAACGTGATAACGATAAAAAATACACAGCGAGCTATTCCCATCAATGTTAATCAACTCAAAAAAAATATACAAAAACTACTGAAAATTACAGGATATGAAGATTTTGATATTGGCTTGTGGATAACAACAGACAAAACAATTCGCACATACAATAAAAAATATCGCCACAAGGATAAAGCCACAACGATATTATCATTTCCATTTCACGATAACCTTAAAGCTGGCAACCGCATTCACGCAAAAACAGATGATGATAAAAATCTTGGCGATATGATTATTTCCGCCCAATCAGTCGTAAAGAATGCACCTCTCTGGAGCCAAACATTTAATCAACGACTACAGGGCCTGATCGTTCACGGATTTTGCCACTTACTCGGATATACCCATACATCTGAGGCAGAAGAAACCAAAATGCTCAAAAAAGAGAACGAATTAATTAAAAATGTATTATAACGTTAGCTTTTTTAAAAGATCAACCATGGCTTCATAGTAAGCGGGAATTTTTTCTAATATGCTTAAGGAAATCTCTTCACGATAAACATGCGATGTAAGATTTCTAGAGTTAAGAGCTTGTACTAACGTTTTAAATTCATCAGTTGTAATAATACTATTTGTAACAGCTTCCTTCAGAATACCCTTAGGAGAAGAAAGATGAAGATCTATTTTTTCATGTTCCGTCAGGTATAATTTGATAAATTTCCAAAAATTATCAATGGTATATTCAAATCTTTTGATAACCGAATCTTGTAAAGATTTCTCATACTCAGGAATAGCATTTTCCCTTAAAAGCTCTAAGCTTTCCCTGACCATCTCTAAGCAACGAAATATCGTATTTTTTTTACGTTTTAGTTCTTCCATATAACTCTATCTTTTAATATTTGGTTTCGCATATCTTCTGACACTGAGGTAATATCCACAATGTCAAACTTGTAAAGTATATTTGAAGCATCTAATATATCTTTGATCTCAGCAATTCTATTGTAGTCAATTTCTCCCTTTTCCTCTAAGGCTATATCGATATCAGACCAACTTCGTGGAGTGCCCCTGGCAAATGAGCCGTATAAATAAATTTTAGCTTCTGGCAAAATAGCACTAATCAATCCTATTATTTTTTCTTTATCAGTTGCTTCTATTTGTTTCCTTTCCACAAAACCCCTCCGGATTTATAAATCCTTATTTATTTTGAATCAACTTTTATAATTTTATCAAATACTGTTTATCAAATATAGTTATTATGTTTTTGTTCTGAAAAAAGAACAAGAATTATATTAATCATATAAGCGAGTTATTGGTTTGAGCCGAAGGTGCAACCTTAAGGCGAATAGCCAATATGATGAGCGATAAGGGATCCAAGGGCTTGTCCTTGGTGCACTTTATCAAAGGTTTGTGCAAACAAATCTTTGCGCCTCACCCGCGGAGGGTGGAAAAGTATTTTATTTTGTCGCCTCACCCGCGGAGGGTGGAAGAAACAAGCATCCTGCTTGACCGGGTTTAAAAATGAATCATATAAGCTCAACAGAAGTCTGAGCCGAAGGCAGTATTGCCTGAAGGCGAATGATGTACGTTTTGAGCGCTGACAATCCAACTGCAAGTTGGTGCACTTTATCAAAGGTTTGTGCAAACAAATCTTTGCGCCTCACCCGCGGAGGGTGGAAAAGTATTTTATTTTGTCGTCTCACCCGCGGAGGGTGGAAAAGTAATTTGTATATTTTAATTTTACGATGAATTATCGGACTCGCGTTTACCAATAAAAAACCCTCTCTCTTTCGAAAGGGCTTTTTTATTCTTATACGAAAAATTTCAATTGCTAATATTCATGGCTTCTACCATCAGCTCGGCTATAAGTATATATCTGAAGCCACCTGAAAGCAAAAACGATTAAAAAAAAGTAATCGCTTCTTCAGGTTATCACCTAGACACTTGTTTAAACAGTACTAAATATGCTATCTTAAAGAAAAAAAGGGGTTTAAAATGAAAAAATTACTATTAATACTCGCAATATCGGGTATCTTCATATCGTCATACGGCGGCACAGGTAAGGCATGGATTCTTGCTGGCACAAGCGACTCTAAGAACGTCTCTAAGAACGTCTCTACGGCTGATTGCGATGCTACCACATGTACAGGTGTTTGTATTCCTGCACAAACTAAAAACGCCTCATCTCCAAATAAAGTATGTGCTAAAAAAACAGGCATTGTATGTAAAGTGTCAAAAACAGGTAAGGAGATCTGTTACAACGGTTTTACCTATAAAGTTATAGATTAAAAAAAATAATCACTGAGGCCAGGATCAACCTGGCCCTGACTGTTTCGTCGTGAAAAAAATTACTTTCATATAACCTTCTAGTACAAGCGTTTTTCCACAAAATATGTCGCACGCTTTTGACAAAGAAACAAAAGGACACTAGAGTAACCACAAATAATTTTGTAGGAAAAAAATGAAAAAACTAGCTATAATATTTCTCGTCTCACAATGTTTATGCACAAAA
>Ga0075124_10000318_pt1 | contig 22495 bp, 18 predicted proteins | sample AntAceMetag02UKS_FD_69809 | JGI IMG/M metagenome (GOLD analysis project Ga0075124, IMG submission 69809) | Saline lake microbial communities from Ace Lake, Antarctica - Antarctic Ace Lake Metagenome 02UKS | ecosystem: Environmental > Aquatic > Non-marine Saline and Alkaline > Saline | place... | reverse complement strand
TATCACATGATGCACCGCCTGGGGAGGGGCACGGCTCGCGTCCTTGCCCAATGGACCTTCGAAACCGCGAAAAAACTGGGGATGGAGCTCGATTTCGAGACACTGGCCGAACAGGTGCGCAACGATTTCGCCGACCCCGCCGGTGAAAAGCTGCTCACGAAGATGGACGCCGCCGGTATTGATGTTACCGTTTTCTGCGCCGTGGATAACGCGGCCGTCAAGGGCAGTACCCTGGAGGTAGCGAATACCGTTAACGAACAGACGGGGGCGATCGCCAGGCGCCACCCTGATCGATTCATCGGCCTGGCCGGGGTCGATCCAAGGCGCCCTGAGGCTGAGGATCTCCTGCGCCGCTGTCTCGGCGACTACGGTCTGAAGGGACTGAAACTCCACCCCGACCACGGGTACTACCCCGCCTCCCCCGAGGCCTATCGCCTCTACGAGATCGTCCAGGAGGCCGAAGGGATCGTCCTGATCCATACCGGACCCATCATGCCGCCTGGGAAAGGGGGTACCTATGCCCGCCCCCTGCTCTTGGATCCGCTCGCCGCGGACTTTCCCGATCTCACGGTTATCGCCGCTCACATGGGGCAGTACTGGTGGCGTGATTGGGCTGGCCTGGCCTTTGTTCAGCCGCGTCTCTACGGCGATATGGCCGAGTGGCAGACCATGGCGAAGCGGAATTTCCCCCTCTTCTGCAGGGAGCTGAGAGAGGTCATCGACAAGGCCGGGTGCGACAAGATCCTCTTCGGGACCGACGGGCCCATCTTCGATCCCACAATCCCTAACGGGGAATATATCAGGATGATGCAGTCACTCCCCGACCGGGCACCGGAGGGTGTCAGCTTTACAAAAGAGGAAGTCGACGCCATCCTCGGGGGAAATGCCGAGCGAATCCTCAAGGATTTCCTCCCTTGACAGGATGCCCCCTTTTCCATTATGGTGCTCCGGTCAAGATGGCCAGGCGGGTTCTCCAGGTCCCGCTGTTATGTAACGAGGGTTCATATGTTTAAGATCGATCTTCATATTCACAGCGCCCTGGGGGGCGACTCCGATATCAAACCCGATGATCTCGTTGATCGGGCCAGGGCCGTGGGCCTTGATGCCGTCTGCGTCACCGAGCATCACTCCCACGCCCTCAGCGAACCCTTTGACGAAATATCCCGAGAGAGCGGATTCCCCATCTTCAGGGGAATGGAGTACCGGGCGGCGGAAGGCCACCTCCTGATATTCGGTGTCAGGGTCGGCCGGAGTGATCTGCTTTCCGGGCTTCCGATGCAGGACGCGATCGACTGGGTGCAGACCAAAGGCGGCGTGGCCATTCCGGCCCACCCTTACCAGAAGGACATGGTCGGCGGATCACTGGGGGACAGGGTTCTGGGCCTTCAGGGACTGCACGCCCTCGAGGTCGCCAATGGCAGTGTCTCCGCGGCAGACAACCGGCTTGCCCTTCAAGCGGCGACGATACTTGGTCTCAAGGGAATCGGGGGGTCCGACGCCCACGGTCTGCTGACGGTGGGACAGGCATATACCCTCTTCCCATCCCCGATCAAAACGGAGAAGGAACTGATCGAGGCGCTCCGCCACGAAACCTACTCGGCACATTTCAGCCACTCGGCCTAACCACCCGCGGGGCCGACCCGCCCATACATGACACAGGGGGTTTTCTCCCCACTATCCGTTCCTATTCCCTTGACCGGAGGAAGTTTTTTTATTAACGTATCTTTACAACCACACGATACAAAGGGGGGAAAGGGATGTCATCGATCTCGTATACATCGGCGCGGGAACTCATCGGTCTTATTACGTCGGGGGAGGTCACGCCCCTGGAGGTGATGGAGGACACGCTGGGACGAATAGAAACGGCAAATCCTTCACTGAACGCGTTTGTTTCAATAGATGCCGACCGGGCGATGGATGAGGCGAAGGCAGCAACAGAATCGCTCGCAGCGGGGAAGGCACCGGGTCCCCTCGCAGGTCTCCCCGTCGGCGTCAAGGACCTGGAGGATGTCGGGGGGATGGTTACCAGCTTCGGCTCCGTTCCCTTCAAGGACAACGTGGCCGCCGAGGATTCGGTACAGGTGGCACGCCTTCGAAAGGCCGGTGCCATCGTAGTGGGAAAGACCAACACACCGGAGTTCGGATCAACGGGATTCTGCAAAAACCGCCTCTTCGGAACCACCCGGAACCCCTGGAATCTCGAACGGACACCGGGGGGGTCCAGCGGCGGATCGGCTGCGGCCGTGGCCTCCGGCATGGTTACCTTGGCAACCGGCTCCGACGGAGGAGGATCCGTTCGCATCCCCGCCTCCTACACGGGATGTTTCGGCATCAAGCCCTCCTACGGGAGGATCCCCATGGGACCCCTCCCGATCCTCAACATGAACCCCATCGTCGCCCCGGGACCCCTGACGCGGACCGTGGAGGATGCGGCTCTCTATCTCGACTGCGTGGCGGGGTATCATCCATCGGCCCCCGATTCGCTCCCCCGCCCGGGAATTTCGTACTTCCATAGTCTGGACAATATTCCCCAGGGCCTGACAATCGCCTTCAGCCCCACCCTGGGGTACGCCACCGTCCAGCATGACATTATGACCCGCGTCGAGGAAGCGGTTCGCTGCTTCGAGGAGATGGGGCATACCGTGGTTCTCCTGGAGGAGGCCATGCCCAACGTGGTCGACGCCTGGTCGAAACTCTTCAGCCTCAACATCTACGGGGCCCTGAATGATAACGTGGAAAAATACGGCAGTCAGATGAGCAGGGCCCTGGTGGCCTCCCTCAAAGGAGCCCGCTCCCTCACGCTCGAGCAGCTCATCGAGGCGCAACGAGTCAGGACCGAACAGAACCGCGTTCTCTGGAACCTCTTTGAACGCTTCGATCTTCTCCTCACACCGACGATGCCCACGGAGGCCTTTGCCGCCGATGGACCGCCACCAAACGAGATCGACGGCCGCCCCATCTCCATTCTGGACGTGGTTGCCTTTACCTATCCCTTTAACCTCTCGGGGCACCCGGCCGCATCCGTGCCGGCCGGCCTCACAGAGAGCGGAATGCCGGCAGGGCTCCAGATCGTCGGACCGCGCCACCGGGATGATCTGGTGCTTCAGGCCTCGCGAGCCTACGAGCAGGCACGCCCCTGGAACGAGAACTGGCCTATTGTCCGATAGCTATCCGGGCTTATACCTTGCCACGCCGCTGGGCCGCCCATGCCGGCGTCTGATGGTCAATTCAACCGCCAGCCCCCTCCCTGCAGGCTGGGCAGGGACACAATTGGCCGGCACGACCTCTCTGTCAAAGGGCTTTCAGTCCTTTCAAAATGCCCTTGAGAGGGCTGAAAACTGACCTCAGCAAACCAATGTCTATTTTGGAAAAAACAACATCTGGCTTGACATTAAAAGGGTTTTCTTTTACGGTCTTGGGGAGAACAGGTGGCGCGCTTCTGGTACAATGTCTCACATCAAAGATCTCCTTACCCTCTGGGGCATGATCACACTGTTTCTCAAACATACCCTTTTCCATTCTGAGTCAAGCTCTGTTGTCTACGGCAATTGACCTCCTTTCTCGGTATTCGTTGTTTTTTAGTTTTGCTTTTCTTTCATCAACGATTTACTTCCGAGCAATCCCTGGTGGTATTGCTCGGAAGCTACATAGCCTTTTTTCTACTTCCAAGGCACCCAGATGCTCGCTTATCGCGGTTTTGTGCATATCTATTTCACAATGGACAGGAGGAAGAATTTATGGAAGCACGACCCTGGCATCGCCATTACGACTACAATGTCCCCACTACAATCCGTTACCCCAAATTGCCTGCCCATATCATGCTTCAACTCCCCGCGGGCTCGCTTCCGGACAAGCCGGCTCTGAATTTTTACGGCTCTGAGATCACCTTCTGGGAACTGCGTCTGCAGTCCTTGCGCATGGCCAATGCCCTTGGAAGATTAGGGGTGAAAAAGGGAGAGAGGGTAGGTCTTCATCTGCCTAACTGTCCCCAGTTCGTTATTGCCTACTTTGCTATCCTGTCTCTGGGAGCAATCGTGGTAAACCTGAACCCGTTAAATACAGCTGACGAACTCAGGTCCATGTTTGAAACCACAGGGCTGACGACCCTTATCACTTTTGACGGTGTGTTACCGGCAATCCGGACCGTTTCTCACGAGATGGAGATACCGAGGATCGTAGTCACGAAGATAACCGATTACCTGGACGGGATGGGTGTGAGTACGTCTCACGACCTGGAGCTGGAGGAAGGGTGGCATCATTTTTCGGCAATCCTCGATGAATGTTCCGACACAAGGCTCCCTAAGATCGATATCGCTCCGGATGATCCCGCCATGATCCAGTTTACCGGAGGAACTACAGGAATTCCCAAGGGGGCGGTGCTTACCCACGCCAATATCATAGCCGCGACCATGGCGTGTTCACTTTGGGGAAATTCCACCAGCACCTTTACCAGTCCGGAGAGCCGTTCGGTTCTGGCAGTTTTGCCCCTCTCCCATGTGTATGGGAACATCGTGGTGATGAACTGGGCCATGTTCAACTGTGCCACACAGATCCTGGTCCCCCGCCTTGATATCGATGAACTGATGGGGCTTCTGGCCAATTTTGAGCAGATTACCTTCTTTCCTGCTGTACCCACATTGATCACCGCCCTTGTCAATCACCCCAAGGCCACGGAGTTGAATCTGGCAAAGAAGCTCGGGATGTTGAACTCCGGTGGCGCACCCATGCCCGTGGAGCTTATCGAGCAGATTCAGGATATGGGGATATTCTTCAACGAGGGATACGGGCTGAGCGAATCTACGTCTTTAGGGATTTCAAACCCCACGCTGGGCCTCAAGAAGGTGGGAAGCATCGGGGTACCTGTCACTGACAATGATGTGCGCCTGGTTGATATTGAAAATGGTGTGGAAGATGTCCCACAGGGTGAGCCGGGGCAGATCATAATGAAAAGTCCTTTTATCATGAAGGGCTACTGGGATAATCCTGAGGAAACAGCAAATCAGCTTCGCGATGGATGGCTCTACACCGGTGATATAGGCCAGGTAGACGAGGACGGGTATTTTTTTATTGTAGACCGGAAAAAGGACATGATTATCGCGAGTGGCTATAACATCTATCCCCGGGAGATCGATGAGGTCCTCTACCAGCACCCGAAGATACTGGAAGCAGTCGCCGTCGGGATACCCCACGATTACAGGGGGGAAACGGTCAAGGCATTCGTCGTTTTGAAGGAAGGGGAAAGAGTAACTGAAAAGGAGATCCTCGACTTTTGCAGAGAAAAGCTCGCCGCGTACAAGACCCCGAAGAGTGTGGAGTTCATGGATGAACTTCCCAAGTCTGCAGTGGGCAAGGTTCTTCGCAAGGTATTACGGGATGAAGAGGTAAAAAACAAAAAAGTGTAGGGGCTTAGCCCTTTGATAATTCATGCTGTCAGTTTGAAGGTGGAGTTTTTCATCTAAATTTCGGCAAGCAGGGTTTTTGCGTCAGCAGCGATTCTCCCCGATCAGGACAACGGCCCCCACCATAACCAAGCCAGCGAACGGCTGTTGTGACACCTCATATCCGGCGAATCTTCAGCGGCACGACATACGCGCAAGCGTCCTCCGAAATGATCGACCGATAATTTATAGAAAGCAGACCCTTGTTCTGAACGTGATGAGAGAAGCCCGCCCCGAAGGGCAGGCTTCTCATCGCTATGCCATGGGCACAACGCCGTCGTCACCGGGGCTCACACAACCTTATTCCCCCCGCGGATCTTTCCCCGCACATCGTTTACTCTTCGGGTCGATTCCGGGAAGTACGGCAGAGGCCGGAACATTATACGTTGGACCCGCGTTGCAGCATTCGTCATACCAGTAGTAAGGCGGAATATTGAACGACACCTGCTGCTCCTCGGGCGGCACAAACTCGGCAATCCTGAATCCCTGAATTGCCCTGTGATCACAGGCCCGCATCTTATACATCCTTCCGGAAACCGATCGAAAGACATCTCCCTCCCAGATGGGAATAATTTTCTCGGGATCGGTGCTCCCGGCTCTCTCCAAAACACTCAAGAACCAGTAAAGCCCTGCTTGCCACTGACCGAGAGTACCCCCAGGATGTCTAAAAAGGGGCGTATTGTAAGGGGCCGATGCCTTTGTCCATTTCTTCCAGTTATCGTTCCACGCTTTGTAATACTTTACATAATTGGAGGTTATAAACGCGGGACCACCCCCAAGGTCAGAATGCTTGATATTGATCAGGTTCTTTGTCCCTTCTATTCCCATAACGGTCAGCGAATTCGGCTCGTCAACAAACAGATTGCAAATGGGGATATTGAGACCCATAGCCCGCGCCTGTTTCAGGAGATTACCACCATCGGGCAGCCAATCGCCCGTCCAGATGGCCTCGGCTCCAGATGCCTTGACCTTCGTCAGGTAAGGGGCAAAATCCGTTTCAAACAATCTGTGGTAGTCTTCACCTACTAACTCCGCCTCAGGATAGTACTCCTTAAGCCCCTTTTTAAATCCCTCCGCCATGCCATGACCGAAAGAGTAATCCTGGCAGATAATATAAAACTTTTTCTCCTTCTTCCGGATCTTCCCAAGGTAATAGGCCATGCCACGACCAATCATCCCGGTGGTAGCTTCAGGCTGAAAGGCATAACGGGTGAAGTTTTCGGCATCCATAAGGACAGGGGCCAAGGCGCCTACATTGATGGATATGACCTTGTGCTTTTCTGCCATAGAGTTCTGGATCTTCATCATGTTGCTTCCACTTGTCCCGATAAGGGCAACAACCTTATCCTTGAGGATCGCTTTTTCTACCGCAGTTCGACAGCGATCCGGTTTGGACATGGTATCCACCTTGTACAGGGCTATTTTCTTCCTTTTGCCGTCCACCAGAATTCCACCCCGGCGGTTAATATCGTAGGCGGGAAATGTCATGCAACCCCATCCGAGATCACCATTGAGCGCCCCAGGGCCTGAGTGAGGCCACACAACACCAATCTTGATGGTATCTCCCTTGGGGTTCTCCCATTTGGAAGGATCGAAACCGCTCATGTCTGCCATCTTGTCGGAATCAAAGACGATATTCGGCTTACCAAAGATCGCCTTTTCTTCAGGCGTGAGGATCATCTTATCCATATATCGATCCCAGAACGCCTGGATATGTGGATCCGACAACTTGCTATCAAACAACTTTGCAGCCGTACACGGGCCGCTCATAAACAGCAACACGATTGATACCAATACTCCCACTATCAAAATGCGTTTACCCAAAATCTTCATAGCTACTCCCTCCCTTTTTTTATGTATTTCCATTAAAAGATGACCACACGACGAGACGGATACTCACAATCTTTCCGTTTCCAGTGTCCATCCCACTTCCCCTTTTCCCACTGAATCTTCCGGACCTTAGGGAACTACCCTCCTTATGCTTCAAGATATTTTCCAAGAATCTCCTGGTTACTGTTAAGTTCCTCGATGGTACCACCGTAGCCAATATGAGCCTTACCCATCAGATAGACCCGCTGGGCTAGTGATAAGGCTATTTTCAGGTTGTGCTCCACCAGCAGAATAGCTACCCCTGCCTTGTGTATTTCCGCCAGGATGTCCCTCACCTCTTCCTTCATCTTGGGCGCCAGACCCTCCGTCGGTTCATCCACCAGCAGGAGGTGGGGGTTACCCATAAGCGAGCGTCCGATGGACAGCATCTGTTGCTCTCCTCCTGATAATAAGCGACCCTGTGAAGCGTGCCGTTTTTCAAGCATGGGGAAATGGCTGTATATCCTTTCGACGGTCCAGACATTGGGATTCTCCGGATCCTCAAACCTTTTATTCTTAACTCCCAGCATGAGATTGTCGAACACCGACAACTCGGGAAAAACCCTCCGCTCTTCGGGAACATAGCTGATTCCCTCTCTGGCTATCTTGTAGGGAGGGAAACTTGCGATATTCTTTCCCTTAAAGAGAACCGATCCTGACCGTGGGCTCACCAGCCCCATGATCGTCTTGAGAGCAGTGCTTTTACCCATCCCGTTACGTCCCATCAAGGCAACGAGCTCGCCCTCGGCGACATTGAGGGTGACATTCTGTAATACATGGCTTGCGCCATAAAAGGTATTCACCTTGTCTACTTCTAGCAGCATGTAATTTACCCTTTCCTCTCAGCTTTGATTAAACGAGAAGGCTTCACAATTCCCTACATCCGGAGTGGAACACCGCGGCATGAAGCCTTTCAAAAAAGACGGCTGCCACATCCAAAATCCCCATAACCTCAAGCAACGTGCAAATCCCCTAAATATGCATCCTTGACATCCTGGTTCTCGCGAATATCCTCAGGCAAACCTGTCGCCAGGATTTCCCCGTAGTGTAAAACCGTAATCCGATCAGCAATGGAAAATACAACATCCATGTCATGTTCGATAATCACCGTTGTCTTTCCCTCGGTGAGTTTCCTCACCAACTCGACAGCAGTTTTCGTCTCCTCCTGAGACATACCGGCAGTGAATTCATCCAGCAACACAAGATCCGGGTCCGCGCCGAAAGCCATGGTTATATCCAGCGCCCTCGACTTGCCATAGGAAAGATTACAAGCCAATACATCTCGTTCATTGCTCAAGTTGACTTTCTCCAGCAGATCTTCCGTCTCGCGAGTGATCTCTTTCATTTTGTCCACGTATCTGAACAAATTATACCAAATCCCATACTTCGCCATGACAGCAAGCCGAAGATTCTGGAAAGCCGTCATATTTTGAAAGGTACTCGTAATCTGGAAGGATCGTCCCATTTTCATGCGGGACAAGTGGTGCGGTGTCATACCGGTGACATCCTTCCCCTTGAAAAACACGCTCCCCCCGCTCGGCCGATACGTACCGGTTATCGTATTGAAAAGGGTTGTCTTTCCCGCACCGTTGGGGCCGATTATCACATGGCGTTCACCCTCCGCCACCTCCAGGTTTATATGGAAAAGAACTTTCAAGCCACTGAAATCGTGATACAAATCTTTGGTTTCCAGGATATTCATGCTGTCTTCTCCTCTTCCACGCTGCCGGCCCGCCACGCAGCCCACCGCACGCGCAATACCGGGACAAGGCCCATAAGACCCATGGGAGTAAACAAAACCGCGAGTACGAGGATTGCCCCTATCACCAATTCTATCCTATCCGTATATTCGGACACGACCTCCTCCAACAAAAAGAATATTCCGGTCCCCAGGATGGGGCCAAAAAAGCTTCCTATCCCACCCAAGATGCTCGCAGTGATCGGTGTAAAAGATACCATTATACCAAACTGGCCGTCCGCGGATACCAAATTGGAATAAATCGCATAGAACGATCCCGCCACACCTGCAAAAGCCGCCGATAGCACATAGACCAGGCCTCTCGACAGAATTGTTTGGTATCCCAGGTAGTTGGTCCGTTTTAGATTATCCCGAATTCCCTGCTGAACCTGGCCAAAGGGCGTCTTCGTAAAAAACCACATCAGCCACAGGCTGCCCCCCAGGAAAATCAGCGCCAAGTAGTAGAAATTCAACGATCCCGGCACCATACTGATCGATAAGGGGCCAAAGATTTCCACCCCCGGTGTCGGAAAGTTCCCGATCCCATCTTCTCCACCGGTGATACCCCTCAATTTCAATGCCAGCGTGTACATGAACATACCTAAGGCCAGATGAACCATGGCAAAGGCCGACCCGCGCACTCGAGCTGCGACGGGAGAAACCACCAGGGCCAACAATACTGATGCGAGAACACCGATCCCTATAGCGGGTAAGAGGGATATCCCTTCGATATGCTTCAGGGCCAACACGGTCCCGTATCCGCCAAAACCGAAAAATATCGCATGGCCGAAACTCATCAGCCCCGTGTAGCCTAACAGCATGTTCAGAGAAACCGCATATACGGCGAAGATGATCATGGTAATAAACAGGCCTGTGTAATAAGGACCGAGCATCTTCGGCAACGCAACGCAGACGAGAGCGAACAGAAACCACAATATAATTTTAATCGTTGTCTTAGTCATCATGATCTTCTATCACCCCGAATAGTCCCTGCGGCCGTATGGCAAGAACAATCGCCATGAAGCTCACCATCAGAACCGGCGCTAATTGAGAAACAAATTGAATGCCATAGGAGTGGAGCAGTCCAAAAATAATGGATACAACAAAAGCCCCGAGCAAACTCCCGAATCCTCCTGTAATGACTACTATGAAGGCATCCATCCCCACCTGGTCAGCCAGCCCAGGAAACACCGTAAGCATGGGCGCAACGACCACACCTGCAATACCCGCCAGCCACGTTCCGAAACCGAATACAAGCGTGAATACCACGGGCACATTGATACCCAAGGCATTCACCATATCACTATCCGACACGGCCGCCCGGACAATCTTCCCCACACGTGTTCCGTATAAAACAAACACCATGAGCAGGCCGACCAGGAAGGTGATACCAATTACAAACAATCGATACACAGGGTACTGGATATCCCCTATTGACACAATGCCCTTCAATAATGGTGGAGGTGCAACCGGAAGGTATGTGGTGCCCCAGATCTCCATGACACCTCCCAATATCAGCATCATCACGCCCACTGTCAAAAGCAGGTGGCCCAAGTGCCCCTGGGCGTAGATCCGTCGGAGAATGAACCGCTCCAGTAAAACGCCCAGCATCGCCAAAAGTAACGGAGCCAGAAGAAATGCCAGCCAGTAGCTCCCCGTCAGGGACACAATCTCGTAACAGAAATAAGCTGCGAGCATGAAAAAAGCCCCGTGGGCCAGATTCAAAATACTCATCATGCCGAAGATGATGGTCAATCCCGAGGCAATCAGAAAAAGGATCGCGGCGTAGGCTAAACCATGAAGACCTTGCGCCACATACATTGCGGTTGTTGAATCCATCAGTTCCCCCCTCAGAAATTTTTTGGTTCTTTTGGAATAAGAGTTGAGTTGTTTTTGTTGAATATGAACGTTTTTTAAGCACTGCTAAACAAAACAGCTCCTCGTATACACTAACACGGCACCCGATCCTGCCCCAGCGGGGGCAACGGACTTCTTTGTATTATGCACAACCCTGCGTGGACCTTTCGGACCCTGGCCATATCTCCAGACAGTAATCCGGGGTTTTATGCGACTGGATGAATATATGAGTAAGAGTTGAAGGGAGCCCCCATGATGCAATCCGGGCTTTCGAAATGTAGACTACTTCTCGATCAAGGTAATTCAGCATCGCGGATTCTCACCCCTAGGGGCCTATCTTGGTAAAGGAAACCCTTGCGCTAATGAAACACCACCCCAGCAATCAAACATGTCAAGTGGCATGCCGGACTCGATCTAGCGTCAAAACCAATGACGAATTTACGCTTTAGAATGCACAATCACCCACAAATATCATAAATAGGCTAGCTAATTTTATCCCGACGGTCAAGAAAATAATCGGTTTTTCGTACAGCGGTCGTGACATGTCTTGTCCACAAACCATGTCTTCACGGTGCAATCAGGCACCAGTGTTCCCTCAAGCTGCACTGTGGTTCAGAGCACATTGACGGTATTTCGGCATTTACCGAGACATTATCATGCCAGGCTACATCTTGCCCCGCTGTTGGGCCCGTTTGACGACACTATCGATGGTTAGTTCGGTCGCCACCTCTCTGCCCATAGATATCGTGGGGGCAAACTGTCTAACAAAGTCGATTTCCCTGTCAGTTGGCCGCTCTGTCTCCGATAATTCGGGAGAGACCTTCAGGTCCCAGGGAACATCGTTTCTGACATCATCCACCGTTATCCCAGGGTGGATCTGTGCTAGGTACAGTTCCTTCGTTTCAGCATCAAACCTGAAAACACCCTTGGTAGTGAGCAACATCGACGGCCCCGAATCTTGGGGGAATAGACCCGAATCGTTACGACTGTTACCGCCCGTAAGGTGACCCGGAGAGGTCAGGTAATCCAGTTTCTCCACGAACTCACCGCCAAGCATGGTGAGGACCGTGTGCCCCGCATAGGATATGAAGTCGGCGGCCCCCCCCGATCCAGGGAGCCTAAGCGTGGGGTTGTAGTAATCACCGATGCAGGTGGTGTTCAGGTTGCCGTACTTGTCGATCTGACCGACGCCCAGAAAGCAAACATCGACAAAACCGCGGTAGGTCATGGTAAAGGCCGAGAAGAGATCCGTGGCACAGGAAAACCCCCGGCACGAATGCGCGTCGGCTATGTGGTTGAGGGAAACCAGGGGCTCGAAATCGATGATCCCCGACTCCATCATCAAACTCGCGTGGGGGGCGTAGAGGGCCTTGGCCAGGGCGCCCGCCGCGGTCGGCAGACCCACACCGAGGATTACGTTCTCATAGTCATTGATTTCCTTCGCACAGGTTATGACCAACAGTTCGTTCAGTGTGTATCCCTTACTCATAGAGCATCCCCCTCTCTTTCATAGTCTTTTCCATCTCTTTCAAGGTAATGCCCATTGCCCTCTCTTTTCCGTTTTCATCCCAGGCCGAAGTGAATGCGGAGCCATAGTTGGCCGGTGTGGAATAGAAGGCCTTGGCTCGAATATTGTCGAGCATTCCCAGACCAAATTTATTCGCGTAATGATCGAGATAGGCTTCCCGATCCTCACAGCCGTATACCCACTCGTCCATCCAGGCCTTGGCACCATCGGCCGTCGCGTTCTCCTGCATGAACATCCCGTAAAAGAAGCGATCCATGTTGTAGTATCCCAGGACCTCCGTGGGGTGAGCGCCCCAGGGGACCTCGACGACGGCGTTGACCCGATATGCCGGGATGATCGTAAAATGAGGGCTTGCCTGGATCACATCATGTTCGACGATCTCCTCACAGGAGACAATGATCTTCTTGCTGCACAGGGCCGCGGCGGCGACGCTCCCCATCGAACCCCAGTACTGTGCGTTGCCATACCGGTCGGCGCGCTGGACATGGATGATACAGGTATCTGGATTGACGGCGGGAACGGTGAGAACCTTCTTCCCCGTATAGGGGCAGGTGATGACCCGGTACTTGTCCTCACCCATGAACCCCCGTTTTGTAAAGAGATCGGTCGCCATGACCCCTTCGAAGACCTGCATAAAGGAAAACCCGTGCATACCGGCCACCAGACGGGCATTGTAATTGAAGTTCGTATAGTCTTCCCACTCAAGGGTACCCGCCTGCATGGCACGCTGAACGGCGCCACCTCCCTTCTTTCCCCCCGAACGCAGGACGTAGGTGCTGACCAACCGATCCACACATCCCGCGTTGACCAGGACATCCACATCGAGAATACCCGACTGAGAGTAAAGTGTGAAACCTTTCTTTTCCTGCCGGCAGATCTCGTAAACAAATTCACAGCAGGTTCCCACCGTGTAATTGCCGATAATCAACTCCTCACCATCGACGACAAACCGGCTGATTGCCTCTCTGGCAGACATCACCTTGTTTTCGTTGTTATTGTTCGCCATATCCCCCCCCCTTTTTTGAGATCGCAAACCCGTCCCGCCCCATCAAGGGCGCCATTCGAAACATCCCCCCATGTGGGACAAGATCACCCGGAAGGAACAAGATTCCTGAAGATCCTCCCGTCGGGGGCATGCTCCTGGACTTCATCCCCCTCAAGGACTATCCGCGTCATGACCCCCGCTATGTCTTTCTCCCTTGTCGACTCGAGAACATCATTAATCGTCTCGAAGCAACACAGCTCCTCCAGTGTCACGATCGTGGGAACCACCATATGGAGTCTTTGCTCCCGGTATCCTTCGAGCGCCTTCGCAGGCGTTATCCAGAGATGCTTGGTCAGCTCATCCCCATCATGGAGGGCCTCCTGCTCGGGAGGCACCTCGGCTACAAAAAATCTCGTGTCGTAACGAATCGGTGACAACTCCGGTGTAATCCAGTGAGAAAAATAGTGCAATCGATCAAGGGCAAGCGTCAACCCCTCCCTGTGGAGTACCTCCGTGAAATCCAATTCACCGCTGTGAACGCTTTTACGGTACGACAGGAACCGCCGGTCGATATCGTCGGAGTTGAAGGAAAGAAGGGTCCCGTCTCTTTGGCATGCAAGGAGAAGCCCTACCTCTTCGAAGGTCTCTCTGATGGCCGCGACCCAGATACCCATGGCCCTTTCCGGAAGCGACACGCCGTCGAGCGCGCCTTGCGCCCTTGTCAGATCGGGCTCACCGCAGAAATTCTCAATATTTGGAAGGCAGTCCTCCTCCTCAATCTTCCCACCGGGGAAAACATATGAGCTGGGGACAAAGGCGCTCCTGGAATTCCTGAGGGCCATCAGGACCTCGAACCCTTTACCCTCTCCATTTACTTGACGCAACAGGATAACCGTTGCCGCATCTGTTGGCGTAACTGCCATTCCGATCTCCCGACTCACGCGCCACGTCCCTCCGTCACGCGAATAAGCGGTTCATTTACATGATGAACCTTTGAAACAAAGGACACCCCCCAATCCCTGACGGAACCGCCGGGAGGTGATTCACCTAAAACCCCGGGATTTAATCATGTTCATTTTTTTGCCCCGGAGTCAAGCAATGTCTGATAATTGCAAAAGCTTCTGTTACTATCCAAGGTCATATCAGCAGGTTCTCCTTTGAACTTTTCGCAATGTGTGCTACATGTTTCGCGAGAGTTCCCTCACGGGACTGCATAATATATCATATGGTTAGGATCTTCATTGCTACTATCGCAAGAAAGGCGTCACAGCCTCGTCCCCATCTGGGGGAAAACTCTTTTCAGACAAGGAGAGATACAATGAACACAAGCAAAGTAACGGTCCCGAGGGGAGAGTTTACCGTACGCGATTCCGGAAATATCGACGGTCATCCCGTCGTTATGATACACGGCTGGCCGGAGAGTTCCTACTGCTGGGAGACCGTCCGGCCCTTTCTGAAAGACACCCTCAGGGTTGTGGCCCCCGATCTCAGAGGTCTGGGAGACAGCGAGCGGACGATGGAATCACACCTCTATCAGAAGATGGAGCTCGCGAAGGATATCGTGGAAATCCTTGATTCTCTCGAGATCAGGAACTTTTTTCTCGTCGGACACGACTGGGGGGGCGTCGTCGCCCAGGAGGTGGCCCTCGCTATTCCGGACAGGGTCAAACGGTTTGTCCTGATGAACATTCCGGTGATCAATAATGTGAAAGGAAATGCGGAGGCCCTCGAGATCATGCGTTCCCGAAATTGCATTCCCTTCTGGTATCAGCACTTTCAGCAACAACCGGGCCTGCCTGAGGCAATGATCAGGGGAAATGAGGAGATCTGGATCCGCTACTTCTTCGGGAAGGCGGGGAGGGAGGGGATAATCTCCGGTGATGCCATTCGAGAGTATATCCGATGCTACCGGATCGAGAACACGCCGGCCACCGGCGCCGGTTACTACCGGAACATGCGATACGACGGAAAGAGATGGGCGGGGCTTACGGGAATGAAATTCCCCATGCCTAGCCTGTATATCCACGGCAGTGACGACACGGTAATTATCCCCGCATACCTCAACCACATCGAGGATTGTTTTGATACCATCGAGGTCTCCACGATTGAGGCGGGCCACTTCGTACAAGAGGAAAAACCGGAAGAGGTTGCCGGCCTGCTGAATGACTTTCTGACCGTATAACAAATTTTGATCTACAACGATACGAAAGGAAGAAATACCATGGTTTCAATCGAACCGACCGGAGATCAGTTGCGCCAGCTGCGAGACCTGCCCCATGAGGGGCCAATCGTCATGCTCAATCTGCTCAAGTTCAAACCGGACGGCGGGGCGGAACTATATGACCAGTACTCGGATGTCGCCGGACGGCTGGTTATAGAATTGGGCGGCAGGATTCTTTACTCCGGCACACAGAAGATGCCCGTTATCGGTCACGAAGAGTGGGATGCCATGCTCCTCATCGAGTATCCCTCACGAGCGGCTTTTCTCACAATGACCAACGACGAGAGATACCAGTCCGCCGCCCACTACCGGAACAACGCGCTGATCGATTCGCGTCTCTACGCCCTGGAGACAATTCCTCCCCCGAAGGCGTAAAAGGAACCATTAGGATCATTCCTCTGCATTCATAAAGAGGGGAAAATCAGGGAATACCCGTTTCTATTTTACAAGAGTCCGGCCGATCCGGAATGCCTCTTCGAGAAGTACCGTATCATCTCGTGCGGGATTGTCATGGCTGTCTGCATGAATAATCTGTCCGACCGGTATCATACCAAGGCCGGTGCCCGTCATTCCGGCAAGCCAGCTGATCGACCGTTCATACTGGTTCGGATCGGGGGCGCCTTGGGAGACGGCCAGGGCATAGGTCTTCCCCGGCGGAACCATTGACTCGTAGCCGCCGTCAGGCCTGTTCGCGTAGAGGGAGTAGACCCTGTCAACAAACAACTTCATCTGGCCTGCAAGACGATACATGTAGATCGGACAGCCGACGATGATGCCATCGCTGGTCTTTATGGCTTCGAGATGTTCGCTCAGGCCGTCGCGCTGTTTGCAGAACCCGGGGTTGTCGCGGCAACTGAGACACCCCATACACCCCTTCATATCAATGTCGTGGAGTCTCACCTCCGTCGTTTCGGCACCCTTTGACCGCGCACCCTCAAGCATCGACCCGATTATCGTTGAAGTATTCCCCTGCTTCCGGGGGCTCCCATTGAAAGCCAGAATCTGCATGTACCCCTCTTCTTTTGTGTTTCAATATCATTTTGAATGTGCCAACCGTACCTTTCAGGATAACAACGGCCGTAAAGACACGCGCCTTCTTTTCGAGCACACCTCATAGCATATATCGATATGCCTGACTATCGGAATTAATGAAGCGGGTCCCGCCGCATCGCAGCGGGACCCGCTTTCCTGATGTTTATGTGCGGAGAAATCTGTTACTTTTTATCCCTCTTTCTGAGTTCGGCCGGATAGACATAATTTTCCGGTTTCCCCATTCCGGCTTTCTCGAAAAGCCCTTCATTCTCAGGGCACGAGCCTCCCAAAAAGACGACCTTCCCGTCGTTCTGGAATTGACCCATCACCTGAATATATGCACCGGGATAGCTCACGTTTGTGGGATCAGCCGGATCGACCCTCATCTTGGAGTGGAAGAAAGGCCCGATCCGCTGCTGCTGGTAGGCCATCGTACCCATCGAATAGGTGGTCTCGGTCGTCTCCATCGCCTTGATCAGCTTGTCGATATCGTCGACGCCCCCCGCGGTCTCGATTACCTTCTTGATGAAGTAGATGTCCGCGTAGGCAATGTGAACGTGAACCTGGGCCGGAATATTATGTCTCTTAGCCAAATCCACGAAAGGGATGGTCTTCTCTGTCAAAGGAAGCCGGGCCTCCGTAAAGGCACAGATAGCTCCCAGGCCCTTTCCGCCGGTCAGCTTCCAGAAATCCTGGGTCTGTGCAACACCACCGTAAAGGCAGATGGGGATATCACGCGCGGCCGAATCGGCCCACTGCTTGGTAAAGGATTCTACATCGGTGAACCAGGAGCTGACGTAGAGGATATAGTCGGCCTTCTTCCCGGCCATCTGCTGGAGGAGAGGCAGGTACATCGTCCCGCGCGGTTTGACCGGCTTGCTGTAGACAATCTCGTACCCGTATTCTTCGATCATATCCTCCCAGCGCCCGTACCCTCGTGCAGGATCCCCATTACGAAAGGGCTTGCTCCATTCGAGGTCCTCCCAGAGGATGGCTACCTTCTTCATACCCGGCAGCATCCGAGGGTATACGTCTCTGAAAAAATATCTCATCTGGGCGTACTGACACACCTCCGGATCGTAGTCACGGAAACAGAACTTATACTTTTCGTAATCATCGACGACCCGGTCGGTCAACTCCATACCCAAGGCACCGTTGAATATCATGATGTGCGGATAGTCCTTGAACATGGACGCCGCGCTCTCCTGGGCGGCAAGGCAGATCTCCGTCCTCCCCTCGACAAAGATGAACTTTGCCTTCTCTTCGAGGAGCAAACGGCGTGTGCCCTCTACCGTCAAGGACGTAGCACCCTTGTTGTCGGCTATGACATACTTCAGCGGACGTCCAAGTACCCCGCCCGCCTCGTTGATCTCCTGAACAGCCAGCTTCTGGATAGCCATACAGGGTCTCGTACCCGGCGAAAGTACCATGCCCGCGTAACCGATCACAATCGGCTCTCCCGACGGAACAGCGCTCATCCCGGTGGACGCGAAACAAAGCGTCAGTGAAAGTGCTGCGACAACAAACAAGCCAAATCTGAATCTCTTTACCATTACCTTTCCTCCTTTTTATAGTTGCATTCTTTTTTATGATTTTGCCCGCGTGCCGACTCCCCAAGGGCATCGCTGGTTTCAAAGCATCAGTTCCCGATGGGGACTAAAAATGTTCCATAAAAATCGGCAACCGTATCACAATTGGAATAATGTGGGATGAATTATCAGTGAAGTTTGCTGAATGGCCATTCACAAGGTCCGTCAACGCGCCTTTGACTGGCTGTCCTGACACCGTGAAACTCTCGTTGTAGAAGGATGAAACGAATATCATGGACCCCCCCCCGGGCAGTATAGATATCGTCAACCAGAACTAGTAGAAGATCGGGGCTTCCATTCACAATCAACAGCAGAGAGTGTATGATTCTTGGGAAGCTTCTCCTGCATTTTACTTTCCTAGCTTGGTAGCATGTCCGGCCTTTCCCTGTCAAGAGAAAATGGCTATTCCAAGCGGCGGGACACCCCGTCTCGGGCTTACACAAGGAGATGGTATCCACGGGTATACCGATTCGCTCCGCTCTCTGGTGTTAATTCTGCTTGCACTTTTTATTGCATCAAAGACTTATAAAAAGTGAGCTTCATTAATTCGACCTGCACCTTGTATCGCGCCAAAGGCTTATACAAGGTGGGTCAGCCACAGGTATACCGATTCGCTCCGCTCTCTGGTGTTAATTCGACCTGCACCTTGTATCGCGCCAAAGGCTTATACAAGGTGGGTCTCATTAAAAAACGGGCTCCACTGCTGATACAGCGGAGCCCGTTTCAGGAACTAACTGTTATGTTGGCAGAAGAGGTTACTTCTTCGCTCTCTTTCTCAACTCGGCCGGGTACACAAAATCTTCCGGAGTACCGGTGCCGACTCTCTTAAAGATATCTTCGTTCTCTTCGCAGGAGGCCCCTGTATACTGAATCCTTCCGCCGTCCTGGAACTGGGCCATCGGCTGTATAAAGGCGCCGGGGTATTGTTTGTTCAAGGGATCAGAGAGATCGACCCTGATCTTGGAGTGGAAATAGGGTTTCACCCTCTTCTGCTCGTAGGCCATCTTGCCGAGCGAATAGGTCGTCTCCGTCGTCTCCATCGCCTTGATCAGCTTGTCGATATCATCCACGCCGCCCGCGGTCTCGATCACCTTTTTAACGAAGTAGATGTCCGCGTAGGCGATGTGAACGTGGATCTGAGTCGGGATCTTGTGCTTTACGGCCATCTCCACGAAGGGAATGGTCTTTGGCGTCAGCGCAAGGCGGCACTCAGTAAATGAACCGGCAACGCCCAGACACTTTCCTCCGGTCAGTTTCCAGAAATCGGCCGTCTGTGAGACGCCGCCGTAGAGATTGACGGGGATGTCACGCGCGGCCGAATCGGCCCACTGTTTGACAAAGGATTCCGTGTCGGTGAACCAGGAACTGACGTAGAGAATTACATCAGCCTTTTTCCCGGAAATCTGCTGTAAAAGGGGCAGGTACATCGTCCCGCGCGGCTTGACCGCCTTGCTGTAGACGACATCGATATTGAATTCCTTTTTCATCATCTCTTCCCAGGGCGCCATGTTCAGATAATCGATTCCCTGGCGCCACTGCTTGGTCCACTCGAGATCTTCCCAGAGCATGGCTAACTTTATTCTTCTTCCTTCTGTTTTCGTGAGCATCTTGGGCCATTGCTTCCAGAGGTATCTCATCTGGGGGTAATGGGAGGGCTCCGGATCCCAGTCACGGAAGCAGAACCTGTACTTTTCGTAATCATCGACAATCCGTGCCGTCAGCTCGGATCCCATGGGACCGTTGAAGATCATGATGTGCGGGTAGTCCTTGAACATGGACGCCGCGTTCTCCTGGGCGGCCAGGCATATCTCCGTCCTCCCCTCGACGAAGATGAACTTCGCCTTGTCTTCCATCAGAAGACGCCGCGTGCCTTCCACCGTCAGGGACGTAGCACCCTTGTTATCCGCGATCACATACTTCAGAGGACGACCGAGAACCCCGCCCGCCTCGTTGATCTCCTGAACCGCGACCTTTTGGACAGCCATGCAGGGTCTTGTCCCCGGCGAAAGTACCATGCCCGCGTAACCGATCACGATAGGCTCTCCCGACGGAACGGCGCTCATCCCGGTGGACGCGAAACAAAGCGTCAGTGCAAGTACCGCAACAATAAACAAGCCAAACCTGAATTTCTTTACCATCACTCTTTCCTCCTTTTTTAGTTGCATGCTCCACATATGACTATTACCGCCTATCCTTTTCCCAAAGGCATCGGGGTTCACAAAATCGGCAAACGTAGTACCATCATGGTGATGTGGGATGAGTTATCAGTCAAGCTTTCTGAATGGACACGCACACGACCAAGTAAAGCAACATGCATGGGTTGTGCTGGTACTGTGAATCTCGTAATACAGCAGGATGAAACGGATACCATGAACTTCCCCCCCAGACAGCAAAGATATCGTCAACCATAACGCCTTGTGGATCAGATCCCCTTGATGCTCAGTAGCATAGATTTATTGGAAAGCCAATCCGGCGTTATGTACTGTGTTTGGTAACATGTCCAGCAGCCCCCTGTCAAGGGGAAATGCGCGCCCACTATAATAGAAAACGGGCCCCGCTGCGATACAGCGGAGCCCGTTTCGGAAATTAACTATTATGTTGGAAGAAGGACTACTTCTTATCCCTCTTCCTCAACTCGGCAGGCATGACCCAATCTTTCGCCGTACCGGCGCCAATCTTCTTGAAGATCCCTTCATTCTCTTTGCAGGAGGCCCCTATGTACTGCATCTTTCCATCATTCTGGAACTGCGCCATCGGCTGGATATAGACGCCGGGAAGGGTCTTGTTCAGGGGATCGGAGAGATCACATCTGATCCTGGAGTGGAACCAGGGTTTTACCCGCTTCTGCTCGTAGGCCATCTTACCCAGCGAGTAAGTGGTCTCCACCGTCTCCATCGCCTCGACGAGTTTTTCGTAATCATCCACGCCGCCCGCGGTCTCGATCACCTTTTTAACGAAGTAGATGTCCGCGTAGGCGAGGTGGACATGGATCTGAGTCGGAATCTTATGTTCCCTGGCCATCTTCACGAAGGGGATGGTCTTCTCCGTCAGGGGGAGGTCACAATCGGTAAAGGAACCGGTAACACCCAGGCACTTTCCGCCGGTCAGTTTCCAGAAATCATGGGTCTGCGAAACGCCGCCGTAGAGATCAACGGGGATATCCCGCGCGGCCGAATCGGCCCACTGCTTGACGAAGGATTCCGTGTCGGTAAACCAGGAACTCACGTAGAGGATATTCTGGGCCCCCGATCCGGCGATCTGTTGGAGGAGGGGAAGGTACATCGTCCCTCTCGGTTTGACCTTCTTGCTGTAGACAACCTTGATCCCGAAGTCTTTCTCGATCATCTCTTCCCAGGATGGGAAATCGAGGGAGGGGATACCTTCCCGATATGACTTGGTCCACTCAAGATCCTCCCAAAGGATGGCCATCTTCGTGATGCCCCCGGGGAACCGATCCGACCAGGTGTCTCTCCAGAAATACCGCATCATGGCGTAATGACCAGGCTCCGGATCCCAGTCACGGAAACAAAACTTGTATTTCTCGTAGTCATCGAAGACCCGGTCAGTCAGTTCCATCCCTTGGGGACCATTGAATATCATGATGTGCGGGTAGTCCTTAACCATGGCCGCGGAGTTCTCCTGGGCGGCGAGACAGATCTCCGTCCTCCCCTCGACAAAGATGAACTTTGCCTTTTCTTCAAGGAGCAGACGACGCGCGCCCTCGACACTCAGTGAGGTAGCACCCTTGTTATCGGCTATCACGTACTTCAGGGGACGACCGAGTACCCCGCCCGCATCGTTGATCTCCTGGATCGCTATCTTCTGGATAGCCATACAGGGTCTCGTTCCCGGCGAAAGGACCATCCCCACATACCCGATCACGATCGGCTCTCCCGACGGAACGGCGCTCATCCCGGTAGACGCGAAACAGAGCGTCAGTGCAAGTACTGCGACAACAAACAAACTAAACCTGAATCTCTTTACCATTACCTTTCCCTCCTATATCTTTTTTTAGTTGCAACTATCGTTGCATGTTATCCATTAATCATCCTCGCACACACCTCCGCGGACATCGTGTGGTTCAGAGCGCCCTATCGGGGCACAAACCCGGCAATTGTCCTAGTGTCATGTCAACCTTGTAATGTCGTAAAGAATATGGTATATTTTCTTCATAATCAACCTGGGAGGATTGGATATGAAGAAATACATTGTGACGTTAACCGAAGATGAACGTAACG
>Ga0075124_10000317_pt1 | contig 22506 bp, 21 predicted proteins | sample AntAceMetag02UKS_FD_69809 | JGI IMG/M metagenome (GOLD analysis project Ga0075124, IMG submission 69809) | Saline lake microbial communities from Ace Lake, Antarctica - Antarctic Ace Lake Metagenome 02UKS | ecosystem: Environmental > Aquatic > Non-marine Saline and Alkaline > Saline | place... | reverse complement strand
TTATATAATCTAGGGAAACCTTACCTCTGTTCTGCCTTTGGGATCAATACCTACGGGGAAAACACTTTATGAAAAACATTGCATTATGGATATCAGCAGCCATCGAAATTCCAAGTGGTTCAATTCAAGAGATTCTTACTCAATATCTTAAAAACACAAGTAAGAGTATAAATTTCATGATTTTCGTGGATGTTTTCTTTGTAATTGTATTCATATCTCTTCTTATCATTTTACTCATGAGATTAATTAATTACGTCAATGTCGATAAAAGCATGAAAGGTGTTGGCAAACGAAATCTAATTTCTTATTCAGCGCTTCTAATACTCAGTATCACTTATATTCTTACAAGATTTTTCATTGTAACGACAACTAATGAGTCAGAGTCTAGAGAAACGGCAACAACAAGCTCAACAATAACCTATGAGATTCCAACCAACACGCTAACCATAGCTCCTTCATCAACATCGACATTAGGTACAACACCGACAGTAACGTCATCACTCACAACCACCTTGGCAGAAATTCCCTCCCCCATGCCCTCTCTGACAATAACACCTAAACCAACGGATGGGTGGGATTTCAAGACTGGCTGTATTTCATCTGAGTGGGCTTATTGGCCAAAATCCTGGATCTACAAATTAGACAATATTGATTATGAGGAGTGTCTCGATTATTCTTATTTTGGACTCGATGCAAAAACCAATGTAGGTTTATATATTGCATATTCAAAACCTGATGGAAACATTAAATTTGGCATGAGCAGGAAAATTCCTGAAGGGTTTACACAGTTTATGTATCATATTGAATTGACAAATTTCTTTGCTGGCGATCCCACCACAAATTTCGTGATTGGATTAATTGATACAGATTCAACACCAATGACAGGACAATATTTTACAATCCAAAGAGAACAGGGGACTGAAGAAGCCCTTTGTCTTTATGCAAGTTGTCCAGGTGTAAGTAACCCGGCATGTAAATACATAGGTTTTATCAACGAATTAGGGGAAAAAGAAATTCAAGTAAATTGTTCAATTATCTCGAGTAATAAAATATCTTGTACATATACATGGGATAACCAAGAACAGACGATTGATCACTACCAACATATAGAATGGGATAGTCTTTATATCGGTTACGAAATTCCCAAAGATGGCACGATAGATTTGCTTATTACAGATCTTATTGTTGAGTAAATAATAATTTTCACAATCTTCAATGTAATCAGCTTTTGAAATCGAATATCCGATGAATCTTTAGGTTTGAATAAATAAAAAAGGGCAGCATAGTGTAATCGAGCAGGGGCTTCTATCTTTAATAACTATGTTCTAAACACTTATACTCCCTTATCCAGTCAATCTTCCACGACCGGACTTGGGAGTATTTAGTATCTATGCAAAATATTGACCAACTATTCTAGAATACTCACTCCTCGACAGCGACCTCAACTTCATCTTCAACCTGCACTGCTGCAGGCGCTTCCTGCGGCAGCGACTGCAGGATCCAGCCCAGCATGAACAGGACAATTGCGAACAAGACATACTGCCCATAAGTAGATACGTGGTAATTAACAATATCAAACTCATTACCAGCGAAAGTCAACTGACCTGTTAGGAAATAGTCTGAGAGATAGTTGACGCAATAGATCTCTGCCCAAACCGAATAAAGTAAAAGTATACCTGCCAGGACATAGGCAATGATGCTCAAAGCTGGAACTATTTTCTTATGCATTAAAACGACCTTTCTGTGAATGTTCTATGGTCGGAAACTGGTAAACCAGTGCCGCTTTACCCACCTATTATACATGACAACTTTTCGCCCCCGTTCCCTTCTCAGAACCGTTTCCTAGCACATTCACCCATGTGTTCTCCACTCTAATAAAAAATCCGCTCCCACCCGGCGCGGATTTACTCAATGAGCGGGGAGGGGGGGATTCGAACCCCCGGTTGAGCTTTCACCCAACAACCGCTTAGCAGGCGGCCCCAATCAACCACTCTGGCACCTCCCCAAGTATTCACGATGTTAAAACGGAGGGAGAGGGATTCGAACCCACGGTGGGCGCAAACCCACACCTGTTTTCAAGACAGGCGCCATAGTCCACTCGGCCATCCCTCCAGAGAACACATTCTAACATTAAAGTAAGGGGGAGACAAGATGAATAGGGCAATGGTGGATGAGTGAATCTGCGGCGTGTGGCAAGATCAATAAATCACTCCCCAAAAAACCTCACACCGTCGCCGTAATCCTGGATGAGAATACCCTTCGGTCGCCGGAGGAGCCAGATGGCAGTCACAATATCGTTTAACGCGCCCGCAAAGTTGAGGGAAACCAACAGGAGCACGCCGGGGATCAGATTGAGGGGGACGATCGGCACAGCTGCGACTCCCAGAATGGTGACCAGCACCACAGGCGTGAGTGAGATGAGCAGGAAAGCCGGGCGAGGGATGTACCATTCAGGGGCAGACGTATAGGCATAAAACCCCCGGAAGCCCAGTTTGGGGCGCTGACGGGTGACAATCAGGAACATCAAGCCGCGGAATCCCGCATGGAGGAAGATCATCAAACTCATTGAAACGATCAGAAGCAGCAAGCCGCGCCAGAATTCCCGCATACCGGTAATGATCAGGATATTCTCGGAGGAAAGATATTCCGGACGCAGAAAGGACAGGCTTTCCATCAGCAGCCAACCCACGCCAAACAAAATCCCTACGCCAGAGAGGGTCAGGATCATCGCCAGACCGCGGTTCTCGTTCAGGTCAAGCATGCCCAACTCCTGATACCCTTCGGGTAAGTATTGAGTCGCTTTAAGTTTCTTCATCAAACCCTCGCTTTCCACAATCAAATGCCATCATTTCTGTCCTTGCTGCCCTACAAGGCTTGCATCCTTCATGGCAACTGGGTATTGGTCGGCCAGGCGGTGATCGAAGGCTGGGGAATCATCTCATTCAAAGGGGTCTCTGTCATCTCTTTGTTAATATCCTCCGGTGTAGGTGTACCCTCAAAAGAATGCTTAGGTTCCGTTTCTGAAAGCGTGACTTCAACGCTCGGTGAAGGATCGGCATCCATCAGCTTCGCGCCCCACAACCGCAAACTAACAAATACCGCTGCAGCGAGAATACTGGCGATGCAGAGTGTGATCAGGCACCCCTTCAACAGGCGTCGTTTGCGGACGCGCTCACGCACAGGAGGCACTTTCATCAGCACGACCGTGGTATTATCATGCCCGCCGCGGCTGTTGGCGAGGTTGATCAACATGCCAGGTACATTATCCAGAGGATTGTCCTGGATCACCTCACGGATCTCCTCATCTGAAGCCAGGTCGGTCAGCCCATCACTGCAGAGCATGACCACATCCCCTGTTTGCAAACGTAGCCCCTGGTTCTTGATGGCGTCCTCATCCTCTTCCCCTTCGAAGACCCACAAACGAAAATCGGGTTCCGGGGCTTTCTTGGAGCCCAGATAACGGCGGATCACATGGGCGTTGGGATGATTGCTGCCCTCTTCGTTGGTGATGATTCCGGCATCAAGGGCTTCCTGGATCCAGGTGTGGTCGGTGGTGAGCTGAAAGAAATTCCCTTCACGCAGGAGATACACACGTGAATCGCCCAGGTTGGCTGTATAAAGGCGATCGCCGATCACCCAGGCGCAGGCGCAGGTCGCGCCCATGCCCGCCCGTCCGCTGTCTTCCTGAGAAGCGACGTAAACAACATCGTTTGCACGTCGAATAGCGCTGTCCAATGCCTTGAGTGGTTTACGCAGACTGCCTGCGTCTATCGTCTCGGTTATGATCGACACGCCTATTTCCGCAGCCACCTCACCAGCACGATGCCCACCGATACCGTCACAAAGGACAGCCAGGACAGAGGGAGTCTTCTCAATTGGGCCTGTTAAAAACGAGGCAACCCGATAGCGATCTTCATTCTGCTTACCGGTCATTCCCGGGTGGCTGTCAGCCTTTATGATGAGATGCGGTTTATTGGTCTTAATCATAAGAGAGGCTCGTATTTTGAAATGAATATTTCAGAGGACGTTGGGCTGTTCTTTATTGTAAACCGAAATCCCACAGAACCAAAATGGATCAGGTCGCCCGGATGGATCTGTACATGTTTCGTGCCGATCTCAGTGTAATTAACCCACGTCCCGGTAGAGGAGTCCATATCTTGAAGCCAGAAGCAGCCTTCCTGCACGTGCAAGCGGGCATGCACATCACTGATATCTTCATCATTGATAACCTGATCGGCACGAATAGGATCCATGCCGATGATGGTCTCAGTCTGTGTGATCATAAGCGTTTGCTTTGTTTCATCCCCAGTGCCGCCCAGCGGGATCAGCGCTCCGAGTACTTGACCATCACTCACTGATGCGATCACCTGGTCAGCACCAGCATTCTTCCGCCGACCAAACAGGCGCACCTTAATAACACTGAGGTCTTTCCCAACTAAATGCCGCCGCACCAACCAGATGATCAAGATCAAGAAAGCCGCTGATAGGACAAGCGCAGCAAGTATAATTCCAATTTGCTGAAGGGAGATGCGAGGCGTGGTTCCTGGTTGGATGAGTTCAATTTGGACTGGTGTGAGGATTGTACGGGCGGATAAGCCCAAGACATCTTCCACTTCCACCTGGATGATGTGTTCACCGGTCTCTGTGAGTTCAGAAAAATCCCAAGATAATGAGTCAAAAGGCACCTCCCTGCGCACATCCACAACAATGCCGTCGACGTAAAGACGGCTGGCGACGATCTCGCGGTTGTACCCGTCAGGGAATTCCACCATAATTTCCCACACAGAATGGTTCGGTAAAAGGACTGCACCGCTTGTCTCCTTCGCGGACGAGACCTCAACCGTGATTTGAGCCGGCGGTGAGATCAGGATTGGGTTCGGTGGCTGCACATCAATATAAAACGGTTGACTCACGCCGCTGACCTGTAAATCAGGCAGGGACACCTCAATCTCGAGTGGATAGGTACCCGTTTCACGGATACTGGAGTTATACGTGAGGGTATAGGTATACCCAAGTGATGAAAGATATGCTTCCTGATCAGGGATGGCTTCAACACCAGTGTAATGGAAAAACTGACCACCGGTAAGGGATGCCAGGTCAATCAGCGCCCCGCCCTGGTCATTCGCCAGGTAAAGCTCATCTCCAACCATCCACACATTGATCCGGATTCCTGCTGAACGGGCATATTCCGCCAGGTCGCTGAGGGCATCAATCTGGTCAGCGTTGGGCGGCGGGGTGATGTAGAGCAGGACCTTATCCACGCCCAATGGGACCACCCGCTCATCTGCAGCCTTAATGGCAATATCCAGCCCAGATAGTCCCGGTTCAAGCGCACGGAAATCGGGTTGGTATGCATTTAATCCAGCATTCCAATCTGCAGCGCTGGTAGCAGCCCGCACGCTGACTCCATCATTAGTCACAAACGACCAGGTATCCCCAGCTGAAAAAGTGCGGGATGAGGCCCATCCCCGCAGGACACCGCTCAGTTTCTCATATCGAGATATACCGTCAGCATCATATATATCCAGGTCATAGGCAGCGTTGACAACCAGGCTGAACAACACCCCACGGTATTCCTGTGTTAACGATTCAACTGGGATTGACTGGCTGTTCTCAATGACCGTGACCTCCGCCGGGGTTAGAACATCAAGCGATTCACTGCTGTCACCCGTGATCTTGAATTCGACAGAGATGGTGGGAAAACATGCCACATCCGGCGGAGTGATCGTGATCCCGCTCTGTTCCTGTGCATGAACATCATAAGAGACAGAAAAGCTAAGCCAAATGCAGGAGAGAATCCCCGCCGCAAGTGACGCCAACCGCCCGAGTACAACGTCAGGTGAATGACGCTGTACCTGCTTGCTGGATGATTTTTTTCTCTTAAAGAATGTAGATATCAAGACATTGAAGAGGTTTTTATAGGTCTATTTCTTAGTTGTTTTCTTAATGATTTCAGGGCTGAGCTCATCCTCTCTAACCAATCGCCGGTAGGTCAGCGTCCAACTCACCAGGACAAATGCATTCAACACGCCGCCCAGGAAAATCGTCAGCGGCAGGAATGCCAGGAAGAGGACACCTGAAATGACCAGACCAATAGTCAGACTCTCAAACCCAGAGACAAGAAGCGTGACCAGTATCGGGACAAAAGAAACCAGTAAGGGCAGGCTGATCACCAGACTTAGGATCGCCTGTCCAATACCAAGGATCAGGAACATCACCACAACGTGCCCCAGGTGCCGGGTGATGATCTGCCAGGCTCGGGCGATAGCTTGAAAAATGGAGAGCTCTTCTTCAATAATGGCAATCATGGTGAAATAGACCATCACCGTCAAAAACCATCCAATCGGGATCAGCAGGACCATCCCCAGCCCACAAGTACAGGTCGCAATCACCACGATTGGGAAGAGCAGAATGAAGATGATGAGGGAGGTCGCCACCTGGTAGCCGACATTAAATAGAAGAACCTTCCAATAATGCGGCTGTAATCCCTTGAATATCTCGCCAAAGGAAAGCGGTTTATCATCCTCACCAGCCTGGTCCGCCATGCTGGCACCCTTGATAACACCGGTTGTACCCAAATTACGGAGCATCAGGAAGAGGATGGAAAAGATGATACTGACCACAACCAATACCAGGGCAGCGACGATCCAAACCCACACAGGAATATCTACGAGGGTTTGGAAGAAATCCTCAATCGCACGCTCGGTGGATGGCGAGACGTATGAGGGTATTTCCCAGGTGCCATTCTGACTGGACCCCTGAATGGCACTGCTGCTGGCGTTTCCGCCACCTGAACTGGCTGCACCGCAACCAGCCAGAAGGCCGAATAGCCATAGGATCTTATGCTTCCAAATGGTCTTCCATGCTTTTGACAGAATTTCGCCAATATCCATTTTGATTCTCCTTTAAATTATCGAACATTTAATGAATGGGGATTTGCCCCAACCATATTATATAGTTAAAGAACTCACCATACAAAAGATAATCTAGAGTGATAGATAATAGATAGGGTATGAAAAGGTTGGCGATGGGTCGTTCGAATCAATAATAAGGTTTAGTCAACAAGATTTGTCAGACGGCTGGCCCTGCGATGAAAAGAGGCGACAAATCAGCCAGTGAATTTGGTTTTTAAACTGATTGTTCAAACATTATTCCCACTCAATTGTCCCAGGCGGTTTGCTGGTGATATCATAAACTACACGGTTGATCCCCTTCACTTCATTGACAATCCTATTAGCGACCCTGGCTAAAAGGTCATCCGGCAGCCTCGCCCAATCCGCGGTCATAAAATCTTCTGTGGTCACTGCCCTCAAAGCGATCACCTCTTCATATGTACGCTGGTCACCCATCACCCCCACTGCTCTCACCGGCAGGAGGACGGCAAAAGCTTGCGCAGTGCCAGACGCCATACCGGCTCCGTCACTTTGGCGCTCAAGCAAGCCGGCGAGTGCCAGCTCTGATGTAAAAATAGCATCGGATTCCCTTAGTTTCTTCACACGCTCAAGGGTAATTGGTCCCAGGCAGCGCACTGCCAGACCTGGTCCGGGGAAAGGCTGACGCCAGACAAGCTCATGAGGTAACCCTAATGCTTCCCCAATGATGCGCACCTCATCTTTGAATAAATAACGCAGCGGCTCCACCAGTTCAAAAGCCATGTCATCCGGCAGCCCGCCGACGTTATGGTGGGTCTTGATCCGCTGGGCATTACTTCGCTCCGGGGCGCGGGATTCTACGACATCGGGGTAGATCGTGCCCTGCACCAGGAAAGGCGGGTCATCCAGGTTTTGCGCGGCTCCCTCAAATAGGCGAATGAAGGTCTCACCGATGATGCGCCGTTTATCCTCAGGCTCAGTGACACTTTCCAGGTTGCTGAAGAATTCCTCTATGGCGTTAATCGTGACCAGGTTTGCGCCGAGGTTCTCCCGAAAGGCTTTTTCAACCCAAACTCCTTCATCCTTGCGCATCAAACCGGTATCCACAAAAACAGCAGTGAGCTGGCTGCCGACCGCCCTTTGCACCAGCGCTGTCGCCACACTGGAATCAACGCCGCCGCTGACCGCGGATAAAACACGGGCTGTTCCCACCTGTGCCCGGATGTGTTCGACTGCATTATCTATAATGGATTGAGGCGTCCAATCACCCCGGCAGCCGCACACCTCATGGACAAATCGCCGAAGGATCGCTGACCCTGCCGGCGTATGGTGCACTTCCGGATGGAACTGCAACCCGAAATACTGCCGCTGGGGGTCGCCCATCACCGCAATCGGGCAGTTATCCGTTCTTGCGGATACAACAAACCCTTCTGGCGGTTGCTCAATCCGATCACCGTGGGACATCCATACCACCGGGTCATCATTTTGCCCAAGCAGGGCAGAAGGTTGGATCAGGTCCAATTCCGCCAAGCCGTACTCCCGCTTTCCCGCCTGGACGACCTTGCCGCCCAGGGCAGCAGTCAGGGCATACATGCCGTAGCAAATGCCGAGGATGGGTAATCCCGTATCTACAAGATACGCCGGTAAGTGCGGCGCATCTTTATCATAAATCGAGCGTGGACCCCCGGAGAGGATGAACCCTTTGGGATCAACCGCCAGCACTTTTTCTTTAGGCGTGTTCCAGGGAAGGAGCTCGGAATAGACCTGCGCTTCACGGACACGTCGGGCGATGAGTTGGGTATACTGCGAGCCGAAATCAAGGATAACGATTGTCTCAGGCATCGAGTTCTCCGTTGTGTTCGCTGACCAGATGCCAGTGCCATTGGGGGATTATCTGGTTTTGCCCACCATTGGTAATCAGGCGATAGCCCTTCTCCTCAAGCCCGAAATCAGCAACCAGTTTCTTCACAACCTCAAAAAGCTGCGTATAGAGTTCAGAGTCAAGGGGGGATTTGGTCAACGACGTAATGCTGCGTTTGGGAAGGATAAGGATATGCAGGGGATAGTCCGGCTGGGGATGTTTGAACGCAACCCACTGCGCATTTTCATATAAACGTTCACCCGGGATGAATTTTTCCATGTGATTAAAGAAAAAAGTGATCAAAGGGCGCAAGAAGCGCAGACGCGCTGCCTTAAGCAAAAAGAGGCTGCAGCTATTCTTCAGCGAAGACGATCTTCCCATCATCCATGGATGTGATAGGGACAAGCGCTTCAATAGGGATATCTAAATAGGAAAGCAGGTCCCGCCCACCCTCAAAGGTCTTTTCGATCAGCGTGCCGATCCCCACCAGGATTGCACCGGCTGTTTGTGCCAGACGCACCAGGCCTGCAATGGTCGCCCCAGAAGCAAGGAAATCATCAATGATCAATACCCGTTCCCCATTCGCCAGGTATTCCGGTGAGACGATCAACTCAACCATTTGACCTTTTGTGTGCGATGGTGCTACTGTCAGATAAACCGTATCCGGCATCGTGATCGGCTTGTGTTTACGAGCATAAACCACTGGGACATTAAGGTATTTTGCAGTCATCAAGGCAGGCGCGATCCCAGAGGTTTCCGCTGTCAGCACCTTGGTTGGATTGACTCCCTTGAAGCGTTCAGCAAACGCCTGACCGCAGGCATCCATCAAGTTAGGATCAACCTGATGGTTGATGAAGGGATCGACTTTTAAAATGCCGTTCCCCAGGTTAAGTCCTTCTGCTTCAATCCGTTTTCTTAAAGGTTCAAACAAAATCTGCCTCCATTGATTTCGTGTTGTATAGACATTTTACATCGCTTCCAGTGCTGGGAGAGATAAGTTGTGGCTTTTAACTCAATATTAACTACTTAAAAGGGAATTCCGATTCATCAGGCGGCTGAGCGCTGTCCTGACGGCGTAATCGATAGACGATCTCCTCCAGGATCTTTCTGTTGAAGCTGACCTGGTCCGCAATCAACCCGATCAGGAAAGTGATAAAACCAACGATAAGGAAGATAGCGGTCAGGATCAGGGATTGGATCATGCCGGAACCCTGTCCCTGAACATAATAATACAAGAACCGCACCCCAAGAGCGCTCCCAGCCAGTATCAAAATGGCACTGATCATAGTGAAGACGCGTAAAGCGCGGTACATTGTCAATGAGCGTATGATAGTCGAAGTTGAATTGGCCAGGTAATTCCTGATACTCCGGAACAGCCGTGAGGGACGTTCCGGCGGATTGGTTTCGATTGGCAGGAATGCGACCCTTATACGCTTTGCCCCAGCCTGGATCAGCGTTTCTAGCGTGTACGAATAATTACTCAGAACCATCGTTTGTAAAGCCACTTCCCTGGTGAGCGCGCGGAATCCGCTGGTGGCATCGGGAATCTTGAACCCTGCCGTGGCTGAAACCACACCGCTGCCAACCACCTGCAGGAGACGTTTATGCAGGGGGAAATGCTTCACCTTTGCCACACCCCGGTCACCGATCACAATCTCTGCCTCACCTTTCAGGATCGGCTGGACGAGTCTCTGAATGTCTTCGGAGCGGTACTGGTTGTCTGCATCGGTATTGACGATCACGTCAGCCCCCAAGCGTAGGCTGGCATCCAAACCACTGGCAAAAGCCTGCGCCAAACCCAGATGACGGGGAAGGTGGATGATATGGTCAGCCCCATTAGCACGAGCCACATTCACAGTATCATCCATACTGCCATCATCAACCACCAGAATCTCTACTTCGTCAAATCCCTCAATGGATTTTGGAAGCTGAGCCAGGGTTTTTGGGAGAATATCGGCTTCGTTGTAACAGGGAATTTGAATAATAAGTTTCATAAGCGCTTTTGGGTCATCCGGATTTAGTCTAGTATATCATGGTGTGGACATAAGGAAAGGGAATGGGGATCATAAGTAAGGAATAATGGGCGATAAATCTGAGAATGAAAAGGGAATGATGCAGGATCTTCGTTGATTATTTTTGAAATCAATTATAATTACTGAAAATATTTATTAACCTCCAATCATTCCAACCAGAAATGAGGTAACCCACTATGAAGTCCGAGCGCTTTAAGTCCTTCAATTACGCCATCGGGATGTTCGGCACGTCCATCCCAATCAACCTGCTCAAGACCTATGCTGCCATTTATTATGTGGACAGGTTGGGGCTCACTACGCCTGATTTTGCATTAATCCTATTCATCTACACATTTATTGATGTCATTGATAACCCTATATACGGTTTCCTCTCCGACCGGACCCGCACAAAGTGGGGTCGGCGGCGTCCCTGGCTGGTAATCGGTACGCCATTGCTGATCCTGGGGCTGGTGGCTTTCTACAGCACGCCCAAATTCCTCTCTGGGAACTCGCTCCTGGCTTACGCCATGCTCCTGTATATCTTCACCGGAACCCTGGATTCGGTCATCAATGCCAATTACGGCGCCTTGTTCCCTGAGCTGTTCAAAGATGACGCCAGCCGCGCTAAGACCAATGCCATGCGCCAGGCTTTCCAGCTTGTCGCTATGATCATCAGCATCGCACTGACGCCGATCGTCACCAACGCCATCGGATACAGCATGACCGCGATCATTTACGGTGCATTGGGCGGCGTGGTGATCCTCTATATGAGTTTCACCACAAAAGAAGTTAAAGCACCCGTTGATGAGGAAAAGCCCAGACTGTGGCAGACCCTAAAAAGCATCCTGATGAACCGTAATTTCTGGATCGTGGGCTTCACCAACGCATTTTACAGCGCGGCGATGTCCCTGGTACTCTCAGGGATGCCTTTCTTTTCCAAATATACGCTTAAAATCTCGGATGCCCAATCCACCATTCTCTATGCCGCTGTACTTCTGATCGCGATCGGCTGCGTTGCCTTATGGGCTTTCTTTGTGAAAAAGGGACGTCTGGTAAATATCTGGCGCATTGCGCTCGGGTCCCTGGCTGTCTCCTTCATCCCACTTTTCTTCGCCAAGAGTTTCGTTGTTGCGATCGTCAGCAGTGCAATAGTCGGTTTCGGATTTGCCGGCGTGATCACAACCATGGACCTGATCTGCGCCAAACTCATGGATGAGGACACTCGCAAGTATAATGTTCGCCGGGAGGGGATTTTCTCCAGCATCATCGGATTCATGAACCGCCTGAGCGGTCTTTTCACCAGCCTCGCATTCCTGCTGCTGTTCCACTTATTTGGTTTTGAAAGCGGCGACAATCCCGGGGCACAACCTGGGACAGCCTCCCGCTTCCTGATGACCATCTTCCCAATGATCATGGCAGTGTTAAGCCTGGGCGTTTCATTTTTCCTTAAACTCACCTATCCTGACGCGAAAAAGGCAAGCACGCCGCTGCCTGAAAAGGAGTAGATCATGGCACTTATTCAACTTGATCACGTACCCGAGACTATCAAAGTCTGCCTGCCGCTGTATATGATCTTGCCTGACCCTGGCAAGATGAGAGATACACCCCTGCAGAAACGCAAGGTGCTCTACCTCCTGCATGGATTGAGCGATAACGGCAGCGCCTGGCAGCGCTATTCCTCTATCGAGACCATCGCTAATGACTACGGGCTTGTGGTGGTGATGCCCTCCATCGGGCGCAGCTTTTATACAGATAAACCAAACGGTCAATTATATTTCACCTATCTAATGGAAGAACTTCCCCACTACCTGAAAGATGTCTTTGGGCTGGACCCCAAGCGCGAAGATACCCTGATCGTGGGCAACTCCATGGGCGGTTACGGCGCTATTAAAGCCGCCCTGAATTACCCTGAGCGGTTCTCTGCGGCTGCCAGCTTCTCCGGCGCACTCTCTCTGGAGATTCTGCGGTTGATGCCAGAGGACAAACGTCAGGAAGAATTCAAATTAATCTTTGGGGATTTGAACAAGCTCCAGGGCACACAGCACGATACCATGGTCTGGCTGAAGAAAGCGGCAGAACACCCGGAGAAGCTCCCCCGATTGTTCATCGCCTGCGGAAAACAGGATGACCTTTATCCGGTCAATCAGATGTTCTACGCAGCCTGCCAGCAGTTTGGCGTCCCCATCGACTTCTGTGAAGAAGACGGCTGCCATGACTGGTACTTCTGGGACAAGCACATCAAGCGATTCCTGAAGCTCGTCCTTGGAGAACCACCAAAAAATTAAGGAGGCAAGGGATTGCCAACACAAAAATTAGAATACTTTATTCCCCAGGAAAAGGAAGGGATGTATCTGACCCTTCCTTTTAATATGCCGGCAGACGCATCGGAACTTGTCCTGACCTATTCCTATCCCATGAACCGTGAGGTGTCAGCGTCCGTTGACGGTGGTAACTTCACCTCCAGGAAGCGGATCAATATCATTGACCTGGGTTTGATCGCGCCGGACGGCACACAGGTGGGCGTCTCTGGCTCAAACAAGCAAACGATCACCCTCAGTTCGAACCGTGCCACGCCAGGATACACTCCCCAACCCCTGACCCCGGGTGAATGGCAGATCCTCGTTGGCGCGTATAAAGTCGCGCCCGAAGGTGTGACCGTGACCTATGAGTTGACATTCACACTCAAACAACGGATGTTGTATATAGGTGACATCCACACCCATACGATTGCATCCGACGGCGTATTCTCCACTCAAGAGCTGGCTGTGCATGCCCAACGCCAGGGGCTTGATTTTCTTGCCATCACCGACCACAACCAGATGTCCACCTCAGCAGTCCTCAACTCAATTTCCGGCATCACGCTCATCCCAGGGGTCGAGTGGACCCATTACCTGGGACACGCAAATTTCCTTGGGGTTGACCAACCTTATGATGAACCCTTCTTCACCCGCGCTGACGAAGAAGTGAAAGCCCGCTTCCAGTCCGCCCGTGACCGGGGCGCGTTGATCGTGGTCAATCACCCCTGCGATCCCAGCTGTGGCTTTCAATTCGATCTCAACCAGCTCCCCTTCGACTGCCTTGAAATCTGGAACGGCCCCATGCGCGAAAGCAACCTGCGTGCGGTCGGGCTGTGGCAAAGCATGCTGGAAGCCGGACAGAAGATCCCTGCCGTTGGCGGCAGCGATTATCATCGGGACCACCTTTTCCAAATCCTGGGTGGACCCTGCATGGGCGTTTTTGCCCAGTCCAATCAGCCGCCGGACCTCCTGGAGGCGCTCCGCCTGGGGCACAGCTTCATCCGCTTTGACCCTCAGGGGCCTTCTATCCGATTAACATCCGGCGATGCCATCATGGGCGACACAGCAGCCTGGCATGCAGACCAGACCCTGGATATCTCCGCAGAAGAACTCCAACAGGGCGACGTCCTAAGGGTCATCCACAATCAGGAAAGCACCAACCTCTTTCAATGTCCCAACAACGGCGACATCCACTTGACCTATCCGGTGAAAGCCCCTGGCTTCGTGCGCGTTGAGATCCACCGCACCTTCCTGCCGGGGATCCCGCCCCTGCCGGCGCTGATCTCCAACCCAATTTATTTCTCTGAAGGCTGAGGAAAAACAATCTCGCGCAGGTCTGCTTCCGCCTGATGGATCTTGCCCCGGTACACCTTTAACTGCGCCTTAAATGACGTCCAAGGACGCATGGCTTTATACCCTGCTTTCATATCCCCCAGCCAGAGGGAGAGTTTTTCCCGATCCACCTCAGGATATGCCCCTTTACCGCTGATCATTGCCATCGGCAGTCTTGGCGGCAGGGGTGCGAACCTCCGGCGAGCATAACCGCACACAATGGTCGTCACCGGCGCCACATCATCCGGTAGGGACAGTCTTTCTCTCAATATCCCCACATCCAACAGCCCTGTCTGTCCGGTTTCTGAAAGCATGATGGTGGACAACCCACAGGCTTCAGCCGCCAGGGTGATGTTCATCGCTGCCAGACCGGCATTGAACACCGCAAGGGTGTGCAGGGTTAGCGGTTCATCCGGAAAGTCCACCTCATCCATCAGCAGACGCAGCCGGTGAAGGTCGCTCATGACCATGATGGCAAGCTGACCCCTAAAGGGGATGGGACGCTTGAAGACGCTCACCCAATCCTCTGGAGAAAACTGAAGAAAGGTCCAGGTCTGCAGATTCACTCCTGACGGTGCCATCCGCCCAGCTTCCAGGAGTGCATCGACGATGTCTGCCGGGATTGGTTCCGTCGTGAATTTACGGATGCTCCGACGCTGCATAATCATATTCAGGACTTTATTTTCCGCGAGTGATTCCGGCACGACGGGTTTCGCTTTGAGGATCCTCAGCAAGCTCTGTATAAAACCTTTGCGGGAAGGCGTCATTTCCTCATTCTTCATTGAGCTTTTGCTTATCAACCACGGTGACCAACCCGCCAAACATACGGTATTCATCCATCCGGCAGGAGTTGATCAGCTTGCCATCATAAACGGTCATATCCGGGCAGGAATCGCACATGTCCGCCAGGCCGGAAACCTGAACATCCGGCGCCTGGATGATGCCGATGCTCTGAAGCTTGATGGATTTGAACATCCGCCAGGGATGGATCAGGATATCCTTCAGCCTTTTCCCCAGTGCTTTACGCACGACCGGGTCAAACGGCCACATCAAGAACGCAGCTGTCCCGATCCGGGCGTTGGAGAGATAAGCGAGATATGTTCCGTTGAAGAGATGATGCATTGTCTGGGCAACTTCCATGGTCTTCTTCCCCACCGACCCATAAGCCTTACCGCCCGAACCGACCATGGCTGCAATCAGCCATTTGATTGAGTCATGCCGCTGCGTGCCGCCCAGGTACCCCGATGCCTCATAATCGGGGCAGGTGGATTTCAGCTTGGCATAGACTTCCGGGCTGGTGACGAAGTGCTCATCAAAGGTTTCACTGATGTAACTCAATTTCGACATATCCACCTGGCGGCTGTTAACATCAAGACCAGCGTATGTATCCGTAGCTGCTGTCCGGTAGGTGATGAAAACCAACCCCTGGACCCGATCGAAATTCTGATGCCCCCAGCGGAGGATGTCCGGAATGGAGTCGTAGGTTGATGGGTAGATGGTAGCGTTGAAGATCGTGTACAATCCGCCCTCAGCATGGATCATATCCGCATAGTACTGGCGGAGTTCGTTTTGCCCTGCCTCATCTTTATCATCCCAGCCTGGACGGTTCTGATGGCTGTCAATGTGGATGGTGAAACCCGCTAGCCCGGCTTTCTTCATCTCCTTTAGGAAAGACGGCGTCAGCTTGGTGGCATTGGTCAGCACGATGGGTTTCATCCCTAATTCGTCAATGGTTGCAATGATCTCGCAGATTTCGGGATGTAAAAGCGGTTCGCCGCCTGCGATAGAGACATTGTCCGGATTGCGCCAGCGCTTGAAGAAGCGCAGTTCTTCTTTCACCTCTTCCAGCGGCTTATGCCCGGTCAGGGTTGAACGGTAGCAGCCTTCACAATGCAGGTTGCAGATGTCCGTGACTTCCAGCCAGGCGATGGGATTATCATTCATTGACCAGGGCAAGCGATACAGGTTGCGTTTATCCAGGTTCATGGTGACTCCTTTGTATCTGGTCTCCTTTTCGCACTCCTGCGAAAAGTTGACACGTACAAACAATAATTACTAATAAGCCGGAATTTTCTCAGTCACGTTTAATTTCGCCCCTGATGGAACCATTGTAAATTGGTGCCATTATAGCATAGATGATGCTGTACTGCTCCCGAGAGTGAACTATCTCTGGAGTTGTCTTGTATGGAACTGTCATTCTGTCAGGCAGAGCTGGGCACAAAAACACTGTATAATAAGTTCGTTATATTCCTCATAATGAACACCTTAGAAGAGTTCTTTTCCTGATCAACCCCGAAGAAAAGAGGCAAAATGGATTTCTCAGAATTAGGAAAGCTTGGCGACCTGGCTAAACAGATGCAGGAAGCATATGGCGCTGGCTTGAATGCCATAGACCAGGCTGGCGCTGTTGTTTCGGAGGAGATGAACCCGGACCATGAGGTTGAGCTGGTCATAGACCTGTCCGCACAGGTCGAAAACCATAAATATCATGTAGATGCGACCGTCCTCTTTGATATCGAGCTAAACACCGTCCTGGAAGCAGTCAGTTCCCCGATGGGCAACCTGTCTGAACTTCTGGATGGCTTGGGCGTTGACCTGGGTGATGACAAAGGCGCGGTGATGGAGCAGTTAGGTCAGCCGCGGGCGATTGGCGTGGTCAAGCAGATTGAGCTGCGGGACCTGACACTCTATGATGACTCTGGTAAATTGGAGACCGGATTAAATGAGGCTGGCACGCTCCTGGGGACGATCAATGAAGATGAGATCACGTTCAACTGCGAAGGCGTGTTTTCTTATCCGGGATCACCCGGCTGCTATGCCGCGATCCCTTCGATGACAGCCATGCAGGAGAACTTCATCATCCCGACCAGCGACCTTTATAAAGTTGTATCCTTCCAATGGAAGGAAGCAGACAAGGACAACCTGGCGGTTGAAGGGACATTGATGATCCGACCGCTCTGAAACTATCCAGGTGAATTTTTCGAGACAGTAAAAAAACAACACAAAGCCGCGATGAACCCTGCTTCCCCGCGGCTTTTTCATTTCAGGGATGACCTAATTCAAGTTATAATCTCCCTAAACATGATGAAAACACCGCTTGACCCTCAGAAATATTATGCCGCTCAGGGACAGATCAGCGATCCCGGTCCTTATGCCCCCCAGCTTGATGACCTTCCGGAAGTACTCCCCGACCTGGTGAAAGCCATCCAAGGCTTGATGCTGCACATTTATTGGGCAGACCGCTACGGCATCACCCTTGACCGCACCCGCAAAGAAGAGACCGACCTGCGCCTGACCAGGGACAGGCTGACGAAAATCCTTTCGTTAAGCGACGCACCGCTTTCTCAGAGCAGACCGCTTTCCAAGAAAACGGTCGGCACATGCCGGGATTTCGCCCTGCTGCTCACATCCATCCTTCGCCACCACCACATCCCCGCCCGCGCCAGAGCAGGTTTCGGGACCTACTTCACCAAAGGACATTACGAAGACCACTGGGTCTGTGAGCACTGGTCTGCAGATGAGCAGCGTTGGTTGATGGTGGACCCTCAGCTTGACGCCCTTCAAATGGACGCCCTCTCGATCGACTTTGACCCGCTAAATATGCCCCCAGGTAAGTTCGTTACCGGCGGGCAGGCCTGGCAGCTCTGCCGCACAAAAGGGGTTGACCCCAACCTGTTCGGCATTTTCAATATGAAGGGGTCGGACTTCATCAAAGGCAACCTGATCCGGGACTTCCTCTCGCTGAACAAGATTGAACTCCTGCCCTGGGACCTTTTCCTTCTGATGGAAAAGGGGTATTCAGATTTTGATCCTGAAGAAAGAGCTTTCATGGACAGGCTGGCGGCAATCAGCAGCGGTGATGACCGGGATTTCCTCCTTGTTCGGGCAGCGTTCACTTCACATAAGGACCAGATCTTACCAACTTATTTTCTCTAGCAGCACCCTATCATTAAGGAGTCACATCAATGAAACGAAATAATCCTGAATGGTTGAAACAGGCAGTCTTCTACCAGATCTACCCGCAGTCCTTTTACGATTCAAATGATGATGGGATCGGCGACATCCCGGGGATCATCCAGAAACTGGATTACCTCGAATCCCTGGGGATTAATGCCGTTTGGATCAATCCCTGTTTTGTATCTCCTTTTCATGACGCCGGGTATGACGTTGCAGACTACACCCGGGTCGCTCCCCGGTACGGGACCAATGAGGATTTAAAGAGGCTCTTTGAGGAAGCAAAAAAACGGGATATCCGCATCGTGCTTGACCTGGTCCCCGGGCACACCTCTGTGGAACACCCCTGGTTCCAGGCATCTCAAAAGCACGGAAAGAACCCCTATTCCGATTACTACATCTGGACGAACTCCGTCTTTGAATTCCCGCCCTCCGACCTGCAGGTCGTGCGCGGCTTCGCCCAGCGGGACGCAGGCTTCATCACCAACTTTTTCTGGTGCCAGCCCGCCCTGAATTACGGCTTTGCGCAGACGGACCCCAGCCTGCCGTGGATGCAGCCCGTCGATGCAGAAGGACCCCAAATGGTCCGCCAGGAGATCAAGAAAGTCATGGCATTCTGGCTGGCGTTGGGCGCCAGCGGATTCCGGGTGGACATGGCAATGTCACTGGTCAAACATGATCCTGAAAAAACAGAGACTGCCCGGTTCTGGACCGAGATCCGCGAATGGCTGGACGCAGCATATCCCGAAGCGGTCATCATTGCAGAATGGGGCGAGCCGAAACAGTCCATCCCGGCTGGGTTCCATGTGGACTTCCAACTCGGCTTCGGCAGCCCGGGCTGGGTGTCGCTGCTCAGGAATCAGGGCTGGGGAAGCTGGCGGGACCCCTACAACTGGTCGTTCTTCGATGAATCGGGGCACGGCACGATCATGCACTTCCTGGATGAATACCTGCCGCGCCTGAACGAAACCGCCGGCAAGGGCTATATTGCCCTGATTACGGGCAACCACGACGAAGTACCCCGCATCGCCCAGGGCAGGAGCCTGGCGATGATGAAATTGATCTACCTGTTCCTCCTGACCATGCCCGGCACGCCCTTCATTTACTACGGTGATGAGATTGGGATGCGCTATCTGAACCTCCCCTCCAAGGAGGGCGGGTACGTCCGCACTGGGGTGCGCACGCCAATGCAGTGGTCCAATGAAAAGAACGCCGGCTTCTCAAATGCGCCGGCAGAAGCGCTTTACCTCCCTGTGGATGATGCGGCAGACCGCCCCACCATAGCGGACCAGGAACATGACCCAGACTCCCTCCTCAACCGGGTGCGGTCGCTGATCAAGACCCGCAAGGCGTTGAAGGCATTGCAGGCGGATGGGGATTTTGAGGTGGTTTACGCCGAACATGGGAAGCTGCCCTTTGTATATACCCGGGCCAAGGGCGGGCAGAAGGTCATGGTCGCCCTGAACCCATCTAATAAAGAGGTCAGTGTAGACCTGCCGGAAGAGTTGAACAATGCAGATTTTGATGTGTTGGATGTACCCGCAGGGGCGCAGATCGCCCGGAACGGCTCCGGCTGGCGGCTGACCCTCGGCCCGGTTTCTGGTGCGATGATTAAGGTCAGCTAGGGGTTGTCACTTGTCACCCGCCCCCGTCAGGGGATTACGATGGAAATGAAACGATCTTCTTTTCTTGTCATTGCGAGGAGCGCTAGCGACAAAGCAATCTAGGATTAACACGATACTGGGATTAATCTAACCACACCCCATATCGTATATTTGTGATTATTAGATTGCTTCCCACTCCGCTACGCTTCGGGGACTTCGTCGCTTCGCTCGCAATAACAAGAGGTTGTCACGCAGGCTCGGCTGCTGCGTATCCGCACCATGCATGACCTACACCCTACCTCGCAATGACAACATTGGAGGCTCCTCACAATGGCAGGATGGGAAGGTTACCTCCCACGCCGCTGACTCTTCACAGCACTTCAGACATACCTTTTATTTTAACCACATCATCCACTTTTCCGGATTAATGAGCATTTCCTTTAAAACTATGGTTAAATTAAAGGAGACAGCCACGATGGAGAGGATTCAGAGATGACCACAAACTACCGCCTGTGTCTGGCAGGTTTCGGCAATGTCGGGAAGGCATTTGCCAGGCTCCTGATTAAAAAGAAAGCAGAACTGGCAGACCGCAACGGCCTGTCAGTCACCGTGACCGGGATCATCACCGGGAGGCACGGCCGGGCGATTGACCCCGCTGGATTAGACCTGGAAAAAGCGCTTGACCTGGTCGAAGCCGGCAAGCCGCTGAACAAGCTGGACCGGGCAAACGCGCCCGGCGAGACCACCGCCTTCATCAGCGCCTGCCCGGCAGATGTCATGTTCGAGACCACCCCGAACAACCCCCAGACCGGACAACCTGCCCTGGCGCACATCCGGGCGGCGCTGGAAGCCGGCAGGCACGTCGTGACCGCCAACAAGGGTCCCCTCGTGCACGGTTATCCGGAGCTGACCGCCCTGGCAAAAGAAAATGGCGTGGGGTTCCTGTTTGAATCCACGGTGATGGACGGCGCGCCGATCTTCGCCCTGTTCCGCGAGTCGCTGCCCGGCGCCAACCTGATCGGGTTCCACGGGATCCTCAACTCCTGCACCAACCTGCTGCTTTCGATGATGGAGGAGGGAAAATCTCTGGAAGAAGCCATCACATACGGGCAATCCATCGGCATCACCGAAACCGACCCAAGCAATGACATTGACGGCTGGGACGCGGCGATCAAGGTCTCCGCCCTGGTGACGGTGCTGATGGGCGTCCCCCTCACACCCCAGCAGGTTGACCGGACGGGAATCCGCGGGATCACCCCGGAGATGATCGCGGTGGCGAAAACCGATGGGGAACGCTGGAAGCTGGTCTGTTCCGCCAGGCATGAGAAGGATGGCGTTACAGCCAGGGTCGCGCCGGCGCGCGTGGGGCTTGATTCGCCGCTTTATAGCGTGAACGGCACCAGCTCTTACTGCCAGTTCGAGCTTGATGTCCTACCCGGGCTTGGCATCCTCGAAAGCAATCCGGAACCGGAGACCACCGCCTACGGACTCTATGCTGACTTCCTGAATATTCTGGAGGCTGCAGAATAATGACCGAACCCGTCTTTCTTGCCCTGGGCACCAACCTGGGTGACCGTGAAGCCAACCTGTGCAAAGCGAAAGACTCCCTGACGCCGCAGGTCACGATCCGCCAGGAATCGTCTATCTATGTCACCCCGCCCTGGGGCTACGCAGACCAACCCGAATTCCTCAACCAGGTGATTGAGGTCCAAACCGTGCTGGAACCCCTCCCGCTCCTCCAGACCCTGAAGCAAATCGAGAACGAGATGGGTCGTGTGAAGACCTTTCGCAACGGACCCCGCCTGATCGACCTGGATATTCTCTTTTACGGGAAGCGGGTTGTTGAACTGGAAGGCTTGCAGGTTCCCCACCCCCGCCTGCACCTGCGCGCCTTCGTCCTTGTCCCCCTGAACGACCTTGCCCCTGATTTCATCCATCCTGTCCTGGGTGAAAGCGTGAGTACGCTCCTCTCAAAGGTTGATGCACAAGGCGTGAGGCGCCTGTGAGGATCGCCCTGGCATTCTTTGCGCTGCTGTTACCCGGTCTGGCATGGTGGGCCTGGCTGGGGAAGCAGGACCAGGACCCGCTGGTCTCGCTGGCGCAGGTACTCGGCGTGGGTTTATCAACCATCGTCCTTTTAGCAGAGCTGGTATTCATCCTCGGCGGGGGGTTCTCACTCGTTGCCATCCTACTCATCCTGGTGGGGTTTGCGGCGCTGGCAGTCGCCGGCATGGTCCGGCGGGGCGTGACATTCCCCAAAACATCCCACCTGCACGCCCTGATCGGCCTGGCGTTATTCGGATTGGTGGTCGCCTGGCGGCTGGTTCAAGCCCGGGAGCTCCTGCTCCCCAACTGGGTCGACTCCCAGCACCACTATCTCATCATCCGGGCGATCCTTGAGCATGGCGGTCTTCCGCAAGACCTCTCCCCCTACCTCTCTGTACCGCTCTATTATCACTACGGTTTTCATGCCCTCACCGCTCTGTTCAGCGCCATCAGCGGCCTGGAGATCGGGAAGTCCATGCTCGTGCTGGGGCAGGTCCTCAATGCAGCCATCAGCCTGTCCGTCTATGC